>OAXB01000345.1_pt1 | contig 13731 bp, 13 predicted proteins | sample 1501541 | NCBI WGS metagenome assembly OAXB01 (sample SAMEA2580302, study PRJEB22360) | human gut metagenome | biome: human gut; feature: human-associated habitat; material: faeces | place: Denmark | collected 2008/2010
CCGACTGCGGCGTGGACGATGTGGCCCTGTGCGGGCTCGCGAAGCGGCTCGAGGAGGTGTGGGTGCCGGACGACGACTATCCGATCATCCTCAAACGCCAGTCGGAAGGCATGTACCTGCTGCAGCGGGTACGCGACGAATCGCACCGCTTCGCCATCACCTACCATCGCCAGACCCGCCGCAAGGGAGCCCTCCGATCGGCGCTCGACGGCATTCCGGGCGTTGGGGAGTCCTACCAGAAGCGGCTGCTCGCGCATTTCGGTTCGGTGCGCGCGATGCGCGTGGCCAGCGTCGAGCAGCTGCAGGAGGTCAAGGGCGTCGGCCGGGCGAAGGCCGAGGCCATCCACGCCGCGTTGCATGCCGCGCCGCAGGGGCAGGATGCGCCGCACGCGCCGGAGGAGCCGGATCGGTCATGATCCGTCAAGCATCCTTACGGTACGATAGAGACAGCGGAACAAGGAGGGGTATGACTGAGATCACACATCGCTGCGCCGTGCTCGGCAAGCCGATAGCCCATTCGCTGTCACCGGTGCTGCACGCCGCCGCCTACAAGGCGCTCGGGCTGGACGACTGGGCCTACGAACGGCATGAGGTCGGCGAGAGCGACCTCGACGGGTTTCTCAGGGGATTGGACCCGACATGGCGCGGTCTGAGCCTGACCATGCCGCTCAAGAAGACGATCCAGTCCTACGGCACGCCGGCCGACATCTGGGCGCAGCGCCTGAAGGTCGCCAACACCGCGGTCTTCGACTGGTCCGCGCCCGGCGCCGGCGGCCTGCCGTCGATCAGCCTGTACAACACCGACGTGATGGGCATCGTCCTGGCCTTCGGCCACGAGCTGCGGTCCATCGGCCAGCCGGACCGGTGGAGCGGCGCCCATGACGCGCTCGTCATCGGCAACGGCAGCACCGCCTCGTCGGCCGTGGCCGCGTGCCGTAGCCCCGCCACGGTGATGCTGTCGAACCGGCAGCCGGACCGGCGCATCACCGTCGCGGCCCGGCACCCCGGCAAGAACCCGCGGCTGCGCGGCATCCTCGACGGGAACGGCCCCGAGGGGAGCGGCGCGTTCGGCTACCGCGAGATCCCGATCGACTCGTCGTTCGACGCCCTGCGCGTCGCGGACATCGTCGTCAGCACGATCCCCGGCCATGCGGCCGACATGATCGCCGAGGTCATCGAAGCCGACGACGCGTTCTTCCCGCGCGGCATCCTGCTTGACGTGGTCTACGACCCGCGCCCCAGCGCGCTCATGCGCGCGTGGCGGGCCAAGGGCGGCCTGGCGATCGGCGGCGAGGAGATGCTGCTGTGGCAGGCGGTCCTGCAGGTCATCCTTATGACCGGCGGGAACCCCTCCGACGACGCCCTGATGGGCGCGTTGGAGCCCGCGATGAGACAAGCCCTTGAGGAGGCGCTGTGACGATGAGCGATTCGGCGAAGACGGATCAGACGGGCATGCAGACCCGAGGCCTTGCTGCGGGCAGCAACCGGCCCGAACCGGCCGACGATTTCGAGGTGCTGCTGATCACCGGCATGTCCGGCGCCGGCCGCTCGCACGCGGCCGACAGCGTGGAGGACATGGGCTGGTACGTGGTCGACAACCTGCCGCCCAAGTTGCTGGTGCCACTGGTCGACATGATGACCAACGCGGGCGCCGGCGACCACGGCGTGCACAAGCTCGCCGCCGTCATCGACGTGCGGTCGCGCGAGTACTTCGACGACCTGTCCGCCGTGCTCAGCCATCTGGACGATCTGGGCGTCAAAACGCGCATCCTCTTCCTCGACGCGAGCAACGACGTGCTGATCAAGCGCTACGAATCGGTGCGCCGCCCGCACCCGCTGCAGCACGGCAACCGGCTGATCGACGGCATCCTCGAGGAGCGCACGCTGCTCGCCAACCTCAAGGAGCGGGCCGACATGGTCATCGACACCTCCTCCCTGAGCATCCACCAGCTGTCGACCAAGCTGTACGAGGCGATGCTCGGCTCGGGGCCGAAGACCGTGGCCGTGCACATCTTCAGCTTCGGCTTCAAGTACGGCATCCCGCTGGACGCCGACTTCGTGGCCGACGTGCGCTTCCTGCCCAACCCCTTCTGGGTGCCGAACCTGCGCGAGCTGACCGGCCAGGACCAGCCGGTCGCCGACTACGTGCTCGGCAGCGAGGGGGCGGCCGCGTTCCTCGACGCGTACGAGCAGGCGATTCTCGTGGCGATCGGGGGGTACGCACAGGAGGACAAGCACTTTGTGACCATCGCCATCGGGTGCACGGGCGGGCAGCACCGCTCCGTCGCCATGAGCGAGGCCCTGGCGTCGCGGCTGCGCGCCCGGGGGCTCGACGTCAGCGTCTCCGCGCGCGAGCTGCAGCGCCGTCACGGCGAGCGGTAGCCGCGTGAGGAAGGCCCCGTCGATGACCACATGCCGAGAAGCATGGGGCCATTGCGTGGACGAATAGGGTTGAGTTGTCCAAGTAGTTAGGTATCACAGTAACCCGGTGGCAACGCGGGATTCGTCTCGCAAAAAGCCTGAAAGCATTGAGAAGAACGGGACATAGGAGGTTGGCTCTTGGCTCTTCTGGATGATGTCAAAAGCGAACTCGCCGCGATCGACAACGAATTGCCCGCCGCCAAGAAGGCGCAGGCGACCGCGATGATCCGGTTCGGCGGCGGTCTGAGGCTCGTGCAGCGTCAGATCATCGTGCAAGCGCAGTTCGATTCGCTGGAAGCCGCGAAATGGCTTCAGGACACCATCAGGACCTTGTACGGACACGAAGCCACGCTAACCCAGGTGGCACGCCAGACCCCGAACGGGGTGGTACAGCGTTATCTGATTCACATCGAGCGCGGAGGCGCGGCACTCGCCCTGCAGACCGGTCTGCTCGACCGGCGCAAGCAGCTGGTGCGCGGTCTGCCCCCCGAAATCATCAACGGCAACATCGCGCAGGTCAAGGCCGCGTGGCGAGGCGCGTTCCTCGCGCACGGTGGGCTGTCGGACCCGGGCAAGGCCAGCTATCTGGAGATCACCTGCCCGTGCAACGAGGCCGCCCTTGCGCTGGCCGGCGCCGCGCGCCGACTGGGCATCAGCGCCAAGCCACGCCAGCTGCGCAGCTCCGAGCGCATCACGCTCAAGGACCCGGACGCGATCGAGCGCATGCTCAACCTGATGGGCGCCCCCCGATCCGCACGCGAGTGGACCGGCAAGCGCTCCGACGGCGAGGCCCGCGGCAAGGCCAACCGCCTGGCCAACTTCGACGACGCCAACATGCGCCGCAGCGCCAAGGCGGCCGCCGAGGCGAGCGAGAAGGTCCGCAAGGCCTTCGAGATTCTGGGCGACGACATCCCCGAAAACCTCAAGGCCGCCGGCCGCCTGCGCCTCGACCACAGCGACGCGAGCCTCGAGGAGCTCGGCCGCCTCGCCGATCCGCCCATCACCAAGGACGCGATCGCCGGCCGCATCCGCCGCCTGCTGCAGCTCGCCGAGAAAACCGCGAAGGCCAACGGCCAGGAGTTCTGACGGCGGCCCGGCCACGCCGGAAAACCCGCGAAACACCGCTTTGCATTTGCCATGCAAAGCGGTGTTTTGTTCTCTCGCCCCTGTATTATCGCTTATGGCGCTATATCACGCCACCACTCTTCCCGTGGCGCGGCCCAACCACCGCACGCGGTTAGGAAAGGATATTCATGAAGACACTCAAGGATCTCGGAGATCTCAAGGGCAAGCGCGTTCTGGTCCGCGCCGATTTCAACGTCCCGCTGAAGGGCGACGTGATCACCGACGACGGCCGCATCAAGGCCGCCCTGCCCACCATCAAGGCGCTGCGCGAGGAAGGCGCCAAGGTCATCCTCATGGCCCACCTCGGCCGCCCGAAGGGCAAGGTCGTCCCTGAACTGTCCTTGGCCCCGGTCGCCAAGCGCCTGGGCGAGCTGCTCGGCGTCGACGTCCCGCTGGCCAAGGACACCTACGGCGAGGACGCCCAGGCCAAGGTCGCCGCGATGAACGACGGCGACGTCGTGCTGCTTGAGAACGTGCGCTTCAACCCGGAGGAGACCAGCAAGGACGCCGCCGAGCGCGCCTCCTACGCCAAGAAGATCGCCGCCCTCGGCGAGGCTTTCGTCTCCGACGGCTTCGGCGTGGTCCACCGCGCCCAGGGCTCCAACTACGACGTGGCCGCCGATCTGCCGGCCGCCGCCGGCCTGCTGGTCGAGAAGGAAGTCAAGGCCCTGTCCAAGGCCACCGAGAACCCGGACCGCCCGTTCACCGTCGTGCTCGGCGGCTCCAAGGTCTCCGACAAGCTCGGCGTGATCGAGAACCTGCTCGACAAGGCCAACCGCCTGGTCATCGGCGGCGGCATGGTGTTCACCTTCCTCAAGGCCAAGGGCTACGAGGTCGGCACCTCCCTGCTCGAGGAGGACCAGCTCGACAAGGTCAAGGGCTACATCGAGACCGCCGAGAAGAACGGCGTCGAACTCGTGCTGCCGACCGACGTCGTCGTGAACGCCGGCTTCCCGGCCGGCGACACCCCGGTCGCCCCCGAAGTCGTGCCCGCCGACGCGATCCCGGCCGACAAGATGGGCCTGGACATCGGCCCGGAGTCCCAGAAGCTCTTCCACGACAAGATCGTCGACTCCAAGACCGTCGTGTGGAACGGCCCGATGGGCGTGTTCGAGGTTCCCGAGTTCGCGGCCGGCACCAAGGCCGTGGCCCAGGGCCTGGTCGACGCGACCGCGGCCGGCGCGTTCACCATCGTCGGTGGCGGCGACTCCGCCTCCGCCGTGCGCAACCTCGGCTTCCCGGAGGACGGCTTCTCGCACATCTCCACCGGTGGCGGCGCCTCCCTCGAGTTCCTCGAGGGCAAGGAGCTCCCGGGCCTGAAGGTGCTCGAGTAGTCGATTGACGCTCTCTGGCTCCCCTCGCAAAAGGGGAGCCATTTATATGTTGGAAGGGGAAGCCCATGGCGTCCAAGCGCATTCCGTTGGTGGCCGGCAACTGGAAGATGAATTTCGACCACCGCGAGGCCACCTATTTCGTGCAGAAGCTGGCATGGCTGCTGCGCGACGCGCGATTCGACTACAAGCGCTGCGAGATCGCGCTGATGCCGTCCTTCACCTCCCTGCGCAGCGTGCAGGTGCTCGTCGAGGCGGATCGGCTCAAGATCCGCTATGGCGCGCAGGCTGTCTCCGTGACGACCCAAGGCGCGTTCACCGGCGACGTCTCCGCCGACATGCTGGCCGCGCTCGGCTGCTCGTACGTGATCGTCGGCCATTCGGAGCGCCGCAAGTACCATCCCGAGGACGACGCGAACATCGTCGATCAGGTGCGTGCCGTGCTGTCGGCCGGCATGCAGCCCATCCTGTGCGTCGGCGAGAGCTTCGAGGAGCGCCGGCAGGGCATCGAGCTCGACTTCGCCGTCGGACAGGTCCACGACGTGACCCGGGACCTGTCCAGCGATCAGGCCGCCAGGCTTGTCATCGCCTACGAGCCGGTATGGGCCATCGGCACCGGCATGGTCGCCACCCCGGATTCGGCGCAGGATGCGGCCAAGGCCATCCGCGACGACCTGAGGCAGTCCTTCGACGCGAAGGTCGCCGACAACGTGCGCATCCTGTACGGCGGATCGGTGTCGTCGAAGAACGCCGTCGAACTCATCGGCGAGCCCGACGTCGACGGGTTCCTCATCGGCGGCGCCGCGCTCGACGTCGACGAACTGGCGACGATCGCGCGCCTGACACTGAAAACCGTGCGATAACGGCCATCATGCGCCCGGAGGCGCATCAATGTTCATGGCCTTGCGCTATGGTATACAACTAGTAATTGTCGAACTGGAGGTTCTCCCGTGTCCGCTATGGCCATTGTCAAGCTTGTGCTGCAGATCATCGTCGTCATCTTCAGCCTGCTGCTCACCCTGCTCATCCTCATGCACAAGGGCAAGGGCGGCGGTCTGTCCGATATGTTCGGCGGCGGCCTGACCCAGAACGCCGGCTCCTCGGGCGTGGCGGAGAAGAACCTGAACCGCTGGACCGTGATCATCGCCCTGCTGTGGGTCGCGATCATCATCGCCCTGGGCCTGATCACCAAGTTCAACCTCGTCTGATCGGGGCATATCCGCCGATCTTCGGCATATTGCAGTCGTTATGAGCCATGATCCAAGGATCATGGCTCTTTTGCCGTTACAGGCCGTGGTAAAGGAGCATACACGCATGGTCACCATGAACAGGAACAAAGTCGTCATCGTCGGCACCGGCCAGGTCGGCGCGACCGCCGCGTTCGGCATCGTCACGCACGGTCTGTGCAACGAACTGGTGCTGATCGACCATTTCGCGGCCAAGGCGCTGGGGGAGAGCCACGACCTCGATGACGGCAGCGAATTCCAGGACCGCCACGTCAAGGTGCGCGCGGGCGACTATGCCGACTGCAAGGACGCCGACATCGTCGTCATCACCGTCGGCCGCAAGCCGCCGGCGCATTCCAACCGGATCGCCGAGCTCGGCTTCACGGTCGGGCTCGTCGGCGAGGTCGTCGACAACGTCATGGCGTCCGGCTTCGACGGCGTGATCATCATGGTGTCCAACCCGGTGGACGTGATGGCCTGGTACGCGTGGAAGCGGTCCGGGCTGCCCCGCACGCAGGTGCTCGGCACCGGCACCGCGCTCGACACCTCGCGCCTCAAGACGATCATCGGCGAGGAGACCGGCCTGGATCCGCGCAACGTCGGCGGCTTCGTCATGGGCGAGCACGGCGACTCGCAGTTCACCGCATGGTCCACCGTCTCGCTCGGCGGCAAGCCGTTCGCACGCTTCCTCGCCGACAACCAGGACCGGTTCTCCTCCGTGTCCACTGCCGAGATCGAGGAGAAGACGCGCACCCGTGGCGACGAGATCGTCATCGCGAAGGGCGGCACGAACTTCGGCATCGCCTCCACGGTGGCCGGCATCGTGCAGACGATCCTGTGGGACGAGCGGCGCATCGTGCCGGTCTCCACGCTGCTCGACGGCGAATACGGCGAACGCGACGTGTTCCTCGGGGTGCCGACCGAACTGCGCGCTAACGGCGCGAACGAGATCGTCGAACTCGATCTGACCGACGACGAGCTCGCCAAGCTCCATCACTCCGCCGAACTCGTCCGCTCCCACTGCGAAGGACTGCTCTGATCCATGACTGCAACGCACGACGGCACCCCACGACTCATCGTCGCCGACCTCGACGGCACGCTGCTGCATGACGGCGCGACCTTCGAGGAACGGTTCATCACGCAGCGCTCGATCGACACGGTCAGGCGCATGCACGACGCGGGATACCGCTTCGCGATCGCCACGGCCCGGCCGGTGAGCACCGGCCTCGCCTTCGCCGACAAGCTGCCGGCCGATGCGGTGATCTACCTCAACGGCGCGCTCATCGACTTCCGCCCGGCCGAATCGGACTATGCGCTGCTGACCGGCGAACGCCCGGCGGCCGAGGGCCATCTGCTGAAGATCGGCTTCTCCTCGTCCCGGGCCTGCGAGGTGTGCCGTTTCCTGCTCGACGAGATGCCGGGCCTCAAGCTCGGCATCGTCATGGACGACGTGCGCTACACGAATTTCGACGTGAGCGTGTACTGGAAGACGCAGACCTGGCGGTACACCGATTTCACCGACGTGCCCGAGGGCGTGGCCGACAAGCTCATCATCTTCCCCGAGCCCGGGCAATGGGATCGCCTCAGGGCGCTCGTGCCCCCGGATTTCGACGTGCACGTCTCGGAGGGATCGATGTGGATGCTCATGAGCCCCCAGGCCAACAAGGAGCATGCGATGCGCATCCTGTGCGACCGCATGGACGTGCCGCTGACGGCCACGGCCGCGTTCGGCGACGACCTGATCGACATCGCGATGATGGAGGAGTCCGGCCTCGGCGTGGCCGTGGCCAACGCGAACCCGAAGGTGCTGGGCATCGCCGACGAGGTCTGCCCGGCCAACAACGACGACGGCGTGGCCCAGTGGATCGAGTCCCACCTGCTGCGCTGAGGGCGGAACGCATCGTCGCCGCCGGCCAGCCTTCCACGGCGCCGGCCGATTATGCTCCATACCATGGAAAGAGGAACTGAAAGGGGAATCATGGGACAGTACCGGCTGGTGGCCGTGCAGAACGAGGATTACCATTGGTTCGAGGAGGTGGAGAATCCTCCCGTCGGCATGCGGGCCTATGTCGAGAAGACCTGCGACATCACCTCTCCCGACAGGGATGCGTATCTGGTCGGGATCGTCGAACCGGCCGCCGGCATGGCGCCCGGAGCCAGGGAATGGATCGAGGACCATGACGGCGTGGTTTCGATCCGCCGCCGTTTTCACGACTTCGAAGCGGACGAGCTTATGGATTGGCTGGAACGGCGCCTCGACGGCACGGTCGCGACGGAGGCGGCCGTCAATGACCGCCAGAATCGCGACTACTATTACGACTACTTGGTCCTGGAGACCGCCGAATACGAGGACGGCGTCGTGGAGGCGCTCGAAACCGGTCCCTGCCCCGTCTGCGGCGACGACCGCCTGGGCGTGGCTCCGGTGATCGAGGCCAGCGATTTCGAATCCACCCCGGTCCATCTCGTGTGCAACTCATGCACCGCCCATACCGCGACCATGGCGGAGCCAAGCTACGGCGGGGAAGCCTACGAAACGACGATACGGCGTCTTGTCGAGGCCTGGAACCGCCACGAAATGTACTGGGACCTGCACGGCGTTCCACAACACGGAATCGCGTAAGCCGGCTGTAACCGCCTGACGCTAACCTGTAAGGCGATACACACCATACGAGCACAGGAGTGAATATGTCGCTGGCCATCCGAGTCATCCCATGTCTGGACGTCGATGCGGGTCGCGTGGTCAAGGGCGTGCATTTCGAGAACCTGCGCGACGCGGGCGATCCGGTCGAACTCGCCGCCGAATACTACCGCCAGGGCGCCGACGAGCTGACCTTCCTCGACGTGACCGCGTCCAGCTCGCACCGCCAGACGATGATCGACGTGGTGGCCCATACCGCCGAGCAGATCTTCATCCCGCTGACCGTCGGCGGCGGCGTGCGCACGCCCGAGGACGTGGACTCGCTGCTGCGCTGCGGCGCGGACAAGGTCGGCGTGAACACGGCGGCGATCAACGATCCGACGCTGATCAGCCGCGTGGCCGACCGGTTCGGCAACCAGGTGCTCGTGCTCTCCGTGGACGCGCGCCGCGAGGAGGGCGAACGGCACACGCAGTCCGGCTTCGAGGTCACCACCATGGGCGGGCGCAAGTCCACCGGCATCGATGCGGTGTGGTGGGCCAAACGCGCCGAGGAACTGGGCGCCGGCGAGATCCTGCTCAACTCGATGGACGCGGACGGCACGCAGAACGGCTTCGATCTGGAGATGATCAAGGCCGTGCGCCGCGAGGTGAAGATCCCGATCATCGCCTCGGGCGGCGCCGGCAAGGCCGCGGATTTCCCGCCGGCCATCGAGGCCGGGGCGGACGCGGTGCTCGCCGCGTCGATCTTCCATTACGGCAAGGTCACCATCGGCGAGGTCAAGGACGCGCTGCGGGGCGCGGGATACACGGTTCGCTGACGGTTTCGGCGGAAACCGCGCGGCCTGTTCGCAGCCTCGCCGGCCGGGTACGGCCGCGGCTCGCCATGGCCGGTCGCGATGCCGCCGCATACGTCCGCTCGACGCCGCGGCGCCCGCCCGTCGCCTCCGGCCGGCCCGGCAAGGCCTGCGTGCCGGTTCCGCCTCAATGGACGCATATCGGATTCACTACTATGGAGAACGCAATCATGGATTTTGACAACAGCGCAACGCTCGACCCGCGCATCGCGGCCCGGCTCAAGCGCGACGACAAGGGGCTGGTCGCGGCCGTGGTGCAGCAGTACGACACCAAGGACGTGCTCATGGTCGGTTATATGAACGACGAGGCGCTGCGGCGCACGCTGACCACCGGCCGCGTGACGTTCTGGTCCCGCTCCCGCCAGGAATACTGGCGCAAGGGCGACACTTCCGGGCACGTGCAGTACGTGAAGGGCGTGTCGCTGGACTGCGACGGCGACGCGCTGCTCGTCGAGGTCGACCAGGTCGGCGCCGCCTGCCACACCGGCAAGCGCAGTTGCTTCCTCGAGGGCGGCCCGCTGCCCGTGGTCGAGGGCCACCGGCCGGCCGGGCTGAAGGACTGAACGCCGCTCCGTCAGCGTGGCTGACCGCAAACAGTGGCACCGGTGCGTACCATGGAACGGGACAATGTGCGAGCAAAAGGAGCGAATATGAGCGAATGCAGCGTCGAGCATCTGCGGTGGGGCGCCACATGGCCGACCCGCGAGCAGTTTCATGAGCTGGCGGATCAGGGGTACCGCGTCATCCCGATCGTGCGCCGCCTGCTCGCCGATTCGCTGACCCCGGTCGGTTTCTACGAGCGGCTCGCCGGCGGCCGGTCCGGCACGTTCATCCTCGAATCCGCCGAATACGGCGGCACTTGGAGCCGGTACAGCTTCATCGGCGTGCGGTCGATGGCGCAGCTGCGTTCGAACGGGGGACAGGCCGACTGGCTGGGACAGGTGCCTGTCGGCGTGCCGACGCACGGCGACGTGACCGAGGTCGCGCACGCCGCGCTCAGGACGCTGAACGCCCCGCACGTCGCCGGACTGCCGAACCTGACCAGCGGTCTGGTCGGCACGGTCGGCTGGGACGCGATCCGCCACTGGGAGCCTACCCTGCGCGCCGAGGCGCCGGACGAGACCGGACAGCCGGAGACCGTGCTCGCCCTGGCCACCGACATCGCCGTGGTGGACCACGTGTCCGGATCGGTGTGGCTCATCGCCAACGCGGTGAACGTGGACGACAAGCCGACCCGGGCCGACGTCGCCTATAACGAGGCCGTGGCCCGGCTTGACCGGATGCAGCGCGACGCGGCGACGCCGGTTGAGGGCGAATCCCGCGTCAACGTGCTCGACGAGACGGTCGCCCAACCCGAGCTGCGTTTCCGCACCGAGAAAAGCCACTACGAGCAGGCCGTCGAGCGCGCCAAGCGGCACATCGTGGACGGCGACGTGTTCCAGGTGGTCATCTCGCAGCGTCTCGACATCGACTCGCCCGCCGACCCCTTCGACGTGTACCGCGTGCTGCGCACCCTGAACCCGAGCCCGTACATGTACTTCATGGCGCTCACCGACGCGCAGGGCCGCGATTTCAACGTGATCGGCTCCAGCCCGGAGACCCTGATCAAGGTGGACAACGGCCATGCGATGACCTTCCCGATCGCCGGGTCGCGCCCGCGCGGCGCCACCCCGGAGGAGGACGAGCAGCTCGCCAAGGATCTGCTCGCCGATCCGAAGGAACGCAGCGAGCACATCATGCTCGTCGATCTGTCGCGCAACGACCTGAGCAAGGTGTGCGTGCCGCAGTCCGTCGAGGTCGTCCAGCTCATGGACATCAAGCGGTTCAGCCACATCATGCACATCTGCTCGACGGTCACCGGCAAGGTCGACCCGTCGCTGACGGCCTTCGACGTGTTCAAGTCGGCGTTCCCGGCCGGCACGCTGTCCGGCGCGCCCAAGCCGCGCGCGGTGGAGATCATCGACGAGCTGGAGCCGGCCGACCGCGGCATCTACGGCGGCACCGTAGGCTACTTCGACTTCTCGGGCAACATGGACATGGCCATCGCCATCCGTACCGCGTTCCTGCGCGACCACGAGGCGAGCGTGCAGGCCGGCGCCGGCATCGTGCTCGACTCCGTGCCCGCGACCGAATGGCAGGAGACGCGCAACAAGGCCGAGGCCAGCGTCGAGGCCATCCAGATCGCCGCGCAATTGCGCGAGCTGTAGCGCCGCCCGCCCCGCGCGGCTTGCATGTGCTGGCATACGGTCTGCGCATGCGGCGTAAACGGCCATATGCCAGCACGCCAGCATACAGAAAATCTGTATCGGCGCGTGACGGCGCATGGCCGTGGGCGTAACGTATGGTGTCGGGTTGGGCGGATCGGCCCATCGCGAGCTTGGAGGCGGCATGACACGGCATCTGACGGGAACGGACCATCGGACACGAGGGGCAAGGCGTACGCTCGGCGCGCTGATCGCCGCGATGCTGGTCGCGGCGCTGGCTTTCGGCGGCGCGCTGGCCGTGCGGCACGTCGGGGGACTGTTGCGCGGCCCGGCGGGGCGGTCGGCGGCGCAATCGTCGTCGTCGGCAGACCAGGACCCCGGCGTCATGCCGGCGAGCGAGGCCGCGCGCAGGTACCCGAAGGCCGTCAGCCCGGTCGACTTCAACCATAACGGCGTGGACGACTACGCCGACATCGTGGCCGGCGCGCGCCAGGACGCCGTCAATCATCCGACGTACGACGACGGCTACTATCAGGGTGGCTACCCGCCGGACGACCGCGGCGCCTGCACCGACGTGGTATGGCGCGCGTTCCGGCAGGCAGGGTACGATCTCAAGGCCATGGTCGACGCCGACATCGCCGCCGACCCGGCTGGCTACGCGCAGGCCGCGCCGCGCCCCGATCCGAACATCGACTTCCGCCGCACCGGCGTGCTCGACGTGTTCTTCTCCAAATACGGGCAGACGCTCACCGCGGACGCCTCCGACGTCTCGCAATGGCAGGGCGGCGACATCGTGGTGTTCGACGGCACCAGGCACATCGGCGTGATCTCGGACCGGCGGGACCGCGACGGCATCGCGTACCTCATCCACAACATGAAGCAGGAACGGCGCGAGAACGACTACCTCTCCTTCAAGCGCCGCATGACGGTCACCGGCCACTACCGCTTCGACGCCTCCAAGGTGCCGCAGTCCGTCCTCAAGGCGTGGCAATAAAGGCTTGGTAGCGAGGGCCCTCAGGGCCGGCCGGCGCCATCCTCCGGGCGGTCGGCCGGCCCGGCTTCGCGCTGCTCGTGCGCCAGGAGCCAGTAGTCCTGATGCGATTCCTTGCGCCGGGGCACGAAATGGCTGACGATGGAGCCGCCCTTGCCGCGGTTCCTCACATACACGAATCCGATGATCGAGAAGACGAGCGCGCCGATGAAGTTGACGATGAGGTCCTCCATCGTGTCGATCAGGCCGATGTCGAGATAGCCGCCGAGCCCCAGATCACGCCCGTTGACCGCGACCTGCGTGATGTTGTCGATCGTGACCGCATGGTTGGCGTGGGCCGGATCGAGCATCACCGAGCTGATCGTATGCACGACCGTGTCCTTCTGCATGTCCCAGCCGAACAGGCTGTCCATCGAGAACTCGAAGAACTCCCAGATCACGCCGATCGTCATCGAGAAGCAGAACGACACGATCGCCAGATACAGGGGAGAGAGCTCGAATTTCGTCTTCGCCGAGCGGTTGAGCAGATCGACCAGCGAAAAGCCGATCGCCGCGGCGAGGAATCCGTTGAGCGTGTGCAGCACCGTGTCCCAGAACGGGAAGATCTCGTAGAACGCGCTGATCTCGCCGAGGATCTCCGCCGCGAACACGAAGAACAGCATGATGACCTCGAGCACCGACGGCAGCTCGATGCGGAAGCGCACCTGCACGAACGCCGGCGCCACCAGCAGCATCAGCGTGAGTATGCACAGGAACACGTTCTCGTAATTGCCGTTGAAGAACTGCAGCACCGCCATGGCGATCACCAGCAGCCGCAGCGTCATGTAGACCGCGAACGAGCTGCGGTGTTCGCGTATCTCCATGCCCATCGCCCGGCCCATGGTCCGCCATTGCTCCCGGAACGTCGGCAGGCCCTGAGCCCGAGTGGCGTTACATTCTGG
>OAXB01000347.1_pt1 | contig 13722 bp, 12 predicted proteins | sample 1501541 | NCBI WGS metagenome assembly OAXB01 (sample SAMEA2580302, study PRJEB22360) | human gut metagenome | biome: human gut; feature: human-associated habitat; material: faeces | place: Denmark | collected 2008/2010
CGTAACGTTCACCCCAGCGTTTTCGATAGGCCGGAGCCTTACGTCCGCGCACCCAAAGCCGTATCCAGATCAACGGCTGAATAAGGTAGAGAAGGGCGGTGTAAAGCAATTCAAGCATAATAAATAGCTGACTTATGGATGTGCTGGGGATTCTATGTATTTAGCTGGGGCTTTACCATTACTTTTCCCGTTTTTGACTTAAATAGCTTCTGTTTGGCCTGAACTGCCGCTACATCTCCAGTTTTTTTGTATTTTTATGCGATTTATTGAAACTCGACCCTATTTTCAACTCTACATCGGCTATACCGGTATTATCTGCGCGCTTTTTCTTATCTATATGATTTTTATGATTAAAACATATTTTGTGTATAAAAATCATTCGGGTCGGATTGCTGCGAAAGAAATGCTACACTAGCACGTCAAAGTAAGTGCGTTATCAGTATTCAGGTAGCTGTTGAGCCTGGGGCGGTAGCGTGCTTTTTTTCTGCTTAACTTAACCAGACAATCATACAAAAGAGTCGCTAGTGGAAAAGCCATTTCGAAAAATCCTGGTCATAAAGATGCGATATCATGGAGATATGTTATTAACCACTCCTGTCATCAGTACGCTCAAGCAGAATTATCCTGATGCAAAAATCGATATGCTGCTTTATCAGGACACCATCCCTATTTTGTCTGAAAACCCGGAAATTAATGCGCTCTACGGTATAAGCAATAAAAGTGCAGGAACATTCGATAAAATTAAAAATGTGCTTTCATTGATAAAAACTCTGCGTGCGAATAATTACGACCTGGTCATTAATCTTACGGATCAGTGGATGGTGGCACTGTTGGTACGTTGTTTACCCGCACAGGTGAAAATATCGCAACTTTATGGTCATCGGCAGCATAGCATCTGGAAAAAAAGCTTTACACACTTAGCGCCAATACACGGCACACATATTGTTGAGCGTAATTTATCGGTCCTTGAGCCATTAGGTATTACCGATTTCTACACTGATACAACAATGAGTTACGCCGAAGATTGCTGGAAGAAGATGCGCCAGGAATTAGATGCTCTGGGCGTGAAAGAGCATTATGTTGTTATCCAGCCGACTGCTCGTCAGATATTTAAGTGCTGGGATAACGATAAATTTTCTAAGGTTATCGATGCGTTGCAACAGCGTGGGTATCAGGTTGTGCTGACCTGCGGGCCTTCGGCAGATGATCTCGCCTGTATCGATGAAATAGTGCAAGGCTGCCAAACAAAACCTGTCGCTGGCCTTGCGGGTAAAACACGGTTTACTGAACTGGGTGCTTTAATTGATCATGCCGTACTCTTTATTGGTGTGGATTCTGCACCAGGACATATTGCAGCGGCAGTGAAAACGCCAATAATTAGTTTATTTGGTGCAACTGATCACATATTCTGGCGTCCCTGGACTGAGAATATTATTCAATTCTGGGCGGGGAATTATCAGCAAATGCCGAGCCGACATGAACTTGACCGCAATAAAAAATATCTTTCTGTTATCCCCGCGGAAGATGTTATCGCCGCTACGGAAAAGCTGCTGCCAGAAGATGCCCCTTCAGTTGACAGGAATGCACAATTATGATCGTGGCGTTTTGTTTATATAAATATTTTCCTTTTGGTGGGCTTCAACGTGATTTTATGCGTATTGCATCAACCGTTGCCGCACGAGGCCACCATGTTCGGGTCTATACGCAGTCGTGGGAAGGCGAGTGCCCAAAAACATTTGAGCTTATTCATGTGCCAGTTAAGTCCCATACCAACCATGGACGCAATGCAGAATATTATGCCTGGGTACAAAATCATCTCAAAGTGCATCCCGCTGATCGCGTTGTTGGGTTTAATAAGATGCCTGGGTTGGATGTTTATTTTGCCGCTGATGTTTGTTACGCCGAGAAAGTTGCGCAAGAAAAAGGTTTTTTATATCGTCTAACATCACGTTATCGTCATTATGCCGCATTTGAGCGAGCGACTTTCGAGCATGGTAAATCGACGAAACTCATGATGTTGACTGATAAGCAAATCACCGATTTCCAGAAGCATTATCAAACTGAACCTGAACGTTTTAAAATTCTTCCCCCCGGCATCTATCCGGACAGAAAATACAGCGAGCAAATCCCAAATAGCCGTGAAATTTATCGCCAGAAAAATGGCATAAAAGAGCAACAAAACTTATTGCTACAAGTTGGATCAGATTTTGTTCGTAAAGGTGTGGATCGCTCAATTGAAGCTTTGGCAGCGTTACCGGAATCATTACGCCACAATACGCTTTTGTTTGTTGTTGGCCAGGATAAACCGCGAAAATTCGAAGTGCTGGCAGAAAAACTCGGCGTGCGGAGCAACGTGCATTTCTTTTCCGGTCGCAATGATGTGTCAGAATTAATGGCTGCAGCCGATTTATTATTGCATCCCGCTTATCAGGAAGCTGCTGGTATCGTTCTCCTTGAAGCGATCACTGCTGGATTACCTGTTTTGACAACAGCGGTATGCGGTTACGCGCATTATATTGCCGATGCCAATTGTGGAACGGTTATCGCTGAACCTTTCTCCCAGGAACAATTAAATGAAGTTTTACGTAAATCATTAACACAATCTTCATTGCGAATGGCCTGGGCGGAGAATGCTCGCCATTATGCCGATACTCAGGATTTGTATAGCTTGCCAGAGAAAGCCGCGGATATCATTACAGGTGGTTTAGATGGTTGAATTAAAAGAGCCGCTTGCCACACTTTGGCGTGGTAAAGATGCTTTTGCCGAAGTTAAGGAACTGAATGGCGAGGTCTTCCGCGAACTGGAGACACGTCGCACATTACGCTTTGAACTGTCCGGGAAAAGCTATTTTCTTAAATGGCACAAGGGGACAACATTAAAAGAGATTATAAAAAATCTGCTCTCATTGCGGATGCCCGTTTTGGGTGCAGACAGAGAGTGGCATGCTATTCATCGCCTGAGTGATGTCGGTGTTGATACGATGAATGGCATTGGGTTTGGTGAAAAAGGTTTAAATCCATTAACCCGTACATCATTTATTATTACCGAAGATCTCACTCCCACGATTAGCCTTGAAGATTATTGTGCAGATTGGGCAGTCAACCCACCTGATGTGCGTATTAAACGTATGTTGATCACGCGAGTGGCAACCATGGTGCGTAAAATGCACGCAGCAGGGATAAATCACCGTGACTGTTACATTTGCCACTTTTTGCTTCATTTGCCATTTACTGGCCGGGAAGATGAATTAAAAATTTCGGTTATCGATCTACATCGGGCGCAGATACGCTCAAAAGTACCGCGCCGTTGGCGCGATAAAGACTTGATTGGCTTATATTTCTCATCAATGAATATTGGTCTGACGCAGAGAGATATATGGCGATTTATGAAGGTTTATTTTGGAATGCCTTTACGTACAATATTCTCTCTTGAACGAAATTTATTAAACATGGCAAGCATTAAGGCCGAACGTATTAAAGAGCGAACACAACGAAAAGGTTTATAAAATATTTATCAGTATGTACTGGAACTAACTTTATTATGACTATTTATTTTATAAACTGGGTTGCAGATTATGAATTAAAAATGATCCAGTATCTGAAAAGAAAGCACAAGATAAAAAATATAACAACACCAAAGAAATATAACTGGATTAACAAGAAGATCTTGAAAATAGGGATGGATAATGCATGGCTGGGACGATTATTCATAAAACATTACCTCAGTGATGTTAAAAAAGATGATATCATTATCTTTAATGACAGTGTGATTAATAAAGGTATCAACAAACAAATCTTAAAAAATATCAACTGTCATAAAGTTCTACTTCTAAGAAATACTGTTAGTGACGATTTTATTTCTGATAATGCTAATTATTTCGATGTTATATATGATTTTGAGCATAGATTTATAGGGAATAAAAAGATCAAAGCAATAGATCAGTTTTTTCCTGTAGGGATGGAAGATATTTCAAAATATAGTTTATCTGAAAATAATAACAGCCAGCCTATATGTTTTTTTCTTGGTCGTGATAAAGGGCGTCTTCAAATAATTAATGAATTAGCCGACAGACTAACAACATTAGGATGTAAGGTGGATTTTAATGTTGTTAAAGATAAAACATCGTCTCTGAATTCAAAGTATTTGCTTGAAAAGCAAATACCGTATGAAGAGAATATTAGAAAAACATTAAACGCTAATATAATTGTTGATATAACTAAAGAAAACCAATCTGGTTGGACACTTCGTATACTTGAAGCACTATTTTTTAATAAAAAATTAATTACTAATAATACAAATATACTGGGTTCAGAAATTTATAGTGAGTCTCGTTTTTTTATAATAGGTCATGATGATTGGGATAAATTAGAGTATTTTATTAACTCATCTGTTAAACCAATGGATTATGATAATTTATATAAATTCAGTCCTGATAAAATGATGTCAACAATTGTTGCTGATTTTATAGGCAAATAAAACTATTAAAACAGTGAGTTTTACTCAATTAATGAGAGTTTCTATGAAAATAGCATTTATCGGAGAAGCGGTTTCTGGATTTGGTGGCATGGAAACGGTTATCCGCGATGTCATTAATACCTTCAGGCAACAACACATCCAAAGTGAAATGTTTTTCTTTTGTCGCAATGACAAAATGGATAAGGGATGGTTGGAAGGTATTGAATACTCGTGTTCATTTTCCAATATTCGGTTAGGTTTTTTGCGTCGAACGAAACATATTCATGCTTTAAGCAAATGGCTTCAGGATTATCAGCCAGATGTTGTTATTTGTATTGACGTTATCTCGTGTTTGTATGCGGCCAAAGCACGTAAAAAATCAGGAATTGATGTGCCAGTATTTTCATGGCCACATTTTTCTTTAGATCACAAAAAACATGCTGAATATATCACCTGTGCCGACTATCATTTAGCAATCAGCTCTGGCATTAAACAGCAAATGATTAATCGGGGTGTACCAGAATCGACGATAAATGTTATTTTTAATCCAGTCGAAGCTAAAGACACAGTCATTCCTGCGCCTGAGGAAGGCGAAACGGCAACGTTCATTTATGTTGGGCGTATGAAATTCGAGGGACAGAAGCGGGTTAAAGACCTCCTTGATGGCTTATCACAAGCTCAAGGTAACTGGAAACTCCATGTATTGGGTGATGGCTCCGATTTTGAAAAATGCCAGGCTTATAGTAGAGAATTAAATATTGATGATCGAATTGTCTGGTATGGTTGGCAACAACATCCTTGGGAATTAGTCCAGCAAGATATTAAAAAAGTGAGTGCGTTATTACTCACGTCATCTTTTGAAGGTTTCCCAATGACTTTACTTGAAGCTTTATCATGGGGAATTCCTTGTATCAGTGCCGATTGTGTCTCCGGACCTGCTGACATTATTCAATCTGATGTTAATGGTCATCTGTATCAACCGGGAGATATTACTGGTTTTATAACTCTTCTGAATAAATATATAGCAGGTGAAATTCATATCGAACATGGAAAAATTCCTTCATCGATAGATAAGTTTTATAAACCGAAGTATTACGACAGATTACATAAGATAATTATTTCTGCTATTTCCCGGAGGAAATAATGCAGCAGGTGTTTTTCCAGGAAACTGAGTTTCTTAATTCAGTTATTGATTATAATCATAAAGTAGAAACAGAAAATCTTTGTCTGGACATCGCTTATGGAACTGACAAAAATTTTCTTTTTGGTTGCGGAATATCGATTGCTTCTATATTAAAATATAATGAAGGAAGTCGATTGTGTTTCCATATTTTTACTGATTATTTTGGTGATGATGATCGTAAGTATTTTGATGCCCTGGCGTTACAGTATAAAACCAGAATTAAAATATATCTGATTAATGGTGATCGACTTCGATCATTGCCAAGTACCAAGAACTGGACTTATGCAATATATTTTCGATTTATTATTGCGGATTACTTTATTAATAAGGTGCCTAAAGTCCTTTATCTGGATGCAGATATCATTTGCCAGGGGGCTATTGAGCCACTAATCGATTTCTCGTTTCCAGACTATAAAGTCGCAATGGTTGTTACGGAAGGCCAGGCTGACTGGTGGGAAAAACGCGCACATTCGTTAGGTGTTGCGGGGATTGCTAAAGGTTACTTTAACTCCGGTTTTTTATTTATCAATACAGAACAATGGGCAGTCGAGCTGGTTTCTGCGCGAGCCATTGCAATGTTAAATGAACCAGAAATAATCAAAAAAATAACACATCCTGATCAGGATGTATTAAATATGCTGCTGGCAGACAAACTTATTTTTGCTGATATTAAATATAACACCCAGTTTAGCTTAAATTATCAACTCAAAGAAAGTTTTAAAAACCCAGTAAACGGAAATACTATTTTTATCCATTATATCGGTCCAACCAAGCCCTGGCATGACTGGGCCTGGGATTATCCTGTATCACAAGCCTTTATGGAGGCAAAAAATGCTTCGCCATGGAAGAATACGGCGTTGCTGAAACCTAACAATAGCAATCAATTAAGGTATAGCGCAAAACATATGCTTAAAAAGCATAGATATCTAAAAGGATTTAGCAATTATCTTTTGTATTTTATTAAAAAGATAATGCATTAAAACTGGGAAACTATAAAATAATGATATAAGGGTAGCATTGTGGACTCATTTCCTGCCATAGAGATAGATAAAGTTAAAGCCTGGGATTTTCGGCTAGCTGATATAAATACTTCTGAATGTTTAAATGTTGCCTATGGTGTCGATGCTAATTATCTTGATGGTGTAGGTGTTTCTATCACATCAATTGTTCTAAATAATCGACATATTAATCTTGATTTTTATATTATTGCTGATATCTACAATGATGACTTTTTTCAAAAAGTCGCAAAACTTGCAGAACAATACCAATTAAGAATCACGTTATATAGAATTAATACTGATAAGCTTCAGTGCTTGCCTTGTACACAGGTCTGGTCAAGAGCAATGTACTTTCGTTTATTTGCATTTCAATTGTTGGGTTTAACGCTTGATCGTTTGCTTTATCTTGATGCGGATGTTGTTTGTAAAGGTGATATTAGCCCGCTATTGCATCTGGATTTAAACGGAGCGGTGGCTGCTGTTGTTAAAGATGTTGAGCCAATGCAGGAAAAGGCAGTATCAAGGTTGTCTGATCCTGAACTACTGGGGCAGTACTTTAATTCTGGTGTCGTTTATTTAGACTTAAAAAAATGGGTTGACGCAAAACTAACAGAAAAAGCGTTGTCTATTCTTATGAGCAAAGATAATATTTATAAATATCCTGACCAGGATGTTATGAATGTCTTACTGAAGGGAATGACAATATTTTTACTTCGTGAGTACAATACAATTTATACAATTAAAAGTGAATTAAAAGATAAAACACATCAAAACTATAAAAAGTTGATTACAGAAAGTACTCTTCTTATTCATTATACAGGTGCTACTAAACCGTGGCACAAATGGGCAATATATCCATCGGTGAAATACTATAAAATAGCGTTAGAAAATTCCCCCTGGAAAGATGACTCTCCGCGAGATGCAAAATCAATTATTGAATTTAAAAAAAGATATAAACATCTGTTAGTGCAACATCATTATATCTCAGGAATCATAGCAGGAGTCTGTTATCTTTGCCGAAAATATTACCGTAAATAACATTTAACTGGTTTATCATGATTCAGAAGAACAAGATCAAAGACTTAGTTGTTTTTACCGATGAAAGCAATTCAAAGTATCTCAATGTATTAAATGACTTCTTGTCTTATAATATAAATATCATCAAAGTTTTTCGTTCTATTGATGATACGAAAGTCATGCTTATTGATACCGATTACGGTAAATTAATACTTAAGGTCTTTTCCCCGAAAGTTAAGCGTAACGAACGTTTCTTTAAGTCGCTGTTAAAAGGTGATTATTACGAACGCCTTTTTGAGCAAACCCAAAAAGTACGAAATGAAGGGTTAAATACCCTCAATGATTTTTATTTGTTGGCTGAGCGAAAAACCTTACGATTCGTCCATACTTATATTATGATTATCGAGTATATTGATGGTGTAGAGTTGTGTGATATACCCGATATTGATGATGTGCTAAAAAATAAAATTCAGCAATCAATTAATTCATTGCATCAACATGGTATGGTTTCTGGTGATCCTCATCGTGGTAACTTCATTATAAAAAATGGTGAGGTTAGAATTATTGATCTTTCAGGAAAACGTGCTTCAGCACAGCGTAAAGCGAAAGATCGTATTGATTTAGAGCGTCATTACGGTATTAAAAATGAGATTAAAGATCTAGGTTATTATCTTTTAGTATATCGTAAAAAAATGCGCAATTTTATGCGGCGTTTGAAAGGGAAACCAGCACGCTAAAATAGAAATATCCCGCAATTACTTGTCTTCGTTAGGCATTTTTACACGGAGTTATTTATTTCACAGGTTTATCATGAAGAATATTCGATACATTGACAAAAAGGATGTTGAAAACCTGATAGAAAATAAGACATCTGATGATGTTATTATTTTTCTGTCTGGTCCCACATCGCAAAAGACGCCTTTGTCGATATTACGGGCAAAGGATATTATTGCTGTCAATGGTTCAGCGCAATATCTGTTAAGTCATAATATTGTTCCCTTTATATATGTACTTACAGATGTTCGCTTTTTACATCAGCGTCGTGATGATTTTTATAAATTTAGCCAGAGAAGTCGTTATACCATAGTAAACATTGACGTTTATGAACACGCTTCCGAAGAAGATAAACTTTATATCCTCCAGAACTGCCTTGTATTACGGTCTTTTTACCGCCGGGAAAAAGGTGGTTTTATAAAGAAGATCAAATTTAATATATTGAGTCAGATTCACAAAGAACTGCTGATCTCTGTACCTTGGTCTAAAAGAGGTCGTCTGGTCGGATTTTGCAAGGACATCAGTTTTGGTTATTGCTCATGTCATACTATTGCCTTTGCTGCAATTCAAATAGCATATTCACTGAAGTATGCACGGATTATTTGTTCTGGTCTGGATTTAACTGGTAGCTGCTCGCGATTCTATGATGAAAATAATAATCCCATGCCCTCAGAATTGAGTAGGGATTTATTCAAAATATTACCATTCTTCCGTTTTATGCGTGATAATGTAGAAGATATTAATATTTATAATTTATCTGATGATACAGCTATTTCTTACGATGTAATTCCATTCATTAAACTTCAAGAAATCAGTACCGAAGAATCAAAAGATGAGACAAGAATAAAAATACAATATGAAGTCTCAACTGATTCTTATGCTAATTAAACATCATGAAACTAAAATAATATGGTATAAAAATGCGCCTAGGAACTTTTCATAAAAAGAAAAGATTTTATATAAACAAAATCAAGATTAATTTCCTTTCTTTTATATTTCGTAGGGAAATTAATAATCAAGTTACAGAACCTGCGCAAGTTAAATCATGTCTTATAATTCATGATAATAATAAACTCGGTGATCTAATTGTATTAAGTTCGATTTATCGTGAACTTTACAGTAAAGGGGTTAAAATAACCATTCTCACAAATAGAAAGGGTGGGGAGTTTCTCTCTAATAATAAAAATATATTTGATTTCTGTATTAAAGAATCAACTGGCTTCCTTAAAATGCTTAGTCTATGTAAGCATCTGCGGGATTTACAGTTCGATATTGTATTAGACCCCTTTGAAACTATGCCTTCATTTAAGCATAGTTTAATATTATCAAGTTTAAAAGATTCTTACATTTTGGGTTTTGATCAATGGTATAAGCGTTACTATTCATTTTACCATCCCCACGATGAATGTTTAAAAGAACACATGAGTACACGAGCAACAGAAATACTGAAGCATATTTATGGTGAGGGTGAATTTTCCACCGACTACGACTTGCATTTACCTGTAGATGTTGAAAATAAAATAAAAGATTTTATTGGAAATACAAAAATAGTCATCATTAACCCATTAGGTGCAAAAAAAATATGCCGACTTACTCCTGAACAAATAAAATTTATATATCAAGAAGTGAAGATATGGTTTAAAAATTATCGAGTGATATTTACCGGGTTACCGCAAGATTTATTGACAATACCAATATCTGAAATTGAAACACTACCTTTCAACGAATTTATTTATACTGTTGCGTTGACCAGGTATAGTGATTTTGTCATTTCTGTTGATACAGCTCTTGTTCATATCGCTGCGGCTTATCATAAACCAACGCTTGCATTTTATCCTAATTCACGTGCTCCGGAATATCCCTCACATTTAATTTGGGCTCCGAATAATCATCAATCTATACAAATAGTATCCCCAACATTTACGGTAAAAGATATCGATACTGAAACTTTAACTGATTCAGTAAAGAGATTAAGTTGTATAGATAAGAAGTGAGTTTTAACTCACTTCTTAAACTTGTCTATTCTTGATTAATAGTATTGTTGCGATTATTAATAACGAGTAAGAGAACTATGGCGGATATAACGATAATTGGAATGCTGCGTGCCCATATGATCACATCACTGAGTCCAACCCCCATAATACCAAGCGTTAATATCAACAAACCCAATGCGCGTTTTTTATATGCTGTATAAAATAGTGAGAAATAGAAGAATATAGTGGAAAAAATTCCCATCATACCTTTCAGTGAAGCAGCTTCAATTATCTCATTATGCAGATGTACGTTAGAAAAATCCAATGCCCCTCTCAGTCTGCTGTGTTCTGCGACTAACAAATTCATACTTTCAGCGCGCGACTCTGCAGATCTAAATGAAAAAGGTGATTCTTTGAATATATCTAAACCAATTTCATACATTGCTAGTCTTGCACCTAAGGAAGTCACGCTATTAGCATTGGTGTAACTGTTTAAATCATTTAACGCTTCATTATAACGATATTGAATTGGTTTATTTAATATAATTACAACACTAGCCAATATGGTAATTAGTAGAATGATAGCGGTGCTGAATTTTTTTGGTGATTTGTTATAATAAGCTATTAATGCAACAGTACAAATCACAGGGAAGAGCAGTAGGGCTGCTCTGGTTTGTGTTAGTGCCAGAACATAAAGCACCGCGCAACTATTTAATAAAAATAAAAAAGGATGATTTTTTTTAGTATAAAGAATTGCAACACCACTAACTATGCCTATTAACATAGTTGAATATGCCGCTCCTGTTGCCGTTCCTATACCAAAAGAAATGCGATCATGTTCATAAATGCTATTAATATAAAATGCATATGCGGCAATTATAAATGACAGAGAATACATAACATATAATGCAATTTCTTTTTTTTGTTTTAGTTTGCTGGTAAGGGCTAAAAAAACAATAAAAGAACCAAATAAAAATATTTTGGCAGTATTTAAGTAATTATGGTAAGTAGCACGAAATGGTGAGTTATCTACTTTAAATAAAGAATACCAAATTAAATCAAGCAATCCTATAAAAAATATAGAAAGGGGAAGAATAAGTTTTTTTATATTATAATTTCCTTGTCTACCACGTAAAATTAGTGATAATAAGCAAACTACAGCAGTGATATTATATATCTTTATGCTGAAAGTGTTATCGACGAATGCAATTATCAACGAAAAAAAACTTAATATATAAGTCATTATCTCTAAAATCGTAGATGATTTTAGAGCATAAGGTTTCCATGATTGGAGTTTAATGAAGGTTGGCATGTTTTACCTTTATAATGATGATAATTTTTCTAAAACTGCGTGACCGTTGAGATTAATTAAGCTTTTCCCCGGGGCCCTACAAACCACCTGATTCTTCCCATACCCGCCAATTAATCCCGGATCGGTCGGTCCATAAACAGTGATATTGGGTTTATCCAGAGCCGCAGTTAAATGGCTTAACCCCGTATCTACCGAAACCACGAATTTCGCCCCGGCCAGCACTCGGGCAACTCCTTCCAGACTCATCTTCGGCAATACGTCGACATAATCAAATCCCTCCGCCAGCCTTTTCGCCCGAGCTTCTTCATGCGGTGCGCCCCAAGGGAGTTTAATGCGGATCCCCGAATCTGCCAGCAAGCCGATTAATTCTCGCCAGTGCTCTTCCGGCCAGTGCTTATCATCACGGGTCGTGGCATGCAGAAATACAGCATATTCACCAGCATCCGGTAGTGGATTTGTCAGGAAATGCTGCGCAATAGCATAATCGCCCTGGGTTTGTGGTTTGCTATACCCCAGGCTTTTAGCGAACAACTCACGGGTTCGTTCTACGGCGTGCTGCTGTTTCGCAATATGGTGCTTGCGATTATAAAACAGGCTTGCCAGTGGTTCGCGAGCAGTTTGCCAGTCCATTCCATGCTTAACGCCATGCGCCAGACGTGTCACCAGCGCGGCACTTTTTACCAGTCCTTGCGCATCAATAATCGCGTCATAGTTTTCCGCCCGTAGCGCTTCACGAAACGCTTTCCGCTCTGCTTTAACAGGCGCTGAAAACCACGCTTTACGCCAGCGACGTATCGCTACCGGAATAACCCGCTCAACGGCGGCGTGCCAGGAAGGAATTTGTGCAAAACCTTCTTCCACCACCCAGTCAAACGTAATCCCCGGGATTGCCTGCTGTGCATCGGTGAGCGCGGGCAGCGTGTGGAGAACATCGCCCATCGACGATGTTTTGACGATCAGTACCCGCATCCGTCAGGCTTCCTCTTGTAACAACAGCGTGTTGAGTTCTTCCAGCACGAGTTGTGGCGTAATGTCGACCAGGCTCTGGTGATAACCCTCTGCGGCGTCGCCTTTACGCACTTTGTGATAACCCGTAATCAGGCGGATCACCCGCGCTTTATGGGAAAGCGGCGGTGTGAAGTCCGGGCTGCTCGGGCCATACAGTGCAACCAGTGGACGATTAAGCGCCGCTGCAACGTGCATCAGCCCTGAATCATTAGTGACAATGGCTTTACAAGCCGCAATCAGGATAACCGCTTGATCAAGCTGCGTTTCCCCTGCCAGATTACGACACCACGACTGCTGCTCGGTATTCAATGCCGCAAGGATCTCATTACCCGCTTCATGATCTTTAGCCGAGCCAAACAGAACCACCTGATAACCTTCATCAATGAGCTGTTTCGCCAGTTCCGCGTAGTGGTAGTGCGGCCAGCGTTTTGCCGGACCAAACTCTGCACCAGGGCAAAAGCCAATCATCGGGCGTTCTGATGAGAGGGAAAATTGATTACAGGTATACGATTTTTCACCTTCGCTCACCTGTAGCTGCGGCCATAGCAGTGGCTGCGGCAGATCTTGTGCTGTGCGCATAATGCCTTTGTCGTAGGCCAGCGCGACATAGCGTTCCACCATCAGTGGCCAGGCTTCTTTATCAAGTACGCGAACATCGTTGAGTAAACCATAGCGCATTTCACCCCGCCAGCCGGTGCGATGAGGAATACCTGCGAAGAAAGGCACTAATGCTGATTTAAAGGAGTTGGGTAAGACGTAGGCGCGGTCGTAACGTTTTTCGCGCAGGCTATGCCCCAGCTTGCGGCGTTCGCTAATCTCCAGCGCCCCATGACCGAGGGGCATGGGAATGGCTTCGTTGACTTCCGGCATCCGCGACAATAACGGACGGCACCAGGCAGGTGCCATCACGTCGATTATCGCCTGGGGATAGCGCGCCTGGAGCGTACGATAGAGACTTTGCGACATCATCATGTCGCCAACCCAAGACGGGCCGATCACCA
>OAXB01000353.1_pt1 | contig 13536 bp, 7 predicted proteins | sample 1501541 | NCBI WGS metagenome assembly OAXB01 (sample SAMEA2580302, study PRJEB22360) | human gut metagenome | biome: human gut; feature: human-associated habitat; material: faeces | place: Denmark | collected 2008/2010
AAATGCGCCGCGGGCGGGCGCGGGGGCCCGCACCCCCGCCCCTACAGGCCGGGGCCGTTCGCTGTGTGCTGGTGTCCCGCACCTTGTTTTCCCGTAGGGGCCGATGCCCACATCGGCCCGCCGCTCCGGCCGGGTGCAGAGAGCGGGCGGGGACAAGCCCCGCCCCTACGTCCAAGCGACGCAAGACAGCCCGCCGGAAACGAAATCCCGGATGTAGGGGCGGCAAAAACAGTTTTGGAAACTGCGGAAACTTTTGGGCGTTTTTTTCGTCTAATAGATAGCCGCGGCAAAATTAAGGTTTCCTTAAGAACTTGTCACTGCTTTGTAATGCCAAGCCCCGCGGCTTGTGGTACAATGGTAAATGCAATCCAATCGCCAATCTTTAGGGAGGAACAGACATGACCGAACAGCAGACCCCAGTGATGACCCCGCCGGCCGCGCCCCCGGCCGCCCCCACTGGGCCGAAGAAGAAACGCAAGGGCCGGGGCAAGACGATCGCGGGAATTCTCATTGTCGCCGCCATCGCCATCGCGCTCGTCGTGCTGGTGTGGTACTTTGTATTCCGGGAGGACGGCTCCAAGGGCGAGGTCATGACCGACTTCGTCACCCGGGGCTCCATCCAGTCCATGGTGGAGGGCAGCGGCACCACCAAAGCCAAGGACTCCGCCACCGTCACGCCCGGCTCGGGCACCATTCTGGAGCTCTTCGTCCAGGAGGGCGACCAGGTGACCGCGGGCCAGCAGCTCTACCGTATGGACGACACCACCGCACGCGACGCGGTGACCGAGGCCCAGAAGTCGGTGGACAACTGCAACAAGGAGCTCCAGGCCGTCTATGACAAGATCGCGGAGCTGAGCATTACCGCCCCCCACGCGGGCAACCTGCGGGAGGTGGCCGACCTCAAGGTGGGCGACACCGTCAACGAGGGCGACACCATCGCCACCCTGGTCAACGACACCAAGCTGCGCCTCTCCCTGTACTACAGCTACGCCTATGAGGGCGACATCAAGGTGGGTCAGACCGCGCAGATCTCCATCCCCGCCATCATGGCGCCCGTCACCGGCAAGGTGGAGCAGATCAACAAGGTGCGCTTTGTCTCCCCCGAGGGCGCCACCCACTTCGAGGTGGTGCTGGTGCTGGACAACCCCGGCACCCTCGCCGAGGGGATGGACGCCTCCGCCGGCCTCACCGCCGCCGACGGCACCCCCATCTACCCCTACCAGAACGGAAAGCTGGAGTATTACGAGTCCACCAAGATCATCGCCAAGGCCACCGGCCCGGTGGAGCGCGTCAGCCTGCTCGACTACGGCGACGTGAAGGCCGGGCAGCTCCTGGTGCAGTTGGGCGCCAAGGACACCGACGAGGAGATCGCCTCCAAGGAGAACGCCCTCAAGGCCGCCCAGGAGAAGCTGGAGGAGGCCACCAAGGAGCTGGAGAAGTACAACGCCGTCGCCCCCATTGACGGCACGGTTCTCCAGTGCAGCCTGACCGAGGGCCAGGAGGTATCCAGCGGCCAGGGCATCACCATCGCCGACACCTCCCAGATGATCATCGAAATTCAGGTGGACGAGCGCAACGCCCGCTACATCAAGGCCGGTATGATGGTGGACATCAACCAGTACGGCACGCCCTACGTGGGCATCGTGGAGAGCGTATCCATGACCGCCTCCGGCGAGAACGGCGTGGCCTCCATTCCCGCCGTTGTCACCGTGGACAACTACGACGGCAGCATGATCCCCGGTACTTACGCCGAATACTCCTTCGTGGCCAGTGAGTCGGAGGACTGCCTCACCGTCCCCGTCCAGGCCGTCAAGTATGTCAGCTTCGCCAACGTCCAGCTCCCAGAAACCCTGGATGCCGATCCCTCCGCCGGAATGGATGACGGTATGATGGACGACGGCATGATGGACGACGGCATGATGGACGACGGCATGATGGACGACGGCATGGTGGACGGCGGCGTGGAAGCTCTGCCCCAGTCCTACTCCGGCGGCGCTTTTGCTGATCCCTTGGGTATGGTCGCGGTGCCGATGCCCGGCGGCGGCGTCATCGTGGACGGCGGCTCCATGGGCGGCTCCTCCGGCGGCGCCAGCGACGACAGCACCGGCGTCATCGTGTGGGTCAAGTCCAAGGAGGCCCCCGCCAACGCCATTCTGGAGCCCGACCCCACCTGGGACTGCCCCGAGGGCTTCTGGGCCGTGCCCGTCGAGGTCGGCCTGTCCGATAATTCCAAGGTGGAAATCACCCGCGGCCTGGCGGAAGGCCAGGAGGTCTTTATCGGCTACCAGAACCCCGACGAAATGTACTATTAAAGAGGGCCCCGGTATGCTCATTGATGTAAAAAACCTCTTTAAAATCTACCACGAGGGGGAGGAGAGCGAGGTTCGCGCACTGGACGGCGTCTCCCTCTCCGTGGACCGGGGAGAATTCCTGGCCATCATCGGCCAGTCCGGCTCCGGCAAGTCCACCCTCATGAATATCCTGGGCTGCCTGGACATCCCCACCTATGGGGACTACCACCTGGACGGCGTGGATGTCACCGAGCTGTCCGACCGGCAGCTCGCCCACATCCGCAACAAGCAGATCGGCTTCATCTTCCAAGGCTTCAACCTCATCCCCGCCCTCAACGCCTGGGAGAATGTGGAGCTGCCCCTCATCTACCAGGGCGTGCCCGCCTCCAAGCGGGCCGACCGGGTGGAGGCCGCCGGCGATGCCCACCGAGATGTCCGGCGGCCAGCAGCAGCGCGTGGCCATCGCCCGCGCCATCGCCACCCAGCCCCCCATCATCATGGCCGACGAGCCCACCGGTGCCCTGGACTCCCGCACCGGCAAGCACGTGCTGGAGATCCTCCACGGCCTGCATGACGACGGCTCCACCATCATCCTCATCACCCACGACAACGGCATCGCCGCCACCGCCGAGCGCGTCGTGCGCATCTCCGACGGGCATATCATCTACGACGGCGACAGAGAGGGGGCCTTTCTGTGAACCTGACCCAAGCCTTCAAGATCGCGGTCAAATCCATCGCCGCGAAAAAGGCCCGCTCCGCCCTCACCATGCTGGGCGTCATCATCGGCCTGGCCGCCGTCATCATCCTGGTCTCCTACGCCGAGGGCCAGAACCGCCAGATGCGGGAGTACTACGAGAGCCTGGGCAACAACGTGGTCAACATCAATGCCTACAGCCCCTCCGGGCGGGATCTGACCAAGACCATCCGGGACTACTGCATGGAGGATCTCGACGACTACATCCTGGGCCTCACTCCCACCGTGGACTACTACGACCAGACTATCCTGAAGTACGGCGCCAAGTCCATGGACAGCAATAACAGCAACTGGGACGAATCCCCCCAGCTCGTCATGGGCAACCAGGACTACTCCCTGTGCAACAACTTCACCATCGCCCGGGGCCGGGACATCTCCTTCCTGGACGTGGAAAACTACAGCCAGGTCTGTGTCCTCGGCTCCAAAATCGCCGACACCCTCTTCAACTACATTGACCCCGTGGGTAAGGAGATCACCATCAACGGCATCCCCTTCACCGTTGTCGGCGTCTTTGAGGAGAAGGACCCCAACAACATGTCCGGTATGGACCGCTATGTGCTCATTCCCTATACCGTGAACCGCATCATCAGCGGCAAAACCGAAATTGGAAGTTTTGTGGCAAAGGCCAAGGACTCCGCCACGACCACCAAGGCCGTCTCCCTGCTCCAGGGCTACCTGGACAGCCTGCTGGGCCCGAATGAGGGCAATGTCTCCACCCCCAATACCTGGCAGGAGCAGAGCGAGGAGCAGGACAAGATGCAGCAGCGCTTCCTGGGCGGCATTGCCGCCATCTCCCTGGCCGTCGGCGGCATCGGCATTATGAACATCATGCTGGTCACCGTCACCGAGCGCACCCGGGAGATCGGTATCCGCAAGGCCATCGGTGCCGAGCGCAAGAGCATCATCGCCCAGTTCCTGATCGAAGCCTGCATGATCTGCGGCATCGGCGGCCTGTTCGGTATCGCCGCTGGCTACATCGGCACCTTGATCGTGGGCAAATTGTCCTTTAAAATGATTCTATGGCCCAGCCCGGGCGTTGCCGTCGGCTCCTTCTTCATTTCCGTGGCCCTGGGCGTCATCTTCGGCCTGTACCCTGCCATCAAGGCCTCCGGCCTCCAGCCGGTGGATGCCCTGCGGGCCGATTAAAGGAGAGAGAATATGAGATTAAAACGACTGATTTCCTGCCTTCTGTCCGCCGCGCTGCTGGCCGGGCTGCTGGTATTTCCTCCCGCTTCGGCGTCCGGCTCGGGCGGCTTCTCCGACATCAGCGATTCCACTGTCGCCGACGCCGCGGAGATGCTCCGCCTGCTGGGCGTGGTGGACGGCACCGGCGGCGGCGCCTTCAACCCCGGCGGCACCCTGAGCCGGGCCGAGTTCTGCAAAATGACCGTGGAGATCATGGGCCGCGGCGCTGAGGAGCCCGCCCAGCGCAACCGCACCATCTTCACCGATGTGGGCCCCACCTACTGGGCCAGGGGCTACGTGAACCTGGCCTCCTCCATCACCATCGGCGGCACTGCTGGTGAGAATGGCGGCACCACTGGCGGTACACGCCTGATTATGGGCGTGGGCGACGGTACCTTCCGCCCCAACCAGGCCATCACCTACGGCGAGGCCGTCACCATCCTCATGCGGGTGCTGGGCTATGGAAGCGCCGATGTGGCCACCGGCTCCAACTGGTATGACGGCTATGTGGCCGTGGCCCAGTCCTCGGGGCTGGCCGACGGCCTGAGCCTGGGCGGCGCGGCCACCCTCACCCGCGGGCAGGCGGCGATTCTGTTCTATAACCTGCTCTTTACTGAGCCTAAGGACAGCGACCAGGTGTACCTGACCACCCTGGGCGGTTCCCTGGAGGACAACGTGGTGGTTCTCTCCACCGACGCCACTGCCGACGACGGCACCACCGGCTCGGTGCTCACCACCTCCGGCACCTATAAGACCGACCGCGTCTCCTTCCCCGGCGAGCTCAACGGTACCCGCGGCCAGCTCGTTCTGGATAAGAACAAGAAACTGCTGGCCGTCCTCCCCGAGGAGGGCAGCACCTTCCGCTCCGTCACCGTCATGGGCAGCCCGGAGGCCAACGCCATTCCTGTGTTGGGCGACGAAACCATCTCCGTCACGCTGGAGACCCCGGTCTATACCAGCGACGAGCAGGCTGCCAGCACCTACGAGAAGATCTGGACCAGCCTGCGCTCCGGCGCCAGCCTGCGTCTGTGCTTCAACAGCTCCGGTAAGCTGGAATACATCTATATGCCCTCCAAGACCGCCAGCGTCAGCGACGACAACGTGCTGGTGGCCAAGAACAAACCCACCGGCTCCAACAACCCCTTCGCCTCCCTGTCCGGCGGCAAGACCCCGGCCCAGATCTACAAGAACGGCATCCCCGCCGAGCTCAGCGACCTGCGCCAGTATGACGTGGGGACCTACGACAAGTCCTCCGATACCCTGTTTGTCTCCGATCTGAAGCTCAGCGGCCTGTATGAGAACGCTTACCCCAACGCCGCCGCTCCCTCCACCGTCACCGTAATGGGCGCTGAGCTCACCGTACTGCCCAGCGCACAGGCGGATCTTGCTGCATTCAAGGTGGGCGACAAGGTTACCCTGCTGCTCACCACCACCGGCCAGGTGGCGGGGGCTGTCTCTCCCGATGTGGCCAAGTCCAACGCCGTCGGCGTGGCCGAGGTGAAGGGTACCACGGCGACCATCAAGTTGCTGGACGGCATCCTCACCCTGGAGGGCAAGACCACTTACAGCGAAGCCGCCGCCGCCAAGCTCAACGGCTGCCTGGTGACGGTATCCTCCTATAAGCGTGACTATCTGACCCTGAGCAAGGTAAATGGAAAGGGTGCCTCCACCGCGCTGAACCTGACCACCAACCGCATGGGCACTAAGGAGCTCTCCGCCGGCGCCCGCTTCTTTGAGCAGGTAAGCAACGGCAGGCTGGTGGAGATTGACCGCAGCGACATTACCATCACCAGCATCCCGGCCAACAAGATCACCTATGTGGGCTATGACTGGGCCGGCCGCGTGGATAAGCTGGTGCTTAACGATGTTACCGGCGACTGCTACGACTACGGCATGATTTATTACCGTGCCGCAGGCTATGAGGAGAGCAAGGACGATGGAAGTGAGGGCAGCTATCAGAACGGTGAGATCCGCGTCACCAACGGCAGCGGTGAGCACACCTATGTGGTCGGCTCTGTGGACGGCGCCAAGACCAACCGCATGGGCGGCGTCGCCGGCTCTCTGGACCAGTTGGACGGCAAGAATCGCATGGCCGCGTTTATGCCGCTGAACGAGGCCACGGGCATCCGCCGCGCCCAATTCGATACCGACGCCATGCTTCTGACCACCAACTCCATGGTGATCCCCATTTCCGACAAGGTTGAGTGCTACAATAAGACTACTGGAGATTGGTTTAAGCCCGGCGAGGATGGCGACCACAAGGCTGCGCTGAATCTGGCACTGGCCTTCTCCGACGATATCACCGTCTACTATGACCGCTCTCCCGAGGAGGGCGGCAAGGTCCGCATCGTCGTTGTGGAATGAGTTTTGTTCTACCAAAAGTCTACCAGAAACGCCTTGGAATCCTTTGGGTTCCAAGGCGTTTTCACTTTTCCCGCTCCCGTATTGTCTACCAAACGTCTACCATAGTAACCTTTTGATTCTGTTTTCCTGCCTTTTATATCCCTATCCCCCGAAAACTGCATTGTTTCCTCCCCTGTAAGGGGCGTTATACTTGACTGAAACGCGCAGTCGTGAGTAGGATGCCCCGAAAGCTCAAAATTTAGAAGGAGGAATTCCAAACATGAGAAACCTCAAGCGGACTCTCAGCCTGGCTCTGGCTTCCGTCATGCTCGTGGGCATGATGAGTGTCGGCGCCAGCGCGGTGAACGCGAGCGATTTCACCGATGCGGATGAGATCGTAAACAAGGACGCCGTTTCTACCATGACTGCCCTGGGCATCATCAATGGTAAGGAAGACGGCAGCTACTTTGACCCCACCGGCACCGTGACCCGTGCCGAGATGGCCAAGATGCTCTGCGTCGCCATCAACGGCGGTGTGGACCCCGTGCTGGGCGTCAAGGACACTCCCACCTTTACCGACATCAAGGGCCACTGGGCAGAGTCCTACATTGAGTACTGCGCCGCCAACGGCATCATCGCTGGCCGCGGCAACAACAAGTTTGATCCTACCGGCACCGTGAGCGCCACCGAGGCCGCCAAGATGTTGCTGGGCGTGCTGGGCTACAACGCCGAGAAGTCCGGCCTGGTGGGCAACGACTGGGCCATCAACACCAACGTGCTGGCCAACCAGAACGGTCTTTACAAGAACCTGGCCAATCTGAACGCCAACACCCTGCTGACCCGTGACAATGCCGCCCAGATGATCTACAATGCTCTGGACGCCAACATGGTTGAGCTGAACGCCGCTGGCAACTACACCACCAGCCAGTACAGCTACACCGGCACCGAGTCCGTCGTGACCGGCACCGAGCGCGTGTGGGTTGTCAAGATCAAGGACAGCTCTGTTAACGATGCCGTCAAGGCTCTGGACGGCTCCGTCTACAACAGCCGTCAGGATGCTATCGACACTCTGGATGCCGCGAACGGTAGCAAGCTCGATAGCAGCAAGTACACCCTGGAGCAGAAGACCCAGAATGTTTACGGCGAGAACACCGTGACCAAGTACGCCGACGAGACCATGGGCCACAAGTACCTGTCCCTGATCACCGACGGCGACGCTGTGCTGACCGACGTGGAGAAGGACAGCAAGGGCACTTACACCCTGTACATGAATGGCATCACCACCAAGGGCCAGTACACCAAGGTCGAGGGTGACTACAGCAACCTGATCGGCCAGAAGGTCGAGGTTCTGTATAAGGACAGCGAGAATGTGTACGGCGTCTATGCCTCCACCGACAGCTCCCTGATCGTGGAGAGCACTGCCGGTAAGGTTGAGGCTGTCAAGAACGGCGAGGTCAAGATTGACGGCACCACCTACAAGGTGGACAGCAATGTGACCACCACCGCTCTCTACACCGGTAAGCTGATTGACGGCCTGAATGTGGGCGGCAACAAGGCCGCCGCTGTGAAGGCTTACGACAACGACGACAACGGCAAGATCGACACCGTTGTTTACGTCCCCTTCACCGCCGCCAAGGTGACCTACGTGGGCGAGAAGTCCTTTAACACCGATGTTAACACCAATGTTAAGTTTGAGGACGTGAACGCTTACGACGACATGGCCAAGAACGACTATGTCATCAAGAGCGACGCCGCCAACACCGTGGATGACACCGATACTTATGTCCTGGCTGAGACGGTCGAGGGCAAGATCGAGGCCACCAAGAGCGACTCCGTCCGCATTGACGGCACCTGGTACAACTATGTTACCAGCGATCCCGACACCGATCTGGCTCTGGACAGCACCGTGAAGGCCGCTGTGCTCAACGGCTACATCGTGAAGTCCGAGGTTATCACCTCCAGCCACGAGCTGCAGGATTACGCTGTGATCGTGAACACCGACAAGGATATCAACGGCGAGCAGGCCAAGCTGCTCTTCGCCGACGGCACCACCAAGGTGGTTACCACCGACAAGAGCTACACCTCTGACGTAGGCAAGCTGGTGACCTATGAGGTCAAGAAGGGCGAGTATGTCCTGACCGCTGCTGAAACTGTCGATGCCGACAAGGCCGGCTTTGACAAGATTGTTGCTAACACCTATGCCAATACTTCCGGCAAGGGCAAGATTGGCGGCGAGAGCATCGCGGACGACGCCGTGATCTTCGTGAAAGACAACGCCGGCAAGTTCTCCACCATGACTGGCTCTGACTTTGCCAAGTACAGCTCCGCTTCCGTGGCCAGCATTTCCAACGCCTATGCCAACAAGGACAACTCCACCGGCTACAACAGCGTGGTTCTGGCCTATGCGACTCTGAACGCGAAGGTCAACTCCATCACCAGCAACTACGGTTATGTGACCAGCGCCGTGTCCACCACCAAGAACGACGACGGCGAGACCGTGTCCGTCTTCACCTTCTGGGATGGCGCCACCGAGCACAAGGACATCATGACCGACGAGAAGGTTTCCCTGTCCAAGGGCGACATCTTCACCTACGAGGAGAACAAGGACGGCAGCTACACTGTCACCGAGGTCGACAACCTGCTGCGTACCGCCATCATTGCCTACAACGAGAAGAACGGCGATATCCGCTTCACCGACGCTTCTCTGAGCGACAAGGGCAGCAATGTCGACGCTGATATCACCAAAGATACCGTTATCATCGGCATCAACAGCGATGACAAGGCCGGCGTTGCGGGCGCGGTGCCCACCATCGCCATCGAGACTGATAAGTCCGGTGTTTACCAGGCCAACGCCTACTATGTGATGGGCGCCGGCGACGAGGTGAAGCTGCTGGTGGTTGACACCTACGGCAACATCCCCGCGGTTGACAGCGTCATCACTGTGACGGACCCTTCCAACCTGAACGATGCTTGGAATAAGTATACTGATGTCCGCCTGGATGCCAGCAAGATTTCCAAGCCTGAGAGCGTAAATGTGCCTGCTGGCAAGACTCTGACCCTTACTGGTACTAACGCTACCAACAAGCTCACTGTAACGGTTGAGAAGGGCGCTACTCTGGATGTAAAGGGCGGCGAGTCTGCGGCTACTCTGGATGTTACGGTAAAGGCTGGCGGTGTGATGAATGTCCCCAACGGTAAGCTGATTGGTGGTTCTGACGCTCCCCTGTCTGCTGATGCCGACGTCACCGTTAAGGAGACTTCTAACGGCGGCTGGGAGCTGGGGGCTACCTCTGGCACCATTACCGTGAACAGCAATACCAAGTTTGGCGCTAAGGATGCCATGAATATTTCCGGTGCTGCTAAGATCGTCGGCGGTAAGACTGGTGTGACTGTCAACTTCGACACTGCTACCACGATGACCGCTATGCCCTATGGTTCCTTCTTTAAGAATGATGGCAATGCGTCTACCGCCTCCACTGCCTGCAGTGGTGCCAGCGATCTTCAGAATAAGACCTTTGTTTGGGGTTCTTACTACACCGATACGAGCGGTACTACTGCGACTGGCTGGGTTCAGCAGTAATATAGTCTGCTAGACACAGGCAAATCAAACGAAGAGGGCCGCCCCCGATTGGGGGCGGCTCTTTTTGTTAGTGGAAAGCTATATAGTGGTAGCTCATTCCGGATTGGTTTGCGTCCGCGTAGAATCTGCCCTCTATCAGGTCGCCGCGGGCCACCCGTATTCCGCTGCTGGTGATCTCCACCAGGTTTCCGTCCCGCATGGTGACCGGCGCTCCTTGCAGCGCCAGGCCGCCATAGGTATACATGTCGGACTGCATTGCGCCGTCCTGCCTTACCACAAAGACTGCCCGGGGCGATACCCCCAGCGAAATATCCCGGCTTCGGGCGTCATCCCCTGTATAGCTTCCACTTAGAATCTCAGGCTTTAAGGCCAGTGCTTTATCCAGCACACGGAAATCCTCGTTGAAATCCGTACGCAGGAAATTGTCCTCCGGCTCCCACTGGTGCAGGTGATAGTGTTCGGTATAAGCTGCCATTTTCATTCCTCCCGCAGGGGGGCCGGGCAGCGCCTTTGCTGTACTGGAAAACGCGGCCCCTGCGGGAAAGGAACCCCGCGTCCGGCTGTCTACCGGACGCGGGGATGGCCTTGCCTGCGGAGGGGGTAATATAGATGGCAAACTATACAGCGCACTATCACCTGCACCAGTGGGAACCGGAGGACAGCTTTTTACGGAGAGACTTCAACGAGGATTTTCAGAAAATTGACGCGGGCCTCGCCGGACGGGGAGATTGCAGCCTTCTGTTCGGCTCTTATGTGGGTACGGGAACTTGCGGCCCGTCCGAGCCTACCGTACTTACACTGGGGATTCCAGCCAAGGCGCTTTGGGTAAGCTGCGGTTCACGCCACGCTGTCTTTCTGAGGGGGAACACGCAGGCGGTTAATTTCAGCACCAGCGATGGAGAGCTGCTTGAGGTGGAGTGGACTCAAGACGGCCTGAGCTGGAAGCTGGGGGGAGGACTTTACAATCACGACTACCAGCAGCTCAATGAGGCTGGAACCACCTATTATTACGCGGCGCTTTATCAAGAAAGCAAGGAGGCCCCGGGAAATACCCGGGGCCTCCTTGCTTCTTGGGGTTTGGTGATCAGAACTCAGCGGATAGTGAAGGTCCCGCCAATCAGCTCATCGCCGGTGGTCGTATTGACAATCGTCCAAGTATAAGTGCCATCGACAAGCGCCTTATCGCTCATCTCATAGCCCTTGGAGGAATTATTGATGCCTTCACCAATGACCTGCACATAGAAGTAATGGAAACCAGTGGTCACACCTTTGGCATCTTCCTTGTACATCAGATTACCCTTGCTGTTCTTGATGGACAGAGCAACATCCTGAGCATCCTTGTCAGTAATGCGGAAGGTGAAGAACATGTTGTCGGTGATTTCACCGCCGATGTCATCCTTCTTATCCTCAGGCATCTTGGTCAGAACATAGGCACCATTGGCTTCGCTGCTCAGATCAGAGGCGTTAACAACGGTAGCAGTATTTACACCGCTGCCGGAAATCTCAGCCTTGTCGCTGCCGGAGGAGGTGGTGGAGCCGTAGAAGATGGTGACGATCTCGCCGTTCTTCACGATGGCGGTAACCGTCATGCCCTTCTCCACATCACTCAGAGAGCCAGTCTCGATCTTCTTGCCCTTGGTGACGGCATAGACCTCGACATCGTCGGAAACAGCGTAGCTCTTGCCGCCCAGGTCGATGATACCATCCTCGGCCTCAGCCTTGACCTCCACGCCGGGAAGCTGATAGGTATCATCGGTAGTGACCTTGCTGTACTCCTCACAGGCGGAGGCGTCCAGAATCTCGTTCTCAGCATCCGCATAGGCGATAACGTTCAGCAGAATATCGGTCTTCAGGACATTGCCGCTGGGATAGCTGTCCTTCAGCTCCTCATCCATCTTGACAGTGGTGATCTCACCGTTGACAACAGCCTTGTACTCGTAGTAGGTGTTGTCGCTGTCCTTCACCTTGGTGCCGGCCTTGGAGCTGAGGACATACACGATGTCGTCAGAGCTCGCGGACACATCGGAGATGAAGACCATGGTAGCCACAGTGCTACCGCTCTTGCAGTAGTAAACAAAGTTGCCGCTGTTGTCCTTCAGGTCGGGAACATTGGCATAGCCGGTGTAGGACTTATAGGTGGCCTTGCTGCCGGTGCCGGTCTGCACCAGGAAGACGGTCTTGCTGTTGGCGTAGACAGTCTCAGTGTCCAGAGTCATGGCAGACTCGCCCTTGTTGATCTCGACCTTCTTGTTCTCGGCCAGACCGGAAGTGCTGGCGGTCTTGATGGTGTAGATGTCCTTGGAGTTCTTGCTGTACTCTACGATGTAGCCCGGCAGTTTATCCAGTTCTTTCTTCTTAGCATCAAAGTCGTCGCCTTTCAGGCAGTCCTCATCGACCTCGGCCTCGACCACGGTGCCGTCGGCCAGCAGAAGCTTGGCATAGTAGGAGCTCTCGTCGTCATAGCGGCCCTCATCGGCACCGGTGTTCACGACGTAGGCGTAGTCGCTGGAGGCCTTGGATACGTCGACCTTAATGACATAGCCATAGGAATCCAGGTACAGGTCCAGCACGCTGTCGACCTTGACATCACCCTTATTGGACATCTTCGCGCTGTACTTGTAGGTCTCGCCGTCAGCCACGAAGCTGGAATCGCCGGTGGTCTTGGTGACCTCGACGCCCTCAACCACCTCGGCCAGGGTCATGGTCTGGATCTCACCATCAGCCATGGTGTAGAGAACCACGTCGTCCTTCTCGAAGGACTCAGTCTCAAACTTCTTGCCGTCCACGGTGACATAGCGGTCATCGCCGTCCTTCGCGGCGGTAACCTTGGAGATCTCGCCCACGTAGGTGTTGATGACCACCAGGGTCACGTTGTCGTCGTTGTCCACAAAAGCCTCGACCAGAACGCCGTTGCCGCCGAGCTCGTCGTCGCTGTTGCCCTTTTCGATGGTGAAGGTGCCATTGGCCTTGCCGTCCTCGGTCACATCCACAGTAGTGGTCTTATCCAGGCCCAGGTCGGAGTACAGGGTCTTGGAGCTGACCTTCTCGGAGTAAGAGGCATCGGCGGTGGAAGCATAGGTGCCGATCTCCTTGGTGCCGTTCTTCCACTGGTCGGAGGGACGGCCGAAATCGTCGTGGTTATTGCTGTTCAGGGTCAGGTCAGAGAAGTACTTCTCGCAGAACTGCTGCACCTCGTCCTTGTCGCCCTTCACGGTGCGGTAATCATCGGTCGTGCTGTTGGCGACCTTCACGGGGGCGGAAGCGCCCACGATAACCTGCATGCCGTCGGAGCCGATGACAGTGGTGCCCTTGTTGGTGTAGTACACAGTGTCGGCGGTCAGGGTCTGGAACGCCATCTGGGCGGCCTGCTCACGGGTCATGGC
>OAXB01000355.1_pt1 | contig 13450 bp, 9 predicted proteins | sample 1501541 | NCBI WGS metagenome assembly OAXB01 (sample SAMEA2580302, study PRJEB22360) | human gut metagenome | biome: human gut; feature: human-associated habitat; material: faeces | place: Denmark | collected 2008/2010
AGGCGGCCGGGGGTGGTGGGCGGCCCCCCCCCCAGCGGCGCCCCCAGCCACTGGCAGGTGGACCGGAACATCAAGATCCCCGAGATATCCGGGTCCCTGTCCATCGCGCTGATCTTCGCGATCATCGGCAGCACGCAGCTGTTCAACGAGCCGCAGATCCTGTCCAAGATGATGGGCGGCACCGGCATCACCACCAATTGGACGCCCAATCTGTACATCTACGACCTTGCGTTCAGCGACTCGTCGCAGGGCTACGCGGCCGCCGCGGCCATCGTGATGGCGCTGATCGTCATCGTCGCGACCTTCGCCATCCAGATCCGCAGCATGCGCCGCTCGTAGGGGGAGCGACGGGCATGCGCATCGAATTGAAAGGGGCAATGCAATCATGACCATGGCATCGAAGGAGGCCGCGCGCCGGCCGAAGTTCCACACGGTGACCGATCCGAAGAAGAGCCCGGTGCTGACCATCGTCGTCGGCATGTACCTGTTCTACGCGCTGGTGCCGTTCGTGTGGCTGGTCATCAACGCCACGAAGACGAAGGCGGATTTCATCTCCACCTTCGGGCTGTCCTTCGGGCGCTCGTTCGCGCTCTGGAACAACCTCGTCGAGGTGTTCACCTACAACGACGGCATTTTCGGCCGGTGGGTGCTCAACACGGTCGGCTACACCGTCGTCGGCACCGTCGTCTCGGTGCTGCTGGCCGCCATGGGCGGCTACGCCCTCTCCAAGCTTGAGTTCGGCGGCAGGCGCGCGATCATGCTGGTGATCCTCGGCTCGATGGCGGTCCCGGGCGTGGCGCTGGTGATCCCCCAGTTCCTCATGTTCTCCGCCATGGGCATCACGAACACGCCGTGGGCCGTGATCATCCCCTCGTTCCTCAACCCCTTCGGCCTGTATCTGATGTGGACCTTCTTCGCCCAGTCCGTCCCGGACTCGCTGCTGGAGGCGGCCCGCATCGACGGCGCCGGCGAGGCGCGCATCTTCTTCCAGATCGCGCTGCCGCTCATGAAGCCGGCGCTGGTGACCGTGTCGCTGTTCGCCTTCGTGTCGATCTGGTACAACTACTTCCTGCCGCTGATCATGCTCAAGGACTCCCGCTGGTACCCGCTGGCGCTCGGCCTCGCCCAATGGAACGCGCAGGGCAACCAGGGCGGCAACATGCCGGTGATCCAGAATCTCGTCATCGCGGCCTCGATGCTCGTGGTGCTTCCCCTGATCGCGCTGTTCCTGTGCCTGCAGCGGTACTGGCAGTCCGGACTGGCGCTCGGCGCCACCAAGGGGTGAATCGCATGCCGCTGAATATGGATTTCGTCGCCAATGTGCGCCCCTCCGCGCGCCAGCTGGCGTGGCAGCGCATGGAAATGTACGGGTTCATCCACTTCGGCATGAACACGATGACCGACCGCGAATGGGGTCTCGGCCACGAGGACCCGGCCCTGTTCGACCCGGTGCATGTGGACGCCGACCAGTGGGCCGCGGCGTTCAAGGCCGCCGGCATGACCGGCATGATCCTCACCTGCAAGCACCACGACGGCTTCTGCCTGTGGCCATCCGCCTACACCGCCCACTCGGTGGCGTCCTCGCCATGGCGTTCCGGCCGCGGCGACCTGGTGCGCGAGGCCAGTGAGGCCGCCGCACGCCACGGCCTGCGCTTCGGCATCTACCTGTCGCCGTGGGACCGCACCGAGGCGACGTACGGCCAGGGCACGGCGTACGACGACTTCTACGTCAATCAACTGACCGAGCTGCTGACCGGATACGGTCCGATATTCTCGGTCTGGCTCGACGGCGCCAACGGCGAGGGCTCGAACGGCAAGACGCAGCAGTACGACTGGGCGCGCTACTACAACGTCATCCGGGCGCTGCAGCCCGAAGCGGTGATCTCGGTGTGCGGTCCCGACGTGCGCTGGGCGGGCAACGAGGCCGGCCATGTGCGCGCCGACGAGTGGAGCGTGGTGCCGGCTCGGCTGCGCTCCGCCGAACTCACCGCCGAGAAGTCGCAGCGGCAGGACGATCCGTCGCTGGTGCGGGCCGTGCGCTCCGAGGACGAGGACCTGGGCAGCCGCGGCGCGTTGGAGCCGTACGGCGACGCGCTGGCGTGGTACCCGGCCGAGGTGGACACCTCCATACGCCCGGGATGGTTCCACCACGCCGACCAGGACGATCGGGTGAAAAGCGCGGACGAGCTGTTCTCGCTGTGGCGCGCCGCGGTCGGCGGCAACTGCACGCTGCTGCTGAACGCGCCGCCGAACCGCGACGGCCTGCTGGCCGAGCCCGACGTGCGTGCGCTGCGCGGGCTGGGCCGGCGCATCGCCGGATTCCGGGAACGGGTCATCACCGTGGCCGGCGCGGCCGTCCGGGCGTCGAGCGGCGAGGAATCCGCGCGCGCGGCGTTCGCCGGCGGGTCTTCCTCGTCCGGGCGACACCGCTCATCCGGGCACTGGCGGATCGATCCCCACGACGACGCTCCCGAGCTGACCATCGCCTTCCCGTCGCCCGAACGCGTCGAAGCCGTGGTGCTGGAGGAGGACATCCGCGTCGGGCAGCGCATCGAGGATCTCGCCGTCGACGGCATCGGAACCGACGGGCGCATCCTGGAGATCGGCGCCGTCCACGCGATCGGGTACCGGCGCATCATTACCATCGACGCGCTCGAACTGGCCGGGCTGCGCATCCGCATCAGGCGCCCCCGCGGCCGCGCCCCCCCGCCCATCTCGATGAGCGGTATCCGCATCAGGCGCTCGCGCGGCGCGGCCGCCCTGTCCCGCGTCGCCGCCGTGCGCGCCGCGTCGTGACCATGCGCGGCGCCGCCCGTTCGGGTGGTGCCGCGCCCCGACTCGCCGGATGCGGATGGCCGTAGAACCGCCATCGCGGGGCCATAATGGGAGAGGATGAAGGTCCGGTTGCCCCGCGCGGCAGCCGCTGGCCACGATGCGCAAAGGAGTGCAGCCATGCTGAAGGGAATTCCGCCGATCATCTCGCCGTTGATGCTCAAGACGCTGAGCGAGATGGGCCATGGCGACACGCTGGTGATCGCGGACGGCAATTTTCCCGCGGAATCCGTGGGCAAGGACGCGGTGGTGATCCGGTGCGACGGGCACGGCGTGCCCGAGTTGCTGCGTGCGATCGTCACGTTGCTGCCATTGGACACCTACGTGGACCAGCCGGTCACGCTGATGGATGTGGTGGAGGGCGACGACGTGGACACGCCGATCTGGCGCGAGTACGAATCGATCGTCGCCGGCGTCGACCCGCGCGGCACGGAGGCGGTCGGCAAGCTGGAGCGTTTCGATTTCTACGATCGTGCCCGCGGGGCGTATTGCATCATCGCCACGTCGGAGCGCGCGCAGTACGCCAACGTGATCCTGCGCAAGGGCGTGGTGTTCCCGGGGGAGTAGGGAGCGCTGGTGATTTGTTTCGTGGATAATTGATTGGCTGATCCTCCCGCTGGCGGGAGGTGGCGCGTAGCGCCGGAGGGTGGTCGGATGCTTGATACTGCATTGTTTCCGACCACCCCCAGTCGGCTGCGCCGACAGCCCCCGCCAGCGGGGCGTACCCCACCTCCATCGTCATGAGACTGGCTGTCGGCATTTCGGTCACGCTTTTGGCTCCCCTCAGAGAGGGGATCCAGACAAGTCCGACGTGAGGATTCTTGGGATTGGTCCCAGATACCGGATCCGCCTGTTCCATGGGCGTGCCGAACGCATGCCGTGCAGGCGGCGGCCGTTGCATGTTAATAGAGTTAACAAATATGGGCCGATTGGCTGTGGATATGGGCGTTTGCGCGGTTGTCGCATGCCATATGTGCGGTGCGCGTAAAGTCGCGCATGGGGTTGGGGGCGCGGTTGGTAAACGGTGACACGCGCTTATTGTTAAGGTAGTTGACATTTATTGTTTCCTGTTCTAAAGTAAATACCGGTTGCCGCACCGCCGTGGCAGCGTTTCATCTCGAGGAGGAGTGGAAACATGGTTTCGCAGAACAAGCGTTTTATGGCCGGACTGGCCTCGCTCGCCGTGATGGGCATCGCCCTGGCCGGCTGCGGTTCCACTGGGGGCGGCAATGCCTCCGGCGACACGAAGGCCGCCGACGATGGCGGCGTGGTCAATATCACCTACATGCACCGTCTGCCCGATAAGAAGGGCATGACCCTGGTCAACGACATCGTGGCCAAGTGGAACAAGGATCATCCGAACATCCAGGTCAAGGCCACGAAGTTCGATGGCAAGGCCTCCGAGATGATCAAGAAGCTCGAGACCGACGTCAAGGCCGGCAACGCGCCGGATCTGGCCCAGGTCGGCTACTCCGAGGTTCCCGAGGTCTTCACCAAGGGCCTTCTGCAGGACGTCACCGATGAGGCCGCCAAGTACAAGGACGACTTCGTCTCCGGCCCGTTCGCGCTGATGCAGGTGGATGGCAAGACCTTCGGCCTGCCGCAGGACACCGGCCCGTTGACCTACTTCTACAACGCCGCCGAGTTCGACAAGCTGGGCATCAGCGTGCCGAAGAGCGCCAGCGAACTCATCGAAACCGCCAAGAAGACCGCCGCCCAGGGCAAGTACATCATGACCTTCCAGCCCGATGAGGCCATGATGATGATGTCCGGCCAGGCCGGCGCTTCCGGTCCGTGGTACCAGGTCAAGGACAACGCCTGGGTCGTCAACACCCAGACCGCCGGCTCCAAGGCCGTGGCCGACGTCTACCAGCAGCTGCTCGACAGCAAGGCCGCTCTGACCAATCCGCGTTGGGACGCATCGTTCGACGCCTCCATCCAGTCCGGTCAGCTGATCGGCACGGTGGCCGCCGCTTGGGAGGCCCCGCTGTTCATCGATTCTTCCGGTGGCACCGGTGCGGGCGAGTGGAAGGTCACCCAGCTCGGCGACTGGTTCGGCAACGGCACCAAGACCGGCGCCGACGGCGGTTCCGGTGTGGCCGTGCTCAAGGGCTCCAAGCACCCGGCCGAGGCCATGGAATTCCTCGATTGGTTCAACACCCAGGTCGATGATCTGGTCTCCCAGGGCCTCGTCGTGGCCGCCACCACCGCGGACGCCAAGACTCCGTCGACGTGGTCCGACTACTTCAGCGGCCAGGATGTTATGGCCGAGTTCAAGACCGCGAACGGCAACATGGGCGACTTCACCTACATGCCCGGCTTCTCCGCGGTCGGCGCCGCGATGGGCGAGGCCGCGGCCAAGGCGGCCGATGGCTCCGCCAAGGTCTCGGACATCTTCGACACCGCGCAGAAGACTTCGGTGGACACGCTGAAGAACCTCAATCTGTCGGTCAAGGAGTGACCTCACCGGGTCTTGCACGGGGCCAAGCCTGATTTTTGCTGATTGTCCCCGTCGGTGCAGGACCCCCGATGCCTCGCATCACCAACGCGAAAGGCCGGGGCATGAGCTCCGGCCTTTCGCATTGCCTGCAAGGTGATCCGCAAGGGCGACGCGGCCTTTGAAAAATCGTTTGCTGTTCTTTCGAAAAGACAGGTTGTTATTATGACTGCATCAACTACTCAGGCGAAAGACAAGGCGCCAAGACGCGCCGCTGCCAAGCCGAAGCGGTCCGGCGCGCAGAAGCGCGAGAACCGCATCGGCTGGTCGTTCATGGCGCCATTCGCCATCCTCTTCGCTTTCGTGTTCATCCTGCCCATCGTATGGGCCATCTATTCCAGCTTCTTCCGCCAGGTCACCGAAGGCGGCGGCGCATACGGCGGCGGCGAACTGGTCAACAAGTTCGCCGGACTTCAGAACTTCCAGTACGTCATCACCTCCGGCAACTTCTGGTCAGGCGTGGGCAGGGTCCTGCTCTACACGCTGATTCAGGTGCCGATCATGATCATCGCCGCACTGGCGTTGGCCATCGTCATCGATTCGTTCGTGGTCAAGCACGTCACGGGTTTCCGCCTCGGCTACTTCCTGCCCTACGCGATTCCCGGCGTCGTGGCCTCGATCATCTGGGTCTACCTGTACAACGGCCAGATCTCGCCGATCGTCAAAGGTCTCGCCGCCATCGGCGTCAACATCGATTTCTTCAACAAGAACATCGTGCTCGGCTCGATGGCCAACATCACCACATGGACCTTCACCGGCTACAACATGCTGATCTTCCTGGCTGCGCTGCAGGCCATCCCGCATGATCTGTACGAGGCCGCGCGCATCGATGGCGCCAACGGATGGCAGATCGCCACCAAGATCAAGCTGCCGAACGTGCGCGGCGCGGCTCTGCTGGCCATGCTGCTCTCCATCGTCGGCACCATCCAGCTGTTCAACGAGCCGCAGATCATGTCGACGGCCGACCCGGGCATTTCCAAATCGTATACGCCGATGATGATGGCCATGAACACCTCCCAAGGCACCATCACCCCGTCCGGCGACGGCCCCGCTTCGGCCATCGCCATCGTCATGGCCCTGATCGCAGGTGTGCTCGCCGTGCTGTACACCTTGGCCGAAAGGAAGGTGAACGAGTGATGAGCTCCGCAACCGCTGAAGAACGCGCCGGCAGAAAGGCCGAGCGCAAGCTCGAAAAGCAGCGCCAGGCGGCGCAGCATGACCTGCCCCGGTCCATGCGCCCCTCCGCCGCCACGAAGACCATCACCGTCGTCGTGCTGGTCGCGGTGCTGATCTACTTCCTGTTCCCGATCTACTGGGCCATCATCGCCTCCACCAAGACGCCAGCCCAGATGACCGGCAGCAACGGCATGTGGTTCGCCGTGCCGCTCAGCGAGCTGCCCAACGCCATCGCCACCAACTATTCCAAGCTGCTCGGCTGGACCCGCGGCAACTTCTGGCGCTGGGTGCTGAACTCGCTGATCTACTCGGGCGCCTCCGCGCTGATCGGCACCATCGTGTCCGTGATGGCCGGCTACGCCACCGCGAAGTTCAACTTCCGCGGCAAGAACGCGGCCATCGGCGTCATCATGGCCTGCATGCTCATGCCGGCCGCCCTGCTGACCATCCCGCAGTACTCGATCTTCCACACCCTGCACCTGACCAACACGATGCTTTCGATCATCATCCCGTGCTGCGTCTCCCCGTTCGGCTTCTTCCTGGGCCGCACGTACGCGCAGAGCTCGGTGCCGGACGAACTGCTTGAGGCCGCCCGCATCGACGGCGCAAGCGAGGCGAGGATCTTCTTCACCATCGTCCTCAGGCTCCTGGCCCCGGCTATGGTGACGATCTTCCTGTTCCTGTTCGTGGCCACGTGGAACAACTTCCTGCTGCCATTGATGATGGTCTCCTCCGACACCTTGAAGCCCGTGACCCTCGGCCTGTACGGCATGGTCTCGCTGGCCACGTTCACCGATCGCGGCGCCCTGATGATGGGCGCATTGCTCGGCGTGCTGCCCGTGATCGTGCTGTTCCTCGGCCTGCAACGCTACTGGCAGTCCGGCCTGGCCGCCGGTGCGGTAAAGGGCTGAGCCTATGGACAGCCCGGTGGGCTGTCCATAGGCTCAGCCTGAGCGAGACGGTAGTCGAGCGAAGGTAGCGTTGAGTCTCGCCGAAGGCGAGCCCATAATTGCAGGGCCGAAGGCGAGCCGTCCATCCCCATCACTCCATTGTCCGGCGTCACCGTAGGTGTCGAGGATCTACGCAGTCAGGGTCCCAAGACCCACGACGGCGCCGGTCGTTATTGTGCGACGTGACTGTCGCCCTGTAGTTTATTTTTCTGATGACCCCCCCCACAAAGGAGCATTCATGACCAGTACCGGCCGCTTCACGCTGCCCAGCGAAGAGAACTTCGCCGAAAAGACCAAGGAACTCGCCGAATTGTGGGGTGCGGACGCCATCCGCAACTCCGACGGCACGCATCTGGATGAGGCCGTGCTCGCCCTCGGCAAGAAGATCTACAGCGCGTATTTCCCGACGCGCGCGCACAACGAGTGGATCACGCTGCACATGGACGAGACCCCGCAGGTCTACCTGCTGACCGACCGTGTGCTGGCCGAGTCCGACGTGGTGGACGTGCCGCTGATGGAGCGGTTCTACGAGGAGCAGCTCAAGCCGAACCGCGACGCCGACCCGCACCGCTACTGGGAGGTCGTGGACCGCACCACCGGCGCGGTCATCGACCCGTCCGACTGGAGTCTCGACGCCGATTCGGACGTGGTGCACGTCGGCGGCGCGACTCCCATGCACGAATACACGGTCTCGTTCCTGGCCTACATCATCTGGGACCCGGTGGAGATGTACAACCACCTGACCAACGACTGGGGCGACAAGGAACACGAGATCCCGTTCGACATCTACCACGAGAAGACCCGCGAGTTCGTGTTCGACACCTTCGAGCAGTGGCTCAAGGACAACCCGGCCACCGATGTGGTGCGATTCACGACCTTCTTCTACCAGTTCACGCTGATCTTCGACCAGAAGCACCGCGAGAAGATCGTGGACTGGTTCGGCTGCTCGTGCACCGTCTCGCCGAAGGCGCTCGACGATTTCGAGGCCCGGTACGGCTACCGCCTGCGCCCCGAGGACTTTGTGGACGGGGGCTGCTACAACTCCGCCTGGCGCGTGCCGCGCAAGGCGGAGCGCGACTGGATCGACTTCCTGTCCGGCTTCGTGCGCGAGAACGTCAAAAAGCTCGCCGACATGTCGCACGCCGCCGGCAAGGAGGCGATGATGTTCCTCGGCGATCAGTGGATCGGCACCGAACCGTACAAGGACGGGTTCGGGGACCTCGGCCTGGACGCCGTGGTCGGTTCGATCGGCGACGGCACCACCACCCGCATGATCGCGGACATCCCCGGCGTCAGGTACACCGAGGGCCGCTTCCTGCCGTACTTCTTCCCCGACACCTTCTACGAGGGCAACGATCCGAGCATCGAGGGACTCGACAACTGGCGCAAGGCGCGCCGCGCGATCCTGCGCTCGCCGATCAGCCGCATGGGCTACGGCGGCTACCTGTCGCTCGCCGCGAAATTCCCGAAGTTCGTGGACACGGTGACCCGCATCGCCGACGAATTCCGCGACATGCACGAACGCACCGGGGGAGCGGCCGCCGAAGGCGAGCTCAACGTGGCGATCCTCAACTCGTGGGGTCGGATGCGATCGTGGATGGCGTTCACCGTGGCGCATGCGCTGCCCAACAAGCAGACCTACTCCTACTACGGCATCCTCGAGTCGCTGTCCGGCATGAGGGTCAACGTGCGCTTCATCAGCTTCGACGACGTGCTGGAGCACGGCGTCGACCCCGACATCGACGTGATCATCAACGGCGGCCCGGTCGACACGGCCTTCACCGGCGGCGATGCGTGGCGCGATCCCAAGCTGCTCGAGACCCTGCGCGCGTGGGTGCGCGCCGGAGGCGCCTTCGTCGGCGTCGGCGAGCCGAGTTCGGTGCCGCGCTTCCAGGGCGGTCGCTTCTTCCAGCTGGCCGACGTGCTCGGCGTGGACGAGGAGCGCTTCCAGACCCTGTCGGTCGACAAATACTTCCCGCCCGTCACGCCGGACCACTTCATCACCGCCGACGTGCCGGTCGATCAGGCGGCGCGCGAGGCCTGGGAGCGGGCCGGCTACCGGATCCCGCTGAGCGGGTGCGGCGGCGGACAGGGCATCGCTCCGGTCGGCGGCATCGATTTCGGCGAGGCGGTGCCCAACACCTACCCGGTCAACGAGGATGTCACCCTGATCCGCGCCGACGGCGGCCAGGTGCAGCTCGCGGTCAACGAGTACGGCAAGGGGCGCGGCGTGTATGTGTCCGGGTTGCCGTATTCGGCGGCCAACGCCCGCCTGCTCGAGCGCATCCTGTTCTACGCCTCCCACAACGAGGACCGGTATGCGGCCTGGAGCTCGTCCAACCCCGAGTGCGAGGTGGCCCACTTCCCGGAGCGCGGCGTGTACTGCGTGATCAACAACACCGATCGGCTGCAGTCCACCACCGTGACCCTGGCCGGCGGCGCCACCGAGGACTTCGACCTGCCCGGCAGCGGCATCGCCTGGCGCGAGGTCTGACGGTTGCGCGGGCGGGGAATCTCCTGGTAGCCCGCGTCGTAAGTTCTCGTACTATGTTTGGCTCCCCTCCAAGAGGGGAGCCAAGGGTGGTCGCTGCGCGGTCGGATCATCCGCAATCAAGGACGACTCCGCGGGCGTGGGGTGGCGTCGGGGGGGCATAAACGCCGCGATATTGCGCGTCGGCATTTATGCATATATACTTAACAATTAGAGATGCCGGGAGGCGGTGTCGTGGCGGAAAGGACGATCTGTCGATGACGACACAGGAGAAGAAGCCGGATTCCACACTCGATGCCGTGTACGCGGGCATCGACGCGCTGGTGGACTATGCGCTCGGTGCGCTCGGGCTCGACCGGCGCGATGCGGATTGGACGCGCAACCGCATATTCGAGCTGTTCGCGCTCGATTCATACCATCCGACTGGCACGGCGGCCGGCGGCCGGTCCGTCGACGAGCTGCTGGCCGACTTCCGCGCGGCCGGCGTGGCGGCCGGGCTGTTCGATGCCGATGAAGGCGCGGTCTACGCGGATGTGGTGATGGGGCTGCTCTCCGCAAGCCCCTCCGCGCTGCAGGACCGCTTCTCCGGCATCGAGCGGGCCGAGGGCGGCATGGGGGCCATGCGCTGGTTCTACGACTACTGCGTGGCCAACAACTACGTGAAGAAGGCCGTGCTCGACCGTAACCCGCGCTTCGACTCGCACGGGCTGACCGTCACGATCAACCTGGCCAAGCCCGAGTTCAAGAACATGAAGAAGGCGGCGGCCGGCAACGCGGTGGCCGGAGGCTACCCGTCCTGCACGATTTGCCACGAGAACGAGGGATTCGCCGGGCGCAACAAGCGCACGCTGCGCACGATGCCGGTCACGCTCGGCGGAGAGGACTGGTTCTGGCAGTTCTCCCCGTACGGCTATTTCGACCAGCACGGCATCTGCGTGAACGCCAAGCACACGCCGATGCATGTGGACCGCGACACCTTCGGTCATCTGCTGGATTTCGTCGACCGTTTCCCCGGATACTTCCTCGGGTGCAACGCCGCGTTGCCCCGCATCGGCGGATCGGTGCTCGCGCACGACCACTACCAGGGCGGCGGCGAGCTCCTGCCCATGCACAAGGCCCCCGCATGGATGAGCCTGACGCTGGACGGCTATCCGGGCACGGCGATCGAGATCCTGGACTGGCCGGGCAGCGCGGTGCGCGTCGTGTCCAACTCCCGCCAGGAGATCATCGACGTGTGCGACGCGATCCGCGAGGGCTGGATCCACTACTCGAACCCGGATCTGGGCATCATCTGCGAAGGCGAGGACGGCAAGCGATCGGCGGTCTCGCCGAGCGCGATCGTCACCGACCGCGGCTACGAGATGAGCCTGATCTTCCGCAACAACGCCGTCAGCGACGAGTTCCCGGAAGGTGTGTTCCACGCGCATCCCGAATTCTGGCCGGTCAAGCAGGAGCCGATCGGCCTGATCGAGGCGCAGGGGCTGTTCATCCTGCCGGGCCGTCTGGTCGGCCAGCTCAAGCTCATCGAGGACGCGCTGGCCGAGGGCGGCGACCTGCCCGAAGCGGTCGGCGAGTTCACGCTCGAATGGGACGAACTGACCGCCGCGCTGCACGGCGACCGCGACCGCACCGCCATCCGGGCCGCCATCCGGGACGAGCTCGGCGGCGTATGCGAGCGCATCCTCGGCAACACCGCGGTCTTCAAGACCAAGGACCTGACGCTCGGCTTCATGGAGGGTCTGGGCTTCCGCCGCGCCTGACGGTCTGCCTCCTGCGTTTGTACCTGGTTCCCCTCACAGAGGGGAGCCAGATACCGTGCATGAATTCATGACGCTGGATGCCCGCGACCTATCCACTACCACCCACCACCCAACCAACCACACAAGGAGTACTGACATGACCACCATTCTGGTGACCGGCGGAGCCGGCTATATCGGATCGCACACCGACGTCGAACTGCTCAACAAGGGCTACGACGTGGTGTGCGTGGACAACTACTGCAATTCCTCGCCCGAATCGCTCAACCGCGTCGAGACGATCACCGGCCGCACCGTCACCCGCTATGACGGCGACGTGCGCGACGAGGCGCTGATGGACCGCGTGTTCAGCGAGCATCACATCGACTGGGTGATCCACTTCGCCTCGCTCAAGGCCGTCGGCGAATCCGTCGCCAAGCCGATCGAGTACTACGACAACAACCTCAACAGCACGATCGTGCTGCTCAAGGCCATGCGCAAGCACGGCGTGAAGAAGATCATCTTCTCCTCGTCCGCCACCGTGTACGGCAAGCCGGAGGAGCTGCCGATCACCGAGTCCACGCCGATCGGCGGCACCACGAACCCGTACGGCACCACCAAGTTGTTCGAGGAGCAGATCCTGCGCGACGTGCATGTGGCCGACGATTCGTGGACCGTGGTGATCCTGCGCTACTTCAACCCGGTCGGCGCGCACGAGTCCGGGCTGATCGGCGAGGACCCGAAGGGCATCCCCGCGAACCTGACCCCGTACATCGCCAAGGTCGCGTTCGGCGAGCTCAGCCAGGTGCAGGTGTTCGGCGACGACTACGACACCCCGGACGGCACTGGCGTGCGCGACTACATCCACGTCGTCGATCTGGCCAAGGGCCATGTCGCGGTGATCGACAGGATCACCGATCCGGGCGTGTACACCTACAATCTGGGCACCGGCCACGGCTACTCCGTGCTCGAGGTCATCAAGGCGTACGAGAAGGCCGCCGGCCATGAGATCCCGTACGTCATCAAGGACCGCCGCCCGGGCGACATCGACGCCTGCTACGCCGACGCGGCCAAGGCCGAACGCGAGCTGGGCTGGAAGGCCGAGCTGGACATCGACGCCATGGCGGCCTCCTCCATGAACTGGCAGACCAAGAATCCCAACGGGTACCGGGAAGCCTGAGATTTCCCCAGCCCCGCACGCCGCAATCCCCGAAAGGACCATTCAGCAATGACCCCAATCCAGCAATCCGGTGCCGAGCCGGGATACCGCGTCGGCGTCGACGTCGGCGGGACCAAGATCGAGGCGGCGCTCGTCTCGCCGGACGGCGAGATCGTCGCCTCGCGCCGCATTCCGGCGCGCCGGGGCGGCGACCGGCTGGTCGACGACGTGACCGCCATCGTGCGCGACGTGGCGGGGGACCGCCTCGCCGGCGTGCGCGCGGTAGGGATCGGCACGCCGGGCCAGGTGGATTCGGCCGCCGGCCGCATCGCCCACGACGGCAACCCCGGCACGCACTGGCAGGAACTCGGCCCGCTGGTCTCCGGGCGGCTGGGGGTTCCGGTCCACGTGGACAACGACGTGAACGCGGCGGCCCTCGGCGCCGCCCGCTCCGTCGTCGGCTCCGATCTGACCGGCACCATCGCCTTCCTGAACTTCGGCACCGGGCTTGCGGCCGGTATCCTGATCGACGGCGAGCTGCAGCACGGATTCAGCGGCGCGGCGGGGGGGATCGGCCATATACCCGGCGATCCGAACCCGTCTTCGCCA
>OAXB01000359.1_pt1 | contig 13260 bp, 3 predicted proteins | sample 1501541 | NCBI WGS metagenome assembly OAXB01 (sample SAMEA2580302, study PRJEB22360) | human gut metagenome | biome: human gut; feature: human-associated habitat; material: faeces | place: Denmark | collected 2008/2010
CCGCCGGAGCCCCGCCCCCCCGGGGGCCGCGCCCGGCGGAGCCGGTACCGGCGGCGGGCAGGCTGCGGCCCGGCGCCTTGGCGGCCTTGGATTCGCGCCAGAAGGTGAGGCAGACGAACCCGAACACGAAGGCGACCGGCAGCATGTGACGCTCGAAATTGTTCGCCGGCGCGGTGGCCATCACGCCCATGAGTAGCAGCAGCGGAAAATGCGTGAGCAGCGTGCGCCAGCGGCGCAGGGCCAGCTCCACGCCGCCGATCAGCAGGGTCAACGTCACGTAGAGGTTCCCGTGCGTTAGCCATCCCAGCAGGGGGATCGACCCCCAGGCGCGCGCGAAGCCGGCCACCTGCTCCCGCCAGTCGTGGTTGTAGTACTTGAGCCAGGTGCTGGAGATCTGCACGTAGTCGCTGGTCACGTAGTAGTCCATCGACACGTACGGCAGGTCGACCGGGTCGAAATAGCCGAAGCATTCCGCCAGCAGCGCGTCGAGGGCGACCACGGGGTTCGCCTTGACGATCTGCAGCCATGCGGCGTTGAACTCCTGCATGTCCGACTCGGTCACCGTGCGCCACTTGTAGCTGACCTTCTTCGACTGGATGCCCGAAGACTTCACCGGGTCGGCGTCCTGGCGGTAGTACGCCTCCGCCATCTGGTCGAGATTGAAGATCGGCTCGAGCTTCTTGCGGGCGCTCTCCGGTATGGTCTCCGGGTCGAATTTGGCGACGCGTGCGATCATCTGCAGCTGCACGCCGCGGCTTTCGATCGGGTCGCCGTTGATGATCGCCCCGGTGGAGGCCAGCGCCGTGATGCCGCCGTGGATGACGATCACCGGCAGCAGCAGCGCGATCACGTACACGTTCCACCGCTTGCGGTCGGCGATCAGCGCCAGCACGATCTGCGCCGCGATGATGTACCACGCATATTTCGCGGAGATCAGCATCACGCAGCTGGACAGGGCGAACGCGATCAGGCTGCGCTTGGGCAGTCTGACGATGCGGTCGAGTATAGACGGGCCACCGCGCTTCCACGTCATGTGCAGCTCGTACCACACTCCGAACCACCAGACGAACGCGAACGCGAACAGCGGCGACTTGGTCAGCGAGATCGTCGCGAACACCGCCAGCGGGCAGGTCAGGAAGAACAGCAGCGTCAGGAACCGAGCCAGGCCGCCGGCCGCGCGGTTCGGGTAGGGCAGCGGCGGCAGCTGCAGCGGCGTCAGCGTGCGCGTCATGCCGCGTTCCGGGTGTGCGAAATCGACAGGTCGCTGGTAGAGCGGCCGTTCTGGCCTGGTGTAGTCGGCGGCGCCGGCGTAGCGTGGCCTGAGCCATGGCAGGTTGAGGAACCGGTGCGCCGCCGACGCGCAGCAGAACGCGGCGAACAGCCACTGCAGCGCGGAGAGGACCACGAATCCCCAGTCGTTCGAGCCGGTGAGGTACCGGGAGATCGCCGCGCCGCCGCCGTAGAGCACGGTGAGCACGATGTTGTGCTGGTCGGTCAGGTAGGTCGGATTGTCCGGCCACATGTAGTGCGCCGTCGGGTAGATGTCCATCGGCACGAACGAGAAGAAGCCGATGTACGGCTGCTTCATCCCGGTCCACTGGTTCCATGCCCAGCTGAATTCGCGCGCTTGGGAGCGCACGTCCGCGCCGAACGCGCTCAGCAGCGTGGTCGGCACCCAGAGCCAGCCGATGATCAGGATCAGCATCAGCTTCCACCAGCGGTCGGTGGCGCGGGCCATCCCGCGGCCGAGCGCGGCGAACGCGCGTTCCGCCCCGCGGGCGAAGGGCGTCCGCGAGGTCCGCCGCATCCATGCGCGCAGCGCGTCGGGGCGGTGCAGGAACGCGGGCAGCGCCCTCCGGCCGCTGCCGAAGCGCGCCAGCAGCGCGACGACGCACCCGGTGACGAGCAGGGTGACCGCAAAGAACAGGCTGTTCGCCCACGACCAGTCGGCGATCGACATGTCCTCCCAGTACAGCGGGCCGACCGCCACGCACAGCGCCACCCACAGGCAGGCGAGCGTGACCGGCGTCCATCGGGCCACCGCGCGGGCACGAGCGAGGAATCCGCGGCGCGATTCACGGCGCGTCGGGTCGGTTGCAGGCGCTATGGAGGGGAGGGGGGCGTTGGTCATGGAGGATATTCTACTGTGCGCGCCCGAACGCGCCGGATGTACTAAGGTGAGCTGCATGGGGATTATCACTGATGACGCGGCATTGTCCGCGATGCCCCGCACGGCGGCCAAGGCCGATGCGGTGGTGCTGTTGCCGGAAGTCGGATCGACGAACACGTACGCGCGCGAGCTGATCGAGCGCGAAGGCGAGGGGCGGTGGCCGTTCGCCTCGCCGTCGGCGGTGGCCGTGGTGGCCACCGACCGGCAGACCGCCGGGCGCGGCCGGCTTGACCATGTCTGGACGAGCGCCGCGGGGGAGTCCTTCACGGTCTCGTTCGTGGCGTGCGTGCCGCGCGCCCTGGCGACCGACGACACGGTCAACGGCTGGCTGCAGATGATCGCCGGCCTGTCCGCGCTGGATGCGCTGCGCGAGGCGGCCGGCGAGACCGGCGGGGGCGGGCTCAAGCTCAAATGGCCGAACGACCTGTTCTGCGGCGGCCTCAAACTCGGCGGCATCCTCGCCGAGATGGTCATGCTGCCGGGCGAGCCGGACCGGGTCGCGGTGATCTTCGGCATCGGCATCAACCTCGCCGTGCCGGCCGACCGCCTGCCGACGCCGCAGTCGACCTCGCTGCAGCTGCACTACGCGCTTGGGCGGTCCGGGGAAGGGCAGGCCGTCGACACCGCAGCGCTGCGCGACCGGATCGCCGCCCGGCTGGTCGCGTCCCTGCGCTCGCGGCTGGACGCCCTGATCCGCGACCCCCATGCCGAGGCCCCGCGCCTCGCCGGTGAGACCAGAAGCCTGTGCTGGACGCTGGGGCACCGGGTGTCCATCCATTACACGGACGGCACCACGCTGGAGGCCACCGCGCTGGCCCTGAACGACGACGCCTCGCTCACCGTGCGCGACGATGCGGGCGCGACCCGCACGGTCCGCACCGCCGACGTCGGCGTGCTGAACCATTGAGCGCGTCTGCTGTGTCTGGCTCCCCCCACCGGGGGTCCAGTCCGCGAGCGCCCCCCCTCGCTGGGGGGAGCCAGACACAGCAGACAAATCAATCGCGGGATGCCAGCGGATATGACGGCACGGGCCGTGCGCCCCGGAGCTATGGCCGGGGCACACGGCCCGTGCCTATATCTATATGTAACGCGATCTATATGTACCGCGCGAAACCGCTCAGCGGCGGACGGCCGCGGCGGCGATGGTCAGGGATGCGATCACGGCCTTAACCAGATCGCCGGCGACGAAGCCCATGGAGATCAGCGCGACGGTGGCCAGCGGCACGCCGGTGAGCGCGGACTGGACCGCGAAGCCGAACGCGTAGACCACGACCACGCAGCCGACGATCGACGCGGCGAAGTAGCGCAGGGCGGTCAGCGCGTAACGCACCAGCCCGGAGCGGTTGTTATCCGCGGCCTCGGCGTTCGCCGCCGCGAGGGAGGTCTCGGAGGCGTGCGCCGCGACGGAGGCGTCCAGGCGCTGCTTGGCCTTGCCCTTGAGCAGTGCGGTGACGATGGCGCCCGGCAGGAAGCCGATCAGGAATCCGGCGCTCGGGCCGAACAGGGCGGCGGTCGAGGCGCCGCCGGCGAACACCGGCAGGCCTACCGCGCCGGCGGCCAGGTACAGCAGCACGGAGCAGGCGACCTGGCGCCAGCTCATCGTCAGGGCGGCGACCATCACCACCAGGGTCTGCAGCGTGATGGGCACGGGGGTGCCGGGAATCGGGATCGCACCGGCCATGGAAGCCAGGGCGAGCAGCACGGTGAACACCACCGGCTTGATCGAGGCGCGCAGCAGCGCGCGGCGGCGCGTTGACGCGTCTTCGGCGGTGGTGGCAATGGTACGAGGTGCGCTATTCATGGCATGCTCTTTTCCGTTTGGCGTGTTCGCCGGTGGCGGCATCCGGCGCGCGATGGCTTGGGCGGTATTCCCGGGCCGTGCGGGCCTTGAGGGGGCGAACTCGAGCGTCGATCCCCCTGACGCTTCGCTCGGACAACACAAAGTGAATTGACGAAAAATCAATAATCGTCAACTTTCGAGGCACTATCGTATGCCCGATCGCCACGACCCACCTTTGTGTGAGATCACAAAGTCCCCATGGATTTTTTGTGGATTCCGCCCTGCCCATGCGCGCGCGAATAGGGATAGCTTTGACAGCATGGGTAAAACTGTCAATAAACTGCTGATTGCGAACCGAGGGGAGATCGCCCTGCGTGTGGTGCGCACCGCGCACGAAATGGGCATCGCAACGGTGGCCGTGTACGCCGAACAGGATCGTGACGCCCAGTACGTGGAATTGGCCGACGAGGCGTACCTGCTGTCGGGCGACACGTACAAGGACACGTACCTCAACGAGGATCTGCTGATCGACATCCTCCACCGCTCCGGTGCGGATGCGGTGCACCCCGGCTACGGCTTCCTGTCCGAGGTCGAATCCTTCGCCGCCAAGGTCATCGCGGCCGGGGCCATCTGGGTCGGCCCCAAGCCCGAGGCGCTGGTCGATCTGGGCGACAAGATCACCGCCCGCCGCGTGGCCACGCGCGCCAAGGTGCCGCCGGTTCCGGGCCTCAACGAGTCCGCCGGCGACATCCGCGCGCTGTACGACTTCGCGCACACGCACGGCTACCCGATCATGATGAAGCGCACCGACGGCGGCGGCGGCCGCGGCATCACCATCGTGCGCACCGACGACGAGCTGCGCAGCTTCTACCTCAACCACGACGCGTTGCAGGGCGGCGACCTCGGCGAGTACTTCGTCGAGCGGTTCATCGACAAGGGCCGTCACGTCGAAACCCAGTGCGGGCGCGACTCCCACGGCAACTTCGTCGTCTACTCGACCCGTGACTGCAGCGTGCAGCGCCGCAACCAGAAGCTCATCGAGGAGGCCCCGGCCCCGTATCTGGACGACGACGTGAAGAACCAGCTCGAGCGCTACTCGCGCAACCTCTTCGAGGCCGTCGACTACGTGGGCCTCGGCACCTGCGAGTTCATGCTCACCTCCAGCGGCAAGGTGTACTTCCTCGAGGTCAACCCGCGCCTGCAGGTCGAGCACACGGTCAGCGAGGAGGTCTGCGGCCTCGACCTGGTGCGCGAACAGCTCACCATCGCGGACGGCGACGAGCTGACCAAGCCGGGCGAGGCCCGCGGGCACAGCTTCGAGCTGCGCATCACCTGCGAGGACCCGGCCACGAACCTGACCCCGAGCTCCGGCACGCTCACCGCGCTGCGCTGGCCCTCGGGCCCGGGCATCCGCGTCGATTCCGGCGTGGTGGCCGGCGACACGATCTCGCCGAAGTTCGATTCGCTGATGGGCAAGCTCGTCGTCACCGCGCAGGACCGCGCCAGCGCCGTCGCCCGCGTGCGCCGCGCGCTCGGCGAGCTGAAGGTCGAAGGCGTGCCGACTCCGGCAAGCCTGTTCGCCGAAGTGTTCAACGACGACGAATTCACCGCCGAGCACGGGCACGAGTTCGACATCAGCACCAAGTGGCTCGAGCGCAAGTACCTCAACCGCACGCCGGACGCCACGCGCACCGGCCAGCCCGCGTCGCTGTCGGGCGCCACGGGAACGCCGGGCGCTCCGGACGCCGCGCAGCAGAAGAAGCCGACGCCGAGCGAGACCTTCGTCATCGAGGTCGACAACCGCCGCGTCAAGCTCACCGTGCCGCTCGACATCGTCGAGAACCTCACCGGCTCGGCCAGGGCACGCGGCTCCAAGCGGCCGACGCAGCCGTTGCGCGGCCAGGGGCTGCACAACGTCGAGACCAGGGCCAAGACCAACGACGGCAAGTCCGGCGTGATCAACTCGCCGATGCAGGCCGTCGTGACCCGCATCAACGTGGCCGAGGGACAGCAGGTCGCCAAGGGCGATCTGCTCGTCGTGCTCGAGTCGATGAAGATGGAGAACTACGTGTACTCGCCGGTCAACGGCACCGTCACCAAGATCTTCGTCAGCCCGGCCGCCGGCGTCGAGGCCGGCGAGACGCCCTGGCCGGGCCGCCCGGGCCGCGGGCGGCGAGCCGGGGGAGACGCTCGTCACGCTCGACGTGACGGGGGCGGGCGCCAAGGGCGACAAGGACGAATCCAAGGGCGCGGACAAGTCCTCCGCCAAGAACGCGGGAGGCAAGCAATGACCGACATCGTGGAAACCGCGGCCGTCCGCAAGGCGATCGACGCCGGTCAGCCGGCCGGCGCGGCCGGGGCCGCCGGCGGCGACGGCCACCAGCCGATCCGCACTGCGGTCGTGCGCGCCGCCCAGCTGGCGCGCGACGCCGAGGACAACGCGCGCAACCGCCAGCACGCCAAGGGCAAGAACACCGCGCGCGAGCGCCTCGACCTGCTGCTCGACACCGGCTCCTTCGAGGAGATCGGCCGCTTCCGCGGCGGCAACATCAACGGCGGCAAGGCCGGCGCGGCCGTCATCACCGGGTTCGGCCTGGTGTACGGGCGCAAGGTCGCGGTCTACGCGCAGGACTTCTCCGTGCGCGGCGGCTCGCTCGGCCGCGAGGAGGGCGAGAAGATCTGCCATCTCATGGACATGGCGCTCAACCTCAAGGTCCCGATCGTCGCGATCGTGGACTCGGGCGGCGCGCGCATCCAGGAGGGCGTCGCCGCGCTTACCCAGTACGGCCACATCTTCCGCAGGACCTGCGAGGCCAGCGGCTTCGTGCCGCAGATCTCGCTGATCCTCGGCCCCTGCGCCGGCGGCGCCGTCTACTGCCCGGCCCTGACCGACCTGATCGTGATGACCCGCGAGAACTCCAGCATGTTCGTCACCGGCCCCGACGTGGTCAAGACGGCCACCGGCGAGACCATCAGCATGAACGATCTGGGCGGCGGCAAGGTGCACAGCACCCGCTCCGGCGTGGCCCACTATCTCGGCGAGGACGAGGCCGACGCGATCGACTACGCGCGCACCGTGCTCGCCTACCTGCCGTCCAGCAGCGACGACGAGCCGCCGACCTACGCGTACGCCGTCACGCGCGCCGAGCGTGAGACCGCCAAGCGCCTGGCCACCATCGTGCCCGACAACGACCGCCAGCCGTACGACGTGCTCGACGTGATCCGCTGCATCACCGACTATGGCGAGTTCGTGCAGGTGCACGAGCTGTTCGCCGCGTCCGCGGTCGTCGGCTTCGCCTGCATCGAGGGGCACCCGGTCGGCATCGTCGCGAACCAGCCGAACGTGCTCGCCGGCATCCTCGACGTCGACGCCTCCGAGAAGATCGCCCGCTTCGTGCGCCTGTGCGACGCGTTCAACCTGCCGGTCATCACGCTCGTGGACACCCCGGGGTACAAGCCGGGCGCCGAGCAGGAGCACGCCGGCATCATCCGCCGCGGCGCCAAGGTGATCTACGCCTACGCGAACGCGCAGGTGCCGATGATCACGGTCGTGCTGCGCAAGGCCTTCGGCGGCGCGTACATCGTGATGGGCTCCAAGGCCATCGGCGCGGACATGAACTTCGCGTGGCCCAGCTCGCAGATCGCGGTGCTCGGCGCCACCGGCGCGGTCAACATCATCCACCGCAAGGACCTGCAGAAGGCCAAGGAGACCGGGCGCGACGTCGACGAACTGCGCGCCAGGCTCGTGGCCGACTACCAGGCCAGCACCGTCAACGCGAACCTGTCGCTCGAAACCGGGCAGATCGACGCGATGATCGACCCCGAGCAGACGCGCGAGGCGATCGCCGAATCGCTGCGCACCTTGGCCGGCAAGCGCCGCGTGCGCCGCACCGACAAGCACCACGGCAACCAGCCGCTGTGATCCCCAGATGTCAGATACGTTCAGAAGTGAAGTAAGGAAATAAGGAACACACATGACAGCATCCATTTTTTTTCTCAACCGACTGTCCGGTGAGCCCCATGCGCTCGTCTTCGCCGGCCAATCCACGCCGTGGACGACGGCGCTCGCCGATCTGGCGACCGACCCGAGCCTCGATGAGGAGCTGCGCGCGGCCGCGGCCCGTGCCGACCGCCTGCTGACCCCGGTCGCCGCCGACCTGCTGGCCACCACCGGCCACCCGGTCGACCTGTTCGGCTTCACGCCGAACCCGGCCACGCTGGGCGCGGCGGCCGACGCGGTCGCCAGCGTCGAGGGCATTGCGCTGACCCAGCTCGGCGCGCTCCTGGACGCCGCGAACCTCGGCTATGACGTCGCCCACGCGCAGCCGGTGGCCGTGATCGGCCATTCGCAGGGCATCATCGCCGTGCACATGGTGCGGGCCATCGCCGAGGCCGGCTCGTTCGAGGCTGCCAAGCCGGCCATCGACTCGATCCTGGCGATCGCCAAGCTCATCGGCATCGCCGGCACCCGCCAGACCCGCATGCTGGCGCTCAATGCCAAGTACGGCGAGGCCACGCCGATGCTGTCGGTCAAGGGCGCCACGCGCGCCCAGGTCGAGACGCTGATCGGCCGGGTGTCCGGCACGCGCGGCCCGATCTCCATCGCCGTCACCAACGCGCCGAGCCACTACGTGCTGTCCGGCTACCCGGAGGACCTGGCCGCGTTCGCGGTGGAGACCGCCAAGGAGAGCAAGCACCAGGCCAAGCTGCGCGAGGAGAAGGTGCGCGGCGGCTCCGTGTTCGCCCCCGTGCTCGAGTACCTCGACGTGACCCTGCCCTTCCATTCCCCGCTCATGGCCGACGCGGTCGAGACCGCCGTCGCATGGGCCAAGGCCAGCGGCCTGGACTCCGAGCGCGCCCGCACGCTCGCCGACGAGGTGCTCGTCAACCATGTGGACTGGGCCGCGCGCGTGAACGCCGTGGTCGAGCAGTCCGACCCGTCCAAGCTGTGGATCGTGGATCTGGGCCCCGGCATGACCGCCGGCAAGCTGATCTCCGCGCTCGTGCAGGGCACCGGCGCCGGCGTGGTCGAGGCGGACAGCACCGCCGCGCGCGCCGCGCTCTCCACCCGCGAATCCGACCCGGACCGCACCCAGAACTGGAAGGACTTCGCGCCGAGCATCGTCGCGACGCCCGCCGGCCGCAAGATCCGCACCAAGTTCAGCGAGCTGACCGGCAAGGCGCCGGTGCTGCTCGCCGGCATGACCCCGACCACCGTGGAGCCCGAGATCGTCGCCGCGGCGGCGAACGCCGGCTACTGGGCCGAGCTCGCCGGCGGCGGCCAGGTGACCGCCGAGGTGTTCGACCGCCACGTCGCCAAGCTCGAGGAGGAGCTCGAGGAAGGCCGCACGGTCGAGTTCAACGCGATGTTCATGGACCGCTACCTGTGGAACCTGCAGTTCGGCTCCTCGCGCATCGTGCCGAAGAAGCGCGCGTCCGGCACGCCGATCGACGGCGTGGTCGTCTCCGCCGGCATCCCCGAATTCGACGAGGCCAAGGCCTTGATCGCGCAGCTCAACGCCGACGGCATCCCGTACGTGGCGTTCAAGCCAGGCACCGTCGACCAGATCCGCCAGGTCGTGCGCATCGCCAAGGGCGTCGCCCCGGTGAAGATCCTCATCGAGGTCGAAGGCGGCTCCGCCGGCGGCCACCACTCGTGGGAGTCGCTCGACGACCTGCTCATCAGCACCTACGCCGACGTGCGCGCGTGCGACAACCTCGTGCTCGTCGCCGGCGGCGGCATCGGCACGCCCGAGCGCGCGGCCGACTACATCTCCGGCCAGTGGTCGAACGCCTACGGCCTGCCGGACATGCCGGTCGACGGCGTGCTCGTCGGCACCGCCGCGATGACCGCCAAGGAGGCGCACACCAGCCCCGAGGTCAAGAAGATGCTCGTCGCCACGCCGGGCATCGCCCGCAACGCTGAGGACGACGATCCGTTCGCGCCGCTCGGCGAGCGCTGGGTGCCGTCCGGCAAGGCCGTCGGCGGCGTCACCTCCGGCCTGAGCCATCTGCACGCCGACATCTACGAGCTGGAGAACTCGTCCGCGCAGTGCGGCCGCCTGCTCGTGCGCGTCATGAAGCACCCCGAGGAGCTGGAGTCCCGCCGCGACGAGATCATCGCCGCGCTCGACAAGACCGCGAAGCCGTACTTCGGCGACCTCGAGACCATGACCTACCTGGCGTGGGCCAAGCGCTTCGCCGAGCTGGCCTTCCCGTGGGTCGACGGCACCTACGCCGACCGCTTCCTGCACCTGCTGCAGCGCATCGAGGCCCGCGTAGTCGATCAGGAGTCCGGCGAGTTCACCTCGCTGTTCGCCTCCCGCGCCGACGTCGAGTCCGACCCGGCCGCCGCGATCGCCAAGCTGGAGGCCGCCTACCCGCAGGTCGCCACGCTCAACGTGACCCCGGCCGACGTGGCCTGGTTCCCGACGCTGGTACGCGAGTACCCCAAGCCCATGCCGTTCGTGCCGGTCATCGACAACGATCTGCTGCGCTGGTGGGGCCAGGACCAACTGTGGCAGTCCGAGGACCCGCGCTACTCCGCCGATTCCGTGCGCATCATCCCCGGCCCGATCTCCGTGGCCGGCATCACCACCGTCGACGAGCCGATCGCCGACATCCTCGGCCGCTTCGAGTCCGCCGCGGTCGAGCGCGTGAGCGGCCTGGCCTCCGCCGAGGCCAAGCCCGCGTTCAGCGCGCTGGACGGCGTCGACACCGCCGAGGAGTTCATCCGCAAGAGCCCGAACATCTCGTGGGTCGGCCATCTGACCACCAACCCGGCCTTCGGCACCGAGACCGGCGACAAGAACTACGAGATCCGCAAGGTCGGCGAGCGCGGCGACACCGAGCTGTTCGACCTCGACATCCACCTCGACACCTTCTGGGACGGCGATCCGGACGGCGGCAGCTCCAAGCACGCCGTGCGCGACATCGTGATCCCGCTCAACGTCAACGGCAAGGAGTCCGGCCTGTTCCCGGTGATCGACCGCGAGCGCCTGCCGCAGCACGTCTACGCGATGCTCGCCGACACCGCCGGCATCGGCAACACCGCCATCACCGGCGACAAGCTCACCGCCATGCCGGTCATCGAGGAGGCGAGCGACAAGGCCGCCTACCCGTTCGGCCGCGCGGCCGCCAGCTACACGCTGTCCGCCAACCTCGGCTTCGACCACGAGGCCGCCACCGCGGGCCCGCTGCCCGGCGACCTGACCGCCTCGCGCATCGCCCCCGACGCGCTGGTCGGCCCCGCCTGGCCGGCGATCTACGCGGCGCTCGGCTCCGTGTACGTCAACGGCTTCCCGGTGATCGAAGGCCTGCTCAACGCGGTGCACCTCGACCATCTGATCGAGCTGGAGGTGAGCGAGGACGAGCTGCTGGGCCACGTCGGCGAGACGATCAGCCTCACCTCGTGGGCCGAGGACTACTTCGAGTCCGCGTCCGGCCGCGTGGTGACCATCCACGTGGAGCACGCCGCCGCGGACGGCACCGTGCTGGCCCGCGAGACCGAGCGCTTCGCGATCCGCGGCCGCTCCTACTCCGACGCGCTGCCGGCCGACGCCCCCGACTACGGCGACTACCTGCACTTCCACAAGGACGAGCTCAGGGCCGCAGCCTCGGCCGCCGAGACCGGCGAGAACGCCGACGCCGCCGGCGAGAGCCTGACCACCACGACGCCGCGCCGTCTGCTGCGCCGCGTCACGGTCAAGGCCCCGCACGAGATGACCGCGTTCGCGCGCACCTCGGGCGACTTCAACCCGATCCACACCTCGCACCGCGGCGCCGCCGTCTCCGGACTGGCCGCCCCGCTCGTGCACGGCATGTGGCTGTCCGCCACCGCCCAGCACGTCGCCCAGGCGACCGACGGCAAGGGCGCGCACTACGAGATCGCAGGCTGGACCTACAACATGTACGGCATGGTGCAGCTCGATGACAAGGTCGAGATCTCCGTCGAGCGCGTCGGCAAGGTGCGCCACGGCGGCATGATCCTCGAGGTCACCTGCCGCATCGACGGCCAGCTCGTCTCGCGCGGCACCGCGATCGCCCTCGCGCCGAAGTCCGCCTTCGTCTACCCGGGCCAGGGCATCCAGAAGCAGGGCATGGTGCTCGACGAGCGCGCCAAGTCGCCCGCCGCCCGCGACGTGTGGGAGCGCGCCGACAAGCTGACCCGCGCCCGGCTCGGATTCTCGATCCTCGCCGTCGTGCGCGACAACCCGAAGGAGCTGACCGCCAACGGCGTCACCTATCGTCACCCCGACGGGCTGCTCAACCTGACGCAGTTCACGCAGGTGGCGCTCGCCACCGTCGCGTTCGCGCAGACCGCGCGCCTGCGCGAGGCCGGCTGCGACATCTGGCCCGCCTACTTCGCCGGCCACTCGCTCGGCGAGTACAACGCGCTGAGCTCCTTCGCCGACGTGATCCCGCTGGAGACCGTGCTCGAGCTCGTGTTCCACCGCGGTTCCACGATGCACCACCTCATCGAGCGCGACGCGCAGGGCCGTTCCAACTACCGTATGGGCGCGCTGCGTCCGAACCAGTTCGGTGTGGGCGACGATGGCGTGAAGGCGTACATCGAGTCCGTGGCCAAGGCGAGCGGTGAGTTCCTCGAGATCGTCAACTACAACCTGGCCGGCCAGCAGTACGCGATCGCCGGCACGATCAAGGGACTGAAGTACCTGCAGGCCGACGCGTCCCGCCGCGCCAAGGAGTATGGCGGGAAGACGCCGTTCATGCTCGTGCCCGGCATCGACGTGCCGTTCCACTCCACGCTGCTGCGCAAGGGCGTGCCCGAGTTCCGCGACAAGCTCGACGCGCTGCTGCCGGCGCACATCGACTACCGCGGCCGCCTGGTGGACCGCTACGTGCCGAACCTCGTGGCCACGCCGTTCGAGATGACCAAGGAGTTCGCGGCGAAGATCCTCGAGGTCGTGCCCTCCGAGCGCATCAAGGCCGCGCTCGACGACCCGGCCGTGTGGGATTCCTACGCCGCCGACGACCAGAAGCTCGGCCGCCTGCTGCTGACCGAACTGCTCTCCTGGCAGTTCGCGTCCCCGGTGCGCTGGATCGAGACCCAGGCGCTGCTGTTCAACCCCGCCAACCGCGGCGGTCTCGGCGTGGAGGAGTATGTGGAGGTCGGCCTCGGCAATTCGCCGACCCTCGCCAACCTCGGCGCCAAGACCCTGCGCCTGCCCGAGTTCTCCGGCCGCAACGTCACCGTCTACAACGTCGGCCGCGACGAGGGTCGCGTGTACATGACGGATTCGGACTCGCTGGTCAGCGAGGACGAGCCCGCGGTCGAAGCCGCCGAGTC
>OAXB01000362.1_pt1 | contig 13221 bp, 4 predicted proteins | sample 1501541 | NCBI WGS metagenome assembly OAXB01 (sample SAMEA2580302, study PRJEB22360) | human gut metagenome | biome: human gut; feature: human-associated habitat; material: faeces | place: Denmark | collected 2008/2010
GGAGACCCGGGCTCCCCGCGGCGGGCCGCCCCCCCCCCCGCCGTATCGGCGACCGCGAAGCCGGTGACCTGCGGGTTGGCGGTCAGGTACTGGTTGATGCGCTCGATCCCGATCGGATCGTCGTCGAAGTCGAAGCACAGCTGGTCGCACATGGCCGCCAGCTCGCCGGTTTTGTCGCCGAGCACGGCGACGAGCTGCTGGGCCGCGGCCGGGTCGACGCGGCGCTTGTGCCGTTCGAAACGCTGCATGACGAAATTGAGCTTCGCGTCGGCCTTTTTGAGATCGGGGACGGTCTCCTTGCGGGCGCCGGCCCTGTCGAGCTGGTCGACGAGCCGCTTGCCCTTGACGCCGCCCTCGTGCCGGCAGATCACGATGCTGGAGCCGGACGGGTCGGACCGGGCCTGCTTGCAGTAGGCGACCATGGCCTCGCCGAGCTTGTCGTCGGCGCTTTGCAGATTGGACACCATGACGATGGCGGTGTCGCTGAGCAGCGACGGGCTGACCGCCTCGTCGAAATCGTACTGGTCGGCCGAGGCGGCGTCGAGCTCGATGACCTCCGCATCGGGGCGGACCGTCTGCGCCTGATGCTTCAGGTCTCGAGCCGTCTGGTCGTTGAGATACGGGTCGCCGCCGAACACGATGCGTACCGGCGCGCCCGCCCCTGTCTTGTTCGCCATGCTCCCCAATCTCGCCGCATCGCTGGACAAGCCTCGACGGATTGGCCGCGAAATGCGCACATCCGGCGACACGCCCTATAAAAATCTCGAACTCACATTCGACGAGTATCAGCAAAAGTGGCATATCTGCGCTCAATATGCGCATAATGCGCTGGAATCCTACTTGGCGCGCGGCACTTTTGGGAAATCCTTGGCTCTGTTGAAGCAGAGCCGACATGTTTCCACCGGCGGGAGCGAAATATGCCAGCCTAGTCCAAACAGGGCCAAGTCCTTCACATCAAAGAGACTGCATCCGTCCGTAAGGATAATTTCCCATCATGATCAACAATGAAATGGTTACGAGCCAAGTATCGGTATGCCGCTTCAAAAGCCCGGTGTATCTTCTCGTCGAATTGTCGAAAACCGTAAACGAGCAAGGTCTCATCGAAAAGCCAATTCTTATCCTTTTCTGGATGAGCATGAATGATCCGCCGCATGACAAAGGCAAGTTCTCTCACACTGATAAAACCAATTTCCCTATGACGAATGATCCGGAAGGGAAAATCCTTTTCATTTACCGGATAATAAAAACCATCGTCTTTCTTAACGATCTGTTCGGAGCATCCTGCCAGGCAGTCATGCAGCAAATCATCAAAACTGCTCTCAGGCACACCCATATCCCCTAGAATCGGACCAATCTGTCGATTAAGCATGGAGTAACATACTGGGTATTCTGAATACACCAACTTAATGATGGCTTCCATCAGCCATTCTTCGATATCGGCATAATCCACCCGCAATGGCAGACTACGCTCAGGAACCGGCTCTGCATAGCGCAAATGATAACGCTCGCCATATGCGGTGAGCACTCTCTTACCCGTCTCACCGCCATCGTTCTCGGAATCACCCTTGCTTGTCGCTTCATCTGGAGTATTCGGCTCAATTTCCTCGCTGGCGGCTGAAGCCTGAACCGCTGAGAGTGTTTCTGCGGTATCTGCTACGACGCTCAGCGGCTGCAACGGCATATCCGACTGCAAAAGCTTGTCTAACTGCTCCACTAATTCTTGCCATATAGTAGATGATTCCGCACCCATATCCAGTGAATGCGAGGAGGGAACGATTCGTTCGTCTTTAGCAATTACAAAACCCGATTGAATTAATAGGCGGAACGCCTGATCGACCAATGCGCATTTGCTTAATTCATTTGATTCCCACCCATAAATACGATCCAATTGATACTCAATAGCGCTTCTTCTTTTCCCCTTGGGAAGCAACGCTAATCGCCGTATGACAAAAGCCACTTCCGACGTGCTAATATCTGCAACACTTCGTCCCTGCATGATGCGAAAAACAGTATCCACCGGTTCCGGATAGTAAAAGCCATCGGCGCTTCGCCGAATGCAATGTCTTCTTATCAGAAACTCCAATGAGCCGCTAATACTATGACTCGCGTACGTTGAAGAGAAACCGTTCTTTTCGATCACAGGGACAGCCTGTTTACGAAGAAGCTCGTCCGAAAGAGGATATTCATTCGTCACCAACATAAGCAACGTCGCTTGGATCCATTTACTATCATTTTCATATGGACCTTGAGGAATAATATCTTCCCCCGTCAGAAGGGTTCCATATTCGATGGACAAGTAATCCATGCCATCGTCGGAAGCATCGGACTCATCTGACTCAGAAATTCCATTACGCATGACTTGTCCGACATTCATAGATGTCTCTGTATCGTTACGTAAGAAGTCAGTCTGAGTTGATTCGTCCTCGTGCCCACTATGCAAACCATGCATCCCGGTCAGGCTCTTTTCGTTTGACAAAGCAATCGAAACAGAACCTGCTTGCCTCGTCACAGTTTTTCCGGCGTCATGATCCTCATGCCGGCCCGGGCGCTGCAGAATATCATTCTGAGCAGTCTCATGTGGGGCAGTTCCGGCAGATTGAGTTGCCAAACCGGTCTTATCGCGCAGACTCGACAGCATATCCAGAGATTCATACACCGGTTTCATGGCTTTTTCAGCATCAAGGTAATACGCTGGTGCACTCAGCCGTATAAAGTTCCAACCAAGTCGCTCTAGTACGCGCTGTTTGCTGATGTCCTTGGCAAATTCCTCCGCAGTCCGGCTTTCGTCTCCATCACACTCGATAGCAAGACTTAGTCCCTTTGCCACAGTCACCACACAATCGATGACATATCGACCAACATGATAATGCATGTGCAACATCGACCCGAATCCATGTTCCGTAAGATTTCTCAGCATATCCTTTTCGAAATCCGTACGTGTGACGTGGTCAAGATCCGTTTCCGCTTCTTGCGCGGAGTAATCTCGGACGTATTCAATAAGTCCCCTGCGCAGGTCGCTGCTGTTCAGATCAGCGGGATTCATGGAATAGAATGCCCATAATTGATCCTGGGCTCGGGACGCAGCAACATTCATCCATTGCGCGTCCCTGGTACCGGTCGCCGAATATGCACGCCCGCCCGCGGATTCAGCAACGAACGAAAGAAAGATCACGTTGCGTTCGTCACCTTGGAATGCAGGAGGATTGCCCACACGCAAACGACGTTTTGCATATTCCTCAGCACCAATCGCTTCAATGATTTTGTCACTGACTATTTTTTGATGCGGTTCACTACTCATCAGCGTCACGACACCGAACGTCATGCCATCGTATCTGGGGTCATTACAACAGGATTTGATCTGATCGGCTATAGCTTGAGCCTCAGTGTAATTGACGATGTCCTTGCCAGTCCGAGATACTTCCGCATTCCTCACATATCGAGCTTGCAATGGAGAGCCGATTTCCGGATGACTACGTTCCCGTAACGGAAATATTTGTCTGTCATAAAACCGATTGGAATAGTCAATGATCTCCGGCACGCATCGGAAATGCTCACGCAGCATAATCTGTGATTGGAATACGCGATTCGACATGGAATACAACGACTCATCGAACGTGAACAAGGATTTTCCATGAATATCCGGTATATACCTATTCTGCAACGCTATGATCTTGTCCACGCTTTTGAAAGCGTTGGATGGTGATGTCTGCTTGTCATCACCAACGATCACCGCCTTACGGGCCAGCGCAAGCACACCAACCGACAGCAGATCGCATTGCGATGATTCATCGACAATGATCACATCGAACAACTGCGAGATGGATGGGTCAAAATTATCCATCACCTTATGCAGCGGCATGATCCACACCGGCATGGCGTTCATAGCTCTAGGGAGCTCGTGGCGCGCCGTTGTCAAGTAATTCTCCGCGTTCTTGCCGGTACCTTTGCCATAGCGTTTCATCGCATCCAGCCAGATGTTCAGCGCCGTACGATCGTCAGGGTCCTGCGTCTCTTTGAGATGCAGCCTGGCTGACAGTCCGACCGCTTGCAATGTTGCGTCGTGCCGCTGCCTTGCAATCACCCGCGATTCCTCAAGGAGTGCCGTGACATCGGATACCGTCGCAATCTTACTCAGCCACGTCCTGGCCTGCGCGATATTCCAAGCAAGTTCGCGTGTTTGCGTATCACCGCAGAAACGGTTATCGCCCTGAGACCGACGAACGGTTTCTGCCCACTGCGGCACGATAGTGGCAAGGCGATCATGCAATTCATTCATGCGGCCGGCCTTTTCCCTGACCTCCATAAGCCGCTTTGATTCATGACCTGCGCTTTGCCAAGCCCCATAATCACGGCTCTTCAAAGAGTCAGACAGTCGTCCCCACAGATCTGAGTCCGTTGCCCCCGTATGCCGCTCCAACGCCGTTCTCATCTCATCAAGCTGCTTCTGCAACTTGCGCTCCTCGTACCGGGCGGATGCCCCTTCCATCACCGCGACGGCACGACCGAACTCATCGACGTTGACAGCTGAATCCATAAACGGGAAATACCGGCGCAAGCAGCGAACCGCAACCGGATATCGCTCTTCCCACCATGTATTTACCGCAGATACACGCTGGATCATGTCGGCAACCGCCGACAATGAAGCGTGCTCTACATCAATATGGGGAATTGGCAAGCTATCGAATGTTTGCCGTATCAATGTAGGCAGAGACGACAGCAATCGCTGCTGCTCTATATACGCATCAACCAGCTGCAATTCCTCAACATCTTGCGGAGTATATCCATCCACTGTCACAGATTCGCCAAATGATCGCAACCCTTTATCGAATACACGAGGCAGGCCCTTGCCTTGTTGTACTCGCTGCATCCATCGGTCGAGCAATTCGCCCTGCTCCTTTGGATTACCGCTTGGTACCGAAATCACATGTCCTAATAATTTACCGGAAAAGCCGATACACTGATCGAGCCGTCGTTGCAACACGTCAATACCTTGATAAAGCCATTTACGCTGTTGCGCATTAGCATGCAGCTGCCGTCCAAGTTCCCGTTCCCATTCCCCGTCGATGGAGGACAGCTCATCGAGCAAAGCACGCATCTCGTTCAACGATGAATGCACTTGCTCAGCAGACATCTCATCCACGATATGCATATCCAATCCGCTACGTTCCAGATCACTTACACTTTCGTGGACCTTATCAAGCCGTTCATATAATGAGGAAAGCTCCGCGGAGGACGGTAATGCGTCAGCATCAGGTAGAACAAGAGAACTCGCAGCTATGTCTTTCAGAGACAACTCACGCGCGAGCGAAACATACTCAGTGAGCTCCTCATCGGTCAAGGGGCATGCAGCCGCTGTCGGTACGGAATCGGGGATGATATCGAACGCCGCATTATCGGTCACCCATTGAGCCGTCCGCGCAGCACTTTTGAGACCATCCAACGTCTCAAATTCATCCATCTGATGTTCAAGTCTGGACACCAGTTCACGATTGATGGAGTTTATTCTCTCATCGGCTTGGTCTATGACTTCGCATAACTTCGTCACGTTTGCCTTTGCTCTAGAGACGTCCACGTCAGTCAGTGAGTCCTGCATTCGTTGAATGGAAAGGCGTAACGTCTCAGTATCAGCCACGGATTCACCTATTGAAGCGACCGCAAAATCTCTGATTTCTTCTGGTATTTTGTTCTGTAGTACAGCGAGTGCCTGCGTCTTCTCCGCCGTGACAAGCACACGTTTGCCGTGCGCCAGCAAATGAGAGATTAAATTGACGATCGTATGTGATTTGCCCGTGCCCGGAGGCCCCTGTACGGTGACGCCCGAATTGTGTGAAAGCTGTTCGATAATGCGCTTCTGATCCTCATTGGCCGGCAACGGCATGAGCAGACGATCAGATATCCCATCATCGATCGGACCGCCTGTCGCGCTTTTTACCACGCTGGCGTTGCTGAACATCGCGTCGAACGCCTCGGGAAGATAATCAAATTCCTGAAGTTTCTTTGCCAATCCACGGTAGAAAGCGCTCGTATTGTCAGTACGTTTACGCAGCAATAGACACCAGCCCTGCTGCAATACCGGATCCTCCCCCGGCTTAAGGTCCAAAGTGTTGTTGATACGCGATGATGCGCCTAATTGCTTGGCGATATGCTGAAACATCTCATCCGCATCATGTAAGTTCCACACATTGACCGGATCCTCATTGAACGCATCCTGATATCGAGCAAGAAGATCGTAACCGGGCAGATCCGTTCCCTCGAAAGGAGCAACGGACAAGCGAGAGGGCGCAAACGCTTCAATGAGAATCGTTCCCGTATCCTCTTTGAAGATCATGTGCGCGCTGGTCAGGATCAGGGGGTAATCGGCTGCGCGGCGACCGGACCAAGTAAGTATGCAATGTCCAAAAAGTAGTTCAAAGTAATCAGAGTCCTTATCAAGACGAAGGTAAAGATCGAACAGCTTCTGGTACAGGTCAAAAGCTTGCTCGTATGGACGCGTTTTGGATACCCAGACATTCCATGTCGTCTCCAACCATGCGTTAAACATCTCTTCAATATGCTTGGTTTCTGCGCGTGCGCGCAATGCATCGGGAGTGACATGTTCCGATCCAATCAGGCTCGCTTTTTTCAACGCATCGTACTGCGCATTGAGTTTTGGTCGCTGCGTAGTTTTTCGGACCGCAGCCCGATTGAGGTAGGTCTCAAGCTCAGTAGGTATATGAACCGGCTTGGGCTTATCCGGCTGCTTGACGGTCAACCAAGCCCGTCCCGATGAAGCAGGGCCTACCGCAATCAGGTTTGGCAATACCGGAATCTGCGACGATAGGATGCAGAATGGGCTATCTTCGACCCGCTGCGGCGTGCGCGCAGCGAAAGTTTGCGATACTGCGGCCAAGTAGTCGAGGAAGCGCGCACCCTGATCCTTGAGGATCGCACGTGCCTGCTGCTGATCAAATTCCTGCATGGTAGTTCACCTTGTTGCCATTATTGTTCTTCGAAAAAGAGGCCATCAAACTTTAGGCGTACAGCATTGTCTCTGATAATGCGGATAGTGTTCTCATCCAAACCGCCGACGTCATCGGCCCAAATCCCCTCACATGAATGGAGATACTTACACCGTAGAGCGTCAGCCGATCAAGGGTATCTTCATTAATACGTTCAAGATCACGGCTAAGAGAATCAACTTTCCCGACGTGGTGTATTCGTCATGATATTCCTTCGTTCGCGACAATGGTTCTGCCTTGTATTATCCAGCAAATCGCCTATTCGGTAAAGCACCCACGCCGAGGCATGTCTCATCCCTGATTATTTCTCAATTCATCGCCCCCGACGAATTCTTCGTCAGCAAACGCCGTAAAGGCAAACGGCGCATATCCTCAATCCCGGCGCCCAGCCGGAACCTCCGCAGCGGCCGGCGAAAACCGGTACCATGCAGTGAGCCGAAGCCGGCGAACCAGCAACGGACCATCAGCCCGTCTCCTTCCCGAACAGTTCCTTGGTCTGGGAGCACCACAGGGCGATGCGGTCGCGCATCCGGGGGCGGAAGGACCGCCCGGGCAGACCGCGATCCGGTCCGCGCCGGGCGCGGATGACCTGTGCCGCAAGAATCGGCACAAGGGCAAGCGCGGCTTCGGCGGCGAGCATGAGCAGCGCGCCGGGCACGCCGCCGGCCCAAGGCACGGTGGCGGCCCGCCCCGAGGACAGCCACGCCGCGATGCGCTCCATCACCTGCGTGCCGCATCCGGCGATCCACGCGCACGCGAAGCCGAGGTCCGGGCTGAGCCACGAGACGGCGAGCGCCGCCAGCCCGGCCATCGTCGCGCATCCGACGAACGGGCCGACCAGCAGGTTGGCCGGTATGGAGGCGAGCGGCAGTTCGGGTTCCATAAGCACCTGGATGGGCAGGGTGAGCGCCTGCGCGCCGACCGTCATCGCCAGCGGTTCGGCGACCATGCGGGGCAGCCGGTCGCCCAGCCACGCGCCCAGCGGTCGGGTGAACAGGATGATGCCGAGCACGGCCGCGCTGGACAGCGCGAATCCGAAGCTGCACGCCATCGGCGGGTCGAGGGCGAGCACGCCGGCCACGGTCCAGCCCAATGCGCTCATCGACTGGCCACGCCGCCCGATCGCGTGCGCCGCCGCGCCGAACATACCCATGACCAGCGCGCGCAGGACGGAGTCGGACGGGTACATGCCGGCCGCCAGCATCAGGTATGCGGCGGCCATCGCCGCGGCGACCGCCTGCCGTGGCAGGAGCATCCGCGCGCAGCCTCGCCGGATCAGGCCGGCGATGAGCGCGAAATGGCCTCCCGAAACGGCCATCAGGTGCATGATGCCGGATCGGCGGAACCGTTCCTTCACCGTCGCCGCATAATTGGCGTCGACGGGATGCGCGGCGGCTTCGCCCGGCTCGCCGGAGCCGGACGCATCAGAGTCGGGCGCGCCGGAGCGGGGATCGTCGGCGAGGACACTGCCGCCGGTGTTGACGTAATCCTGGCCGAGCACGCCCATGGTCAGCCCCGGCACCAGCACGCGCCCCTGATCGTCCAGACGCTCGGTGACGGCGAAAAACGCCCGCTGCATGGCCGCGATCGCCCGGCGGTGCGGCGGCGGGCGGTTGAGCCTGCGCAGGCCGTCCGGCCCGTCGACGACCAGCCAGAGCGGCATACGGCCGAATCGCGCCTGTTGCAGCGTGCCGCGCGCCCGCACCGTCGCGCCTTGGACCATCGGCGCGCAATCCGCACCGAAGGCGAACAGGCGGACCGCCGCGGATGACGGCCGGGCCGTCAATCCGTCCGCAACGGCAGTGAGGGTCGCATCCGCCTGGCAGCGGGCTCCCCGCATGGCCGATGCCGTGGCTGGCGTGCCGATCATGGCCGTCACGGTGACCGTCGCTGTGCCGGCGCGGCCCAACGCGCTCGCCGTGTCGTGCCATTGGACGAGGCAGCCCGCCAGCGCAGAGGCCGAGGCCACCAGGGCGCCGACCAGCATCATGGAAGCCGTGACATGCGGCTTCGCCAATATGGCGAACGCCAGCAACGCCAGCAGCGGCACGATGGCCGTGACGGGGCCCAGCCAGCCGCCCTTGGCCGACATGAACGGCGGGAATCCCCGTTGCGTGGCCAAGCTCGCCGCCCACATCGCGGCCGCGACCGGCAGCATGCGCCAATCCCGGCCGCCTTGTTCCCGTCCGGGATCGAGAAACCGCCGACGCCCGCTCATCGGACCGTCACCTGCGCCCGGAGCTTGTCCAGCGTCTTCGGACCGATGCCGGTCACGTCCAGCAGCTGATCGACGCTGGCGAACCGTCCGATGCGCGCGCGGTACGCGAGGATGCTTTCGGCGGTGACCGGGCCTATGCCGTTGATGGTTTGCAGCTCCTGGCTCGTTGCCGTATTGAGGTCGATCAGCCCATCGTCGGCCGGCGGCGGATCGGGCTCGGCGGCGGCTGCGTTTCCGTCTTCGCCCCGCGGCGGACCGTCAGCCTCATGCGTGCCGGATTCCGCTCCGGCATCGGCGGCGTCCTCATTGCCGGCGACTCCGCTTCGGTCCCCTCTCGAGGCCACACGCTCCTGCGGACCCGCGCGGTCACCTCCGCCGGATTCCGCCGGACGACCTCCGCCCGTCCCGCCAAGAGGCCCGTCGAGCCGAACCGTGTCGTATGTGCCGGCCAGCGCCGCCTCGTACCGGATCGACTGCCGGATCAGCATGGTCAGGCTGGCGCACAGCGCGGCCACCAGCAGCAGGATGACAGCCAGCGCATGGACCGGCCTGAACGCCAGACGAGGCCGGGTGCGGGTGAGGCGATGCCGTTCGCCGGACTCGTCGGATCGCCGCACGCCGGCCAGTTGTGTCAGGGACCGTACCGGAACGTCCATGGTTCCGGCGCCCGCGCCGGCAAGGTCCTCATCGGCGACGCCAGCGCCCATGGCGGCCGGCGGTGGCGGGGCGGCGGGCGGCAGCGGCCCGCCGCCACCCGTCCGTCCCGTATCCAACGACTGCAATCGGTATCCGCCGCCATGCGTCGCCTCGTCGCGCGTGATAGTCATGCCCTCCACCATGGACGGGCACGGACACGATGTCCAGCCGGAACGGGTCCTGTGGTCGAAGGGGTGTGTCGTCCACAACGCGCTGTCCACAATTCGCGGCGCACGCGGCGCTCCCATTCCCGCGCATAACGCAAGGAGGCCTCCCCTATCGGGGAAGCCTCCTGCATATCAGCGCGCCGCACAACGGCGGTTCACGGGTTCACGGTACCGTTCGCGTTACTCCGCGGGGACGATCGAGACGATCTTCGGCGCCTTGACGATCACCTTGCGCGGGGTCTTGCCGCCGAGACGGTCGGCAACGGCCTCGAGCGCAAGCCGCTCGAGCTCGGCCGGGTCGATGTCGGGGCTGACCTCGAGCTTGGCGCGGATCTTGCCCTTGATCTGCACGACGGCGGTGACGGTGTCCTGGCCGACGTAGCGTTCGTCGGCGACCGGCCACGGCTCGTGGGCCAGCGATTCGGCGTGGCCGAGGCGCGCCCACAGCTCCTCGCAGATATGCGGGGCGATCGGCGAGAGCATGAGGATCAGCGGCTCCACGGCGGCGCGCGGCACGGACTCGAGGCTCGTCAGGTGGTTGTTGAGCACGATGAGCTTGGAGATCGCGGTGTTCGGGCGCATGCCCTCCATCTCCACGGTCACGTCGGCGATCGTGTTGTTGAGCAGCTTGAGCGTCTTGGCGTCGAGCGCGTCGTCGCTCACATGCGCCTCGCCCGTGGTCTCGTCGACCACGTTGCGCCACAGGCGCTGCAGGAAGCGCATGCCGCCGATCACGTTGCGCGTGTTCCACGGACGGGAGTCGGCCAGCGGGCCCATGCTCATCTCGTACAGGCGGAAGGTGTCGGCGCCGTAGTTCTCATACATGTCGTCGGGCGTGATGATGTTCTTCAGGCTCTTGCCCATCTTGCCGAACTCGCGGTTGACGTGCTCGCCGTTCCAGCTGAACGTCGGCTCGCCGTCGGCGCCGGCCGGGCCTTCGACCACTTCGGCGGCCGGCACGTACTGGCCGCGGTCGTCGGTGTAGGCGAACGCCTGGATCATGCCCTGGTTGAACAGCTTGTGGAACGGCTCGGCCGAGTCCACGTAGCCCAGGTCGAAGAGGACCTTGTGCCAGAAACGCGAGTACAGCAGGTGGAGCACCGCGTGCTCGACGCCGCCGATGTACAGGTCGACGCCGCCCTCGTCGCCCGAGTACTGGTTGTGGTTCGGGCCCATCCAGTAGTCGAACTCGTTCTTCTCGACCATGTTGGCCGTGTCGGTCGGGTCGATGTAGCGCATGTAGTACCAGCAGGAGCCGGCCCAGTTCGGCATGGTGTTCGTGTCGCGGTAGTAGGTCTTGACGCCGTCGCCCAGATCGAGCTCGACCTTGACCCAGTCCTCGTTGCGGCTCAGCGGCGCCTCCGGGTTGGACTCGGCGTCCATCGGGTCGAAGGTGCGCGGGCTGTAGTCCGGCACGTCGGGCAGGTTGATCGGCAGCGCCGAATCGGGCAGCAGGTGCGGGGTGCCATCCTCGCCGTAGACGATGGGGAACGGCTCGCCCCAGTAGCGCTGGCGGGAGAACAGCCAGTCGCGCAGGCGGTAGCTCACCGTGCCCTTGCCGACGCCGGCCGCCTCGAGCCATGCGTTGACCTTGGCGATGGCGTCGTCGACGCGCAGGCCGTCGAGCGAGAGCGCGTCGCCCTTGGCGGCGGTGGCCTCGACGGCGGAGTTGATCACGATGCCGTCGTGCGAGACGAAGGGCGCGGCGCCCTCGTAGTTGGCCAGATCGTCGCCGGATTCGGGCAGCGGCTTGACGGTGTAGATGACCGGCAGGCCGTACTTGACCGCGAAGTCGTAGTCGCGCTGGTCGCCGCCCGGCACGGCCATGATCGCGCCGGTGCCGTAGTCCATGAGCACGTAGTCGGCGGTGAACAGCGGCAGCTTGGCGCCGGTGATCGGGTTGGTCGCGTACAGGCCGGTGAACAGGCCGGTCTTCTCGCCGGCCTCCTCCACGCGGTCCTTCGCGGTCTTCGCCTCGGCGGCCAGACGATAGGCCTTCACGGCCTCGACCGGGCTCGCGTAGCCGCCCTTCCAGCTTTCGGGCACGCCGGCCGGCCACTCGGACGGCACGAAGTGCAGCAGGTCGTGCTCCGGAGAGACGACCGCGAAGGTGGTGCCGAACAGGGTGTCCGGGCGGGTGGTGTAGATCTCCATGTCCTTGTCGCCGTCGGCGGTGGCCACGGTGAAGTGCACGGACGCGCCGTGGGATTCGCCGATCCAGTTGCGCTGCATGAGCTTGACCTTCTCGGGCCAGTCGATGCCGTCGAGATCGGCGATCAGGCGGTGGCCGTACGCGGTGATGCGCATCGACCACTGGCGCAGCTCGCGCTGGAACACCGGGAAGTTGCCGCGCTCCGACTTGCCCTCGGCGGTGACCTCCTCGTTGGCGAGCACGGTGCCCAGGCCCGGGCACCAGTTGACCGGCGACTTGGAGATGTAGGCGAGGCGGAACTCGTTGAGCACGTCGGCCTGCTCGGCGGCGCTCAGATCGCCCCAGGCCTTGCCCTCGAAGCCCGGGATGGCGCGCTTGCCGGACGTGAACTCGTCGACGAGCTCGCCGATCGGGCGCGCGCAGCCCTTGGAGCCGCTCGGGTTCGTGGCTTCGGGATCGTACCAGGCGTCGTAGATGCGCGAGAAGATCCACTGCGTCCAGCGCACGTAGCCAGGATCGATGGTGGCGAAGGTGCGCCGGTTGTCGAAGGACAGGCCCATGCGGTGCAGCTGGCGGGACATGTTGGCGATGTTGGCGAGCGTCGTGACGCGCGGGTGCTGGCCGGTCTGCACGGCGTACTGCTCGGCGGGCAGGCCGAAGGCGTCGTAGCCCATCGCGTGCAGCACGTTCTCGCCCTTCATGCGGTGGTAGCGCGAGACCACATCGGTGGCGAGGTAGCCGAGCGGGTGGCCTACGTGCAGGCCCTTGCCGGACGGGTAGGGGAACATGTCCATGGCGAAGTAGGAGGGGCGTCCCTCGGCGTTGCGGCCCTTGCCGTCCTTCAGGTCGCCGTTGACGTTGGCGGCCCAGAAGGTGCCCTCGTCATCCCACTTCTTCTGCCATTTGGTTTCGATGTCCTGCGCGAGCGTCGCGTTGTAGCGGAACGCCGGCTCGCCGGGAGCCTCTGCCGGTTCCGCGCCTGCCGCACCG
>OAXB01000364.1_pt1 | contig 13218 bp, 10 predicted proteins | sample 1501541 | NCBI WGS metagenome assembly OAXB01 (sample SAMEA2580302, study PRJEB22360) | human gut metagenome | biome: human gut; feature: human-associated habitat; material: faeces | place: Denmark | collected 2008/2010
TCTCGGTCAGGGGCCTGCTGCCCGGCAAGTCCCGCAGGGCCCAGCCGCTGCCGGCCGGCTCGCGCGCCACGTGGCAGGCCGACCACCAGATCAACGATCTGCTCACCGACGAGAACCTCGACAAGGTCGAGCGCCTGTCCAAGATCGCCGACGAGCTGGGCACCAACATGCCGATCCTCGCGATGGCGTGGATCCTGCAGCACCCGGAGATCAGCTGCGTGATCGCCGGCGCCAGCAAGCCCAGCCAGCTGGAGAACAACATGAAGGCCTCCGGCTTCGTGATCCCGGCCGACGCGATGGCGCAGATCGAGGAGATCCTCGGCTTCCACCGCTTCGAGCGACACGTCGGCTGATCGCCGTCGCCGACGCATGCGGTCCGGGTCCCGTTCGCGGGGCCCGGACCGTTTCCGTATTCGGCGCGGGGTCTTGCGGCCCCGGTGATCCTTCTCGCCCAGAAGGGGTCATGCCCCCGCTGGCGCGGCTGTCGGAACGCGATGCGGACCATGTGCTACCGCGGCACGTCATGCCCCCGCTGGCGGGGGCTGGCTCGCGAAGCGAGACTGGGGGTGGTTCGAAGGTGGCAGCATCGACCACCCTCAGTCGGCTGCGCCGACAGCCCCCGCCAGCGGGGGCATGCCGGTACTTATCCAACCGTCGAGTACATCGCCGGTCAGCAGCGTTCGTATGAGAAGCGGCGGATCGCGTCGAGTGCCTGCTGGCTCTCGTCGAGCCATGTCATGCCGATCGGGTATACGTGGCCGAGCGACTCGTGGCGCCCGACCTTGCGGTCGTTCAGTTCGAAATCGGCGCCCTTGCGCGACAGTGCGGTGGCGAGGGCCAGCGCGTCCGCTTCGAGGAAATCGTCGCTGGACGTGAGCAGGAACAGCGGCGGGAGGTCGACGTTGCCAACAATGCCCTCGGGCGTCAGATAGGTCGGATCGGCGGCGTCCAGCCCGGCGAAGAATTCGGCGCCGAGCATGCGTTCCAGCATCGCGCGCTTGCCGGAATCGTACCCCAGCCCGTCGGCTCCGGCCCTGGCCGGCGAGGCGAGCGAATAGACGCCGCACACCAGCGCGCCGCCGGAGAACCTCAGCCCCGATGGCTTCTCGACGCCGAACGCGCGGGCCGCCTCGGCGCTGTTCTCGATGGCCAGCGTCAGCAGTGCCAGCGCGCCGCCGGCCGAGTCGCCGGTGACGAACACGGCGTTCGGATCAACCGGATAGTCCGCCAGATTGGCGCGGATCCAGCGCAGTGCGGCCTGTACGTCCGCCAGCTGGCCCTTGAGGCCGGTCTGCGGGGCCGGGCGGTAGTTCAGCGAGAAGACCGCGAAGCCCCGTGCCGCCAGATGCGTGTTGAAGTTGCGGTTGAGCTCCTTGTACCCATAGGTGAACCCGCCGCCGTGGATGTCGATGTACACGGGCAGGGTGTGGCCGCCGCGCACCGTGGCGTCGTGCGGCAGATAGACGTCGAGCAGGTGCCCGCGCACTTGGCCGGCGGTGCGGTCGGTGCCGCCGTCGGGCAGGTAGGGCAGATCGCATATCGCGTCGACGGTGTCCGGGTCGTGCCAGAAGGCGCTGCGGGGCAGGTCGAAGGATGCGGTGTCGTATCGGTTGCGGCGGAAGCGTTCGGCCGTGCTCTCGGGCAGGCCGGCGAGATCGGCGTCGATTTCCGTCCACGTCTCGAAACGGCTGATGAGTTCGGGGTCATAGCGAACAGGGGATTCGGGGACCCCGGCGCCGGCGTTGCCGCTGCCGCCGTCGGTCGTGCCGTGGATAGGTGTGGAGGTGATCGCCGCCATCGCGCGCCGCCTTTCGTGTCGCTCCGGATGCTTCCGCCGGGCCGTCGTCGCGCCGGACGGGAACCGCATCGCGGATTGGTGTGGATTGTGCCGTTGCCTTGCATTGTAGGCCGGAATGCCGCGAGAGGCCCGCCCCGACGCGTCGGGGCGGGCCTTCCTGGCATGTGCGGGAGAGCGGGATGCCCGCCCGCGTTGGAGGGTCAGCGCAGGGCGAGGTTCGCGGCGCCGATCAGGCCGGCGTCCTGCCCCGCGGTCGCGGCGACGATCTTGGCGTGGCCGCGGTAGGCGCTGCCCTCGAGGAAGCGTGCGTAGTTGTAGCGGGCCGGCTCAAGCAGGATGTCGCCGACGGCCACCACGCCGCCGCCGATCACGAACACGTCCGGGTCGAGCACGGCGGCGGTCGCGGCCATCGTGCGGCCGAGCCATTCGCCGATCTTGCCGAAGGCGTACAGGCCGAGCACGTCGCCCTCCTGGGCGGCCTGGGAGACCATCGGGCCCTCCAGCTTGTTCACGTCGCCGTCGCACAGTTCCAGCAGGCGGGCGGCGTCCTGCGGGCGGCGGCGCACCGCCGACTTGGCGAAGTGCTCCAGCGCGCTGCCGGAGGTGTAGCGCTCGGCGCAGCCGCGCAGACCGCAGCCGCAGGTGTCGCCGTCCGGCACCATGGGCAGGTGGCCCAGCTCGGCGGCCATGCCGAAGGAGCCGCGGTACAGCTCGCCGTTGATCACGATCGCGCCGCCGAGGCCCGTGCCGACGGTGAGCGCCACCATGTTGGACGTGCCCTGGCCGGCGCCGTGCACGAATTCGCCCCAGCCGGCGCAGTTCGCGTCATTCTCGACGATGACCGGCACGGCGTTGCCGATGAGCTCGCCGATGTGCTCGGACAGGTTGTAGTTGATCCAGGCGGGGATGTTCGCGGAGAAGGTCAGCGTCTTGCGGTCCGCGCTGACGTTGCCCGCCGCGGAGATGCCGATCGCCTCGATGCCGGGATGCGCCTTGGCGGCCTCCTGGTAGATCTCGGCGATGTGGTTGTTGATCGCGTCGGCGTCCATCGGCGTGGGCACTCGCCAGCGCTGCACGATGGCATCGTTTGCATCGCACACGGCGGCGGCGATCTTGGTTCCTCCGATATCGATGGCAAGTGTGGACATGATTCTCCTTTGATCATCGGGCTATGCCTATTGGATAACGAAATGATAACTATAGCGTGAGACCTTGCGCCACAAGCGTTTCATAACCTGTCGCATATCGTGCACCGTTTGTTAGCGCTCACTGTGCGCGACACCCGGAAAATAACTACCATTTGGTAGGCAAACGATTGCATCAGATGCGTCATCGCGAACTCTGCGTAGGTCTCCGGGGGATGAGGGAATCATGATGCGACACGCGGCGCGCGGATGCCAGCATGGCGCCGGCGCCGGCCGGCGGGCAAGCGAAAACGGTGAGGGAAGGCATACGAATCAGCTTGATTCAGGCGCTTGTGGCAATGCTCCCCTCAGGCCGCTGCGCGGCCGGCTCCCCTCATGGAGGGGAGCCGAAAATAATACGCGAATTAATGGCGTAGGGCGCTATGCGGTGTGCGTGCCCCACTGCATGACGATGATGCCGATGATCATGATGGCCATGCCGAGGAACATCCTCCAGTTCAGCGGATCGTGGAACAGGAACCGCGCGGCGACCGCCGTCAGGATGATGCCGACGCATGACCACACGCCGTACGCCAGCGCGGTCGGCATGCCGCGCTCCAGCACCACCGACAGCAGATAGAAGCACACCACGTAGCCGATCACGACCGGGATCGCCCAGACCGGCTTGGAGAAGCCGGCCGACGCCCGCAGGGACAGCGTGGCGATGACCTCGCAGATGATCGTCGCAAACAGCAGCATCCATGTCACCGCCATCGAACCGCGCCCTCCTTGAGTCATATCGCCACCCCTATGGTCGTAGCTGTGGGTCGTAGGTACCGGGTCGTAGGTACCGGATCAATGGTAGCGGTGCCGCGGGCCGTGCCGGAGCCGTGTCGCGCCGGCCGGGGTGAACAGTGCGGGTCGGTCCGGCGAAGACGGGGTGAATCGCGCCGGCCTCGCGAACGCCGACTCGTTGCGTCGGCGTTTCAGTATGTTGACAGTTTCGGGGGCCGCGCCGCACGCTGATGTATCCTCCCTGAGTTGGATGCGCATCGGGCGCTGAGGAGGCTGACGAATGATGGTTGCCGGACTGTCAGTGACGACGCTGCTGCTGATTCTGGTGGCCGGCGTCGGCGCGGGATTCGTTGGATACGCGGTCGGCGCGTCGTCGTTGGTGTCGTACCCCGCGCTGCTGGCGCTCGGCATACCGCCGGTGATGGCGAACGCGTCGAATGGGGCGCCGCCGTTCAGCCGGCCGTCACCCAGCCCATGGGCAGCGATCCGTGGTGGGTGTGGCTCGGCGTGTGCTTCGTGGCCGTGTACAGCGGGTATTTCGGCGCCGGCGCAGGCACCTGCGGCTTGGCCGTGCTGGATGCCGGCAAGGTCGGCCCGTTCCACCAGATCAACGCGTTGAAGACGCTGATCGGCACCGGCGCGAACATCAGCGCGTCGGTGATCTTCATCATCCGCGGCGTGGTCGATTGTCCGGCCGCGATCATGCTGTGCATCGGCTGCTTCATCGGCGGCTATATCGCGCCTCCGATCACCCGGCGCATCCCGGCGAACGTCATGCGCGCCGCCGCCGTGATCGCCGGCGTGATCCTCACGCTCGACCTGGCGATGAAGACCTATTGGTGATCCGGTCCGCCGGCGCGCGGCCGGCGGGGACGGCGCTCGAGCATGCAGCCGGACAGGCGGATCTGCGAGCCGAGGATCGCCAGGAAGATCAGCGCGAAGCCGACGCCGGACGCGCCGCTGACGCGCTCGCCGTAGAACGCCACCGAGAACAGCAGTCCGAAGACGGTTTCCAGGCACATGATGAGCGAGGCCTGTGACGGCGGCGTGACCTTCAGCCCGAAATTCTGCATGATCTGCGCCATCATGGTCGCGCCGAAGAACAGATAGACCAGGCAGGCCAGGATCGAGGGGCGCAGCCATGCCGCGGTCGGGGCCGGTTCGGTGAGGGCCGCGCCGATCAGGCAGCAGACGCCGGCCACCATGAACTGCGCGAAGGTCAGCGCCACCGGATGGATGGTCTGGCCGAATTTGCCCAACCACACCAGATTGAAGGAGAAGACGAGCGCGCAGGTCAGCGTCAGCAGATCGCCGGTCCCGATGGAGAATCCGCCGAGCCCCGAGCTGAGCGACACGAATCCGACGCCGATCAGGCACAGCACGGCGGACAGCAGATTGCGCGGCGTCGGGCGCTGCTTGAGCAGGATCCACGACGTGAACGGCACGATCACGCAGTAGGCCGCGGTCAGGAAGGCGCTGCGGCCCGGCTCGATCATGGTCAGGCCGACCGTCTGGCTGACCATGGTGCCCCAGTAGGTCAGGCCGACGAGCAGCCCCGGCAGGATGATGGAACGGTTGAGATACGGCATGATCTGCTTGCGAAACAGGATGAGCATGATCGCCGAGGCCGCGAGCAGCCGGAAGCACATCAGCCACTGCGGGGTGACGACGCTCATGGCGACTTTGGCGATCGGATAGCTGCCGCCCCAGAGCATCGCGCATCCCAGCAGCATCATCTTGCCGAGGGCGGGGGAGAGCGTGATCTTGCGCGTCATCGCGGCATGCTCCTTCCATATCGTCGCGCCTGCATCGGGCGCGTCTGCGCCATTGCGCCCGCACGGCACGCGTTCAAGCCGAGAACAGCATAGTGCCCCGAACCCCGTTTTGTCATATCGGGCTGGCGCGTGCGGCGGTCCATCCGTCAGACGGCATGACCGTGCAAGCGCCGTTCCGCCGGGATTTTCGCTGAGCGGCCGGGAATGCTTGCGGGATAAGTTATGGTAGAGGAAAATCGATGTGCCCGGCCGTGGCGGCGGGACCTACGAATAAGGGAGTGATTGCTATGCCGGTGGCAAGAAGGATCAACCAGGATGATCTGCGCAATCACAATCTGTCGGTGGTGCTCTCGTCGATGGCACGCTCCAGGCGGCCCATGAGCCGCGCGGCGCTCGCCAAGGAGACCGGCCTGACCAAGGCGACGCTGTCGCTGCTGAGCGACATCCTGCTGCGCAACGAGGTCATACGCCAGCTCAAGCCCACGTCGGATTCCTCGTTCGGCAGGCCCAGCACGCCGCTGGCGTTCGACTCGGGGCGGTGGGCCGGCGTCGGCATGCAGATCAACACCGACGGCTTCGGGTACACCGTGCTCGATCTGAACGGCACCATCGTGGACACGGCATGGCGGGAACGCACGATGGACGATGTCGACCCCGACGACGTCTTCGCCCAGCTGGACGAGCTGATGAGGCCGGTTGAGCGCAACCTGCAGCGTTACGGCTATACGATCACGGGCGCCGAGCTGGCCCTTCCCGGGCTGGTGACCAATCACAACACGCTGCTGGTGGCGCGCAATCTCGGCTGGCGCGACATCGACCTGAACCGGTACGAGGTGTTCCGCAGGCTGGGCGCCGACGCCAACAACGAGGCCACGCTGGCGGCCATCGCGCAGATCCCCGGCTACGCCTCGCAGCGGCCGGAACGGGATTGGCCGATCGACACCCTGGATTCGTTCGTCTATGTGTCCACCGACGTGGGCATCGGCGGCGCCTACGTGCGCGAGGGGCAGATCGTCAAGGGGGACCACGGATTCGCCGGCGAGATCGGCCATATCAGCGTCAATATGCGCGGGCCGCAGTGCCGTTGCGGCCGCCATGGGTGCCTGGAGCTGTACGCCGGGCGGCGCGCGATGATGGTCGCGTCGGGCATCGCCGGCGAACGGGACGCCGCGCGCACCGACCTGCTGCCGAGGCTGCACGCGGCCTGGCGGGGAGGGGAGACCAAGGCCGTGTTCGCCGTGGAGAACGCGGTGGCGGCGCTGGCGAGCGCGCTGGCCTCCACGCTGAACGTCATCGACACCGAGAACATCGTGCTCGGCGGCCTGTGGAGCGAGTTCGGCGAGGACCTGCGCGGGAATCTCGAGCAGCGCGTCCAGTCGCAGATACTGGCCCGGGACTCGGTGAAGGTGCGGCTGATGTTCCCGCCGGTCACCGATCATCCCGCGATGTACGGCGCCGCCGTGATGGGTCTGGACCGGCTGTTCCGCGATCCGCTGTCGTTCATGACCGTCGAATAGGGTTGGTTCCGTCCGGGGCGCCGCGAACGCCCGAATCGGGACGATGCGCACGTTCCCCCTTCATGGAGAGGGCGGGCATGCACGGCATTTATGAGTTAGATCATAGAACTATGTGTCGGTTGCGGGATTTGAAAACAGCGGTGCCAATGCGTTGAAGCGCATGCTGCGCAAGAGATGGTTTCCTTGGAATTCCAAGCGACACGCTCATATATCCTTTAAAGTTAAGTGATTTGACAAACAAAGTTAAACGGTCGTATATTATATGTGTAAGCCAAATCCGCTTCCGGAACGCGCGGCAGCGCGGGACATGCGGAAGCGGGACAGACAACGAAGTTACATGAGGAGATTCTTATGGGTCTGTGGGATATCGACAAGATCGAGTACGTCGGCCGCGCGAAGGGGCCTCAGGAGAGCCTGGCGTTCCACTATTACGATGCCGACCGCGTCGTCGCCGGCAAGAAGATGAAGGATTGGCTGCGCTTCGGCGTCGCTTGGTGGCACACCTTCAACCAGGAGCTCGTCGATCCGTTCGGCACCGGCACCGCGCAGCGCCCGTACTACAAGTACACCGATCCGATGGATCAGGCCCTGGCCAAGGTCGACTACGCCTTCGAGCTGTTCCAGAAGCTCGGCGTCGAGTACTTCTGCTTCCATGACCGCGACATCGCCCCCGAGGGTGACACCCTGCGCGAGACCAACGCGAACCTCGACAAGGTCGTCGACAAGATCGACGAGAACATGAAGGCCACCGGCGTCAAGCTGCTGTGGAACACCTCCTCCCTGTTCACCAACCCGCGCTTCGTCTCCGGCGCCGCGACCTCGCCGTTCGCCGACGTCTACGCCTACGCCGGCGGCCAGCTCAAGAAGAGCCTGGAGATCGGCAAGCGCCTTGGCGCCGAGAACTACGTGTTCTGGGGCGGCCGCGAGGGCTATGAGAACCTGTGGAACACGCAGATGAAGCGCGAGCAGGACCATATCGCCAAGTTCTTCCACATGTGCGCGGATTACGCCAAGGAAATCGGCATGGACGCCCAGTTCCTGATCGAGCCGAAGCCGAAGGAGCCGACACTGCATCAGTACGACTTCGACGCCGCGACCGCCATCGAATTCCTCAAGACCTACGACCTGACCGACGTCTTCAAGCTGAACCTCGAGAGCAACCACGCCAACCTGGCCGGCCACACCTACCAGCACGAGATCCGCGTGGCCCGCGAGGCCGGGTTCCTGGGCTCCCTCGACGCCAACCAGGGCGACAAGCTCATCGGCTGGGACATGGACGAGTTCCCGACCGACCTGTACGAGACCGTCGCCGTCATGTGGGAGGTGCTCGCCGCGGGTTCGATCGGCCCCCACGGCGGCCTGAACTTCGACGCCAAGCCGCGCCGCACCTCCTTCACGCCGGAGGATCTGTTCCGCTCGCACATCGCGGGCATGGACGCCTACGCGGCCGGTCTGCTCGTCGCGGCCAAGATGCACGAGGACAACTACATCGAGGATCTTCAGGCCGAGCGCTACAGCTCCTTCGACTCCGGCATCGGCGCGACCGTCGAGAACGGCACCGCCACGCTGGCGACCCTCGAGGCGTACGCGATCGACAAGCCGCAGTCAGAGCTGATCGCCGCCACCAAGTCCGATCACCTCGAGTCCGTCAAGGCCACGATCAACAACTACATCATCGACGCCCTGGCCGAGTAAGCGACCGTCCGTCTCCTTCCCGACGAACCCGCCCATGGCCCGCACCATGGGCGGGTTCGTCGTTTCGGGCGGCGCCCCGCCGGCGCGTCCGGCTAGTCCCGCAACATCGCGCAATATTCCACGAAATCTCAGCTTGATACCATGGGCATTGTCATTCGGATGCCGTCGTGAGAAAGGATCGGTGCCATCATGGCCATCGCAGCATGCCTCGCTTTCATCCTGTCCGGTTTCGGCATCGTCATGCGTGCGCGCCTGCGCCGCGACGGCCGGCTCTGATTTCCCGCATGCGCCATGCACGGGGGCATGCGCGCTGCTGCCGCCTTGCGTCGTTTGCATGCAATATAGTTAAATCGATCAATGAATGTGATCGTCCACATGCGAAGGAGCAATGCGATGACGCAATACCATGTTTCGGCGAGCGCGGTCGGTGCCGGCGCCGGCACCGAATCCGATCCCTTCCGCACCATCGGGCAGGCGGCGGCGATAGCCCGCGCCGGCGACGAGGTGATCGTGCACGCGGGCACGTACCGCGAGTCGGTCGACCCCCGTTACGGCGGCGAAAGCGCGAGGGAGCGCCTCGTCTATCGGGCGGCGGAGGGGGAGCCTCGCCCCGTCGTCAAGGGATCGGAGCGGATCGGGTCGTGGAAGCCGCAGGGCGGCGGCGTGTGGAGCGTGACGCTTCCCGACGCGTTCTTCGGCGGCTACAACCCGTACCGGCAAACCGTGTTCGGCGACTGGACCGTATACCCCGACCCGAAGGTCGAGGTGCGCCATCTTGGCGACGTGTACCTCAACGGCAAGTCGTTCTATGAGGTCTCCTCGCTGGGCAAGGTGCGCGACCCCGAGCGGTGGGACACCGGGCGCGACGCGGCCACCGGCACCGTGGTGCCGCTCATCGACCCGGACGCTACGGTGAACGTCTGGTACTGCGAGGCCGATGCCGAACGCACGACCATCTGGGCGAATTTCCACGATGCCGACCCGAACGCGGAACTCGTCGAGATCAACGTGCGCGAGACGTGCTTCTATCCGAGCCGGCCGTTCGTCAACTACATCACGGTCCGCGGCTTCGAGATGGCGCAGGCGGCCTGCCCGTACACGCCGCCGACCGCCGATCAGGTCGGCCTGATCGGCCCGCATTGGTCGCGCGGATGGGTGATCGAGGACAACGTCATCCACGACGCCAAATGTTCGGCGATCAGTCTCGGCAAGGAGATCTCCACCGGCGACAACGACTCGACGCGCACGCACCGCAAATCCGGCTACCAGTACCAGAAGGAGGCCGTGTACAAGGCCCTGCGCGTCGGCTGGAAGCGGGGCGTCGTCGGCGGCCACACCGTGCGCGGCAACGTGATCCGCGATTGCGGCCAGAACGGCGTGGTCGGCCACATGGGCTGCGCGTTCAGCACCGTGGAGCGCAATCACATCTACCGCATCGGCACCAAGCGCGAGTTCTTCGGCTGGGAGGTCGCCGCCATCAAGATGCACGCCGCGGTCGACACGGTGGTGCGCGCCAACCGCGTGCATGACTCGGTGCTCGGCATGTGGCTCGACTGGCAGGCGCAGGGCACCTTCGTGGACGCCAACGTGTTCTACCGCAACACGCGCGATGTGATGACCGAGGTCACGCACGGACCGATCACCTTCGCGAACAACGTCTTCGCCTCGGCGTTCAGCTTCGACGACTTCGCGCAGGGCGCGGCCTTCGTCAACAACCTGTTCGCCGGGCGCGTGCGCCACACCCAGGTGCTCGATCGTTCCACGCCGTATCACTTCCCCCACGCCACCGACGTGGCCGGCGAGGCGTTCGTCTACGGCGGCGACGAACCGGGGTTTAACAAAACCTGTCGCCGGGACCTCGACCACCGCTTCCGGGGGGCCCGGCGCCGAGCGCCCGTCGCTCGCGGGCGAGGCCGACGACGCGCCGGCCGCGAGGGAGCGGTACCTGGCCGACTGCGGCACCGCCCGCTTCTCCGACAATCCGCGTTCCCTGGCCGACTACGAACGCGCGGTCGACGAGGCCGGGCTCGGCGACGAGGAGCTGTACCGCGAGATGCCCCAGCCCGTGTATCTGGCCGATAACACCTACCTCGGCGGCGCCGTCCCGGCGACGGGGGAGCCCGGTGCCACGGTGAGCGGCGAGCCCGGTACGCTGAACCTGCGGGAGGCCGACGACGGGCTGTGGCTCTCCCTCGCCCTGCCCGAGGCGGCATCCGGGGCCACGGGGCCGGTGGTCTCCACCGAGGACCTTGGGCAGCCGCGCATCGTGGAGGAGTACTTCGAGCACGCCGACGGATCACCCATCGTCGTGGATCGCGACATCACCGGTGCGCCGCGTGCGCCGCGGTCCGCCCGAGGCCCCCTCGCGGCGCTCGGCGGCGGCGAACGGCTCGTCTGGCGCGCCCCGGATGCGCCCTGCGATCGGGAGGGGCGGTGAACGCGATGGCGCCCTACTCGATGGTGGTCTTCGGGGACGGCTGGCGTGCGCGCTTCTTCTGCCGCATGGCGGCCGCGATCCCCGATGCCCTGGAGGTGCGGGCGGTGATCGGCCATCACCGAGACCGCCTGGAATCGATCGAACGGGAGTACGGCGTGCGTGCGTCGACGGATGCGGCGCTGCTGCGCCGGTGCGATCCTGATTTCGTGGCGCTCGCGGTGTCGTGGCCGGCGATGCCGGGGATGATCGAGACGATGGCCGGGGAGGGGGGCCCCGTGCTGTGCGTGAACTCGCCGGCTCCCGATCTTGAAGGGCTGCGCGGGCTGTGGTCGCGTGTGGCCGACCGGGCCGAACTGGTGCAGGTCGGGGAGCAGTACCATCGCATGCCCGGCCATGCGGCGCGGCTGGCGGTGATCCGGTCGGGGGCGATCGGTACGCCGAACTCGGCCGAGATCGCGTCGACGCACATGTACCACGCGGTCGCGCTGATCCGGGCGTATCTGGGCGTCGGCGCCATCCGGGCCACGGTGAACGCGCGCGAGTTCACCGCCCCGATGATGAACCCCCGCCAGGTCGAAGGCTGGGACGACCCGGCCCGGCTGAGCGACCTGAAGACGACCATCGCCACCATCGATTTCGGCGAGGGGCGGTATGGGCTGTACAACTTCGTGGACAACCAGTGGTGGAACCCGCTGCTGAGCCGGCGCGCGGCCGTCCGCGGCACCCTCGGGGAGATCGTCGACGACCGGGTGATGCGGTGGAAGAACGGCGCGCCGATCCCGTCGCGTATCGAATACCGACGGCTGGGCGTCGACATGAACCTGGAGGGCAACGGGATCGCGACCGCCAGCTTCGACGGGAACATCGTGTACCGCAACGCGTACATGGAGTCGCGCCTGTCCGAGGACGACCTCGCCGTCGCCGATCATCTGGTGGCCATGGGCCGGTACGCGCGCGGCGAGGGGCCGGCGGTCTATCCGCTCGCCGAGGGCATCCACGATCATGCGATCGCCTTGGCCATGGACGAGTCGGCTCGCCTCGGCCGCGACGTGGCCGTCGAAGGCGAGGCCTGGATGGCATGACCCGCCTCATTATGCACGAGACGGGCCGCCGGCATCCCATGTGATTCGTTGAGTAATTCTGGCTCCCCTCTCTGAGGGGAGCTGGCCGCGAAGCGGTCTGAGGGGAGCATTGCCGAGAACGTCTGAATCAAGCCGATTCGTGTGCTCTCCCCTCAGTCGGTTACGCCGACAGCTCGTCCGCGATCAAGGATGGCCTTACGGCCGCAGTCTTGTCTGCTCACTGTCGTTCGCCTTCGCCTACAAACGCCTCCGGCGTTTGCTTCACGGCTCAGCCTCATAGAGGGGAGCCAGAATTACTCAACGAATTAACGACGCGGACCACTGGGTCGTGCTGTCTGATGGCAAGGGCCCCGCTCCGGAAGGAACAGCGCCCTTGCCGTGTGATGCGGGGCGTGCCGGTCAGCCGCGATACCGGGCGTACTGCGCGTAGACCTCCGGCGTGGGGTCGCCGGTCAGCGTCCCCTCGATGGTCAGCGGCCATGCCGGCGGCTCGCCCTCGCCGCCGAGCACCCATGCGGCCTGGCGCGCGGCGCCGATCGCCACGTATTCGTCGGTGGCCGGCAGCTGCACGTCCATGCCGAGGATTCCCGGCGCGTAGGCGCGCACGGCCGCGGATTTTGCGCCGCCGCCGATCAGCAGGATGCGCTTGACGTCCACGCCGAGCCCCCTGACCAGTTCGAGGCAATCGCGCTGGGAGCACAGCAGCCCCTCGACGAAGGCCCGGGCGATGTTCGCGCGCGTGGTGTTCGCCAGCGTCATGCCGTGGAGCGTGGCGGTGGCGTCCGGGCGGTTCGGGGTGCGCTCGCCGTCGAAGTAGGGGGTCAGGGTGACGCCCTCGGCTCCCGGAACCGACTGCGCGGCCAGCTCGGCCAGCTCGTCGTAGTCCACGCCGAGCGCCGCGCGGCCGGCGTCGGCGATGCGCGAGCCGTTGATCGTGCAGGCCAGCGGCAGCCAGTGGCCGGGGGGCGGTGCGACAGCGCGGCGAACAGGCCTTC
>OAXB01000366.1_pt1 | contig 13183 bp, 8 predicted proteins | sample 1501541 | NCBI WGS metagenome assembly OAXB01 (sample SAMEA2580302, study PRJEB22360) | human gut metagenome | biome: human gut; feature: human-associated habitat; material: faeces | place: Denmark | collected 2008/2010
CTCCACAAGGCGGGCGAGCCCCTCGACGGCGAGCCCCGGCAACTGCTCGCGTGGCAGCGGCGTCTGGTCTCGTCGAGGTGGGCGTCGCGCCGCCCGGCATGGGCGGAACGTCAGCTTGTCGTCGCGATCCCGCAACTGGGGAACACCATCGTCAACGGCAAGCTCGACGCGGTCTTCTACGGCGGGCTCGACGCGGGCGACACGGCGAAGCGGTTCACCATCGTCGACTGGAAAACCGGCCGCAAGCCGCGAACGGCACGGGACATCGAAGACAAGCTGGTGCAGCTCGACTGGTACCGGCTGCTGCTGTCGGTCATCGAAAACGTGCCGCTGGACAGTATCGACGCCACCCTCTACTATCTGAGTGAGCCCGATGAGGGCGCGCGCGAGCTGACGGCCCGCGCGAAAACCGAACAGGAGATCCTTGCCGAGTTGAGCTCCGGTATCCCCAAACAGTCCGACAACGACTGACCGCGCCGTGCCGTGCGGTCGCACGCGAATGGAAAACGCTTCGCGCGCGTCGTTGCGGCGGGTGAGCCGCGACCCTTGGTGCAAGTGTGGGCGGGCACACATGCGGGACGCAACAACAGTAAGGAGCATCGCAACATGGTTGCGCACGCATACGCCGGCGCCGGGACGGCCACCGCAGACGCCGCCACGACCATCGCCGGAGTCACCTATCGCCCCATGACATGGGCGGACGTGGATGCCGTGACCGAGGCGTTCGAACAGACATGGGGGCATTGCAGCAGCGCGGCCGGGACGCCGAGCTCGCCGCTGCTGTCACGCCATTTCGTGCTGCATTATCTGGAACCCGCCACCCGGGCCGACATCGCCGAACGCGACGGCCGGTTCATGGGCGTCACGCTGGCGCGCGTGGCCGGCAGGCCGGCGGCGTTCCCCCAGACCGGCGCGGAGCTTGCCGCCGTCAACGCGCGTTTGGAGCACGGCGCCCCGATCGGCGCGCAGGCGTTGCGCGAAACGGAGCGGTGGCATCGGCTCGAGGAAACGCTCGAGGAGCGTATCTCCATCAACGACACCGCGCAGGCGGAGATCGAGCTGTTCCTGGTCGCCGGCGCGGCCCGAGGCCATGGTGTCGGCGGATCGCTGTGGCGCCGGGTGAACCGGTACTTCGCCGGCTGCGGCGTGGAACGGTACTATCTGCACACGGATTCCAGCTGCGACGTCGGATTCTACGATCATCACGGCATGCAACGCGTGCTGACGCGGCTGGCGGCCGACCACCCCGAAGACGGCGACGAGGACGACCTCTACATATACGCGGCGGAACCGGAACGATATGACCGGCCGCGGGCCGGCGCCGGATCCGAGGAGACACGATGAGCAAGGCGAGCAAGGTGGGTTCCCCGACGGATGCGCGGGCCGCCGCCTCCCCCTACGCCCAACTGTTCCGGGTCACCGGCGCGAAGGCGTTCTGCCTGTCCGGCGCGGTGGCGCGCCTGCCGATGTCCATGATGGGGCTCGGCATCGTGCTGGCGCTCAACCACCTCTACGACAACTGGACCGTCGCCGGCACGATGAGCGCCAGCTATATCCTCGCGGCGGCCATCGTCACCCCGTTCTACGCCCGGCTGTTCGACCGGTTCGGGCAGCGCCGCGTCGGGGCGGTCGCGCTGACCGTGCAGGTGGCCTCCATGCTGGCGCTGGCGTTCGGGGCACTGATGCGCGTGCCGATTCCGGCGCTCTTCGCGCTGGCGATCCTGATGGGGGCGACCCAGTTCTCCTTCGGCGCGCTGGTGCGCACCCGATGGGCGTACGCGCTGCGCGGCCCGGACAATGCGGCGCTGCTCAACACCGCATATGCGCTGGAGGCCGCAATCGACGAGGTCGTGTTCATTCTGGGACCGATCCTCGCCGCATTCCTCGCCACATCGGTGCACCCGGTGGCGCAGCTGCTCGTGCCGACGGTTGCCTGCGGCCTCGGCGGGGCGGTGTTCTTCTCGCTCAAGCGCACCCAGCCGCCCGTGCTGGAGCCCGTCGACGTCTCGGCCGAACGGACCGGCGCCGCTTCCGGCGCCCCCGCCGGCCCCGTCGATGGCGAAGCCGACCGGATGACGCTGCGCCAGCTGCGCTCGCCCGGCCCCAAGGCGACGAACGTGCTGCTCTACCCGGGCATCATGCCCCTGATGATCGTGTTCGTCGTGTTCAACATGAGCTTCACCGCGTTCGACGTGTCGATGACCGCGACGATGAAGGCCGCCGGCGCCGAGCAGTGGCTCGGCCTGCAGCTGGCCATGTTCGCCGTCGGATCGTGCATCGGCGCCGTCATCTTCGGATCGCGTGAGATGAAGGGATCCCATTGGCGCCATATGGTCGTGTTCCTGGCGCTGCTGTCCGTCGGATTCGTGCTGTTCCGGCTCGCCATGGACCAATTCCTGCTGTTGGGATGCCTGGAGGTGCTGTTCGGCCTGTGCGTGTCGCCGCTGTTCGCCACCGGCAACCTCATCGTCAAGGGCACCGTGCCGGCGCGCTCGCTGACCGAGGGGCTGTCGTGGCTGACCACCGCCGGCTCGGTCGGCGCGTCGTTCGGCTCGACCGTCGCCGGAACGGTGCTCGATGCGGCGGGGCCGCACTCCAGCATGCTGATTCCGTGCGTCGCCGTCGCCTGCGCGATACCGCTCGCCCTGCTCGGCTGGTTCCTGGCCCGCAGACGGCGCTAGCCGGCGCCGGGCGCGCCGATCCGCCGCGATGCCGTACGGTCTCCGGCGCCGCCGGCGGGCCGCGCGACGCCGCGGCGGTGGTATGGGCGCCCGCATCGCGCGGGTCAGGTGCTAGGCTCGGGAACGGATGGAACGGCATACGCCGCCGCGCCCGCCGGGCGGGCCGACCACGTCGAGGACCGCCGGCCGCGGCGGCCGCCCACAACAGGAGGAATGAGTGATGAGCATCAAGGTATCGGTGGTCGGCGCCAAGGGGCGCATGGGCTCCCACGTGGTCGAGGCGGTCAACGGGGCCGATGATATGGACTTGGCGCTGGCCCTGGACGCCGGCGACGATCTGGCCGCGATCACGCCCGGGAACACCGACGTGGCGGTCGAGTTCACCGTGCCGACCGTCGCGTTGGACAACGTGCTTGCGCTGATCGGGCAGGGCGTCGACGTGGTGGTCGGCACCACCGGCTGGACCGACGACAAGCTCGCGCGCGTCACGGCCGCGCTGGCCGACGCGCCGCGTGCGGACCAGGCCGTGTTCATCGCGCCCAACTTCGCGATCTCCGCGGTGCTGGCCGACTATTTCGCCACCGTTGCCGCCCCGTACTTCGAATCGGCGGAAGTCGTCGAACTGCACCACCCGAACAAGGTCGACGCGCCTTCAGGTACCGCGATCCACACCGCGCACGGCATCGCCGAAGCGCGCCGCGCGGCGGGCCTCGGCGCCATGCCCGACGCCACCGAAACCGACGGCGGCTCCCGCGGTCAGGTGATCGACGGCGTGCACGTGCACGCGGTGCGGCTGCGCGGCCTCAACGCGCACGAGGAGGTGCTGCTCGGCAATGCGGGGGAGCAGCTGACCATTCGCGCCGACAGCTTCGACCGCATCTCCTTCATGCCCGGCGTGCTGCTGGCGGTGCGCAAGATCGCCGCCGGAGGCCACGCGGGGCTCACTGTCGGATTGGACAAGTTCCTCGACCTGTGATTCCGGACGCTTCCGGACGACATTCCTGAACGATGTTCCTGAACAACGCTCACGAACGGCATTCCCGGACGGTCGGATCAAGGCGGCCGGGCGCGGCGGCGCCGGGCGCACCGGGGATGCGATGCGCCCGGAAGCCCGCCCGGGCGCAAGGCGTCCCGACCGCGAAGTACCTTGTGATATATGAGTGACGCTATGCATCTTCTTGATCCGGCCCCGTTCGGGCGTATCCTGCCAGCCATGATCACGCCGATGAAGACCGATGGCTCCGTCGATTTCGAGGCCGCCCAGAAGGTCGCCAGGCAGCTGGTCGCCGACGGCGCGGACGGCTTGGTGGTCAACGGCACCACCGGCGAATCGCCGACCACGCACATGGATGAGAAGGTGGAGCTCGTCACGGCGGTGCGCGAGGCGGTCGACGTGCCGATCATCTCGGGCGCCGGATCCAACGATACCGCGCACACCGTGCGCATGGTCGAACAGACGCAGGAGGCGGGCGCCGACGCGGTGCTCGTCGTCGCGCCCTATTACTCCCGCCCCTCGCAGGAGGGCGTGTACCGCCACTACAAGGCGGTGGACGAATCGGCCGACAAGCCGATCATCATCTACGATGTGCCCGGCCGCACCGGCGTGCACATCCAGCTGGAGACTTACTGCCGCATGGCCGAACTCGGCCATGTCAAGGCGGTCAAGGACGCCACCGGCGACATCGCCGGCGCGGTGCGCAAGCGCATGGAGACCGGGCTGACCTGGTACTCGGGCGACGACGGCCTGTTCCTGCCGTTCCTGTCCGTCGGCGCGGTCGGCATCATCTCGGTGATCGCCCATGCCGCGGCCGGCCCGATGCGCGACCTCGCCGCGGCGTTCGACCGTGGCGACATCCGCGAGGCGCAGCGCATCGCCGTGCAGCTCGCGCCGCTGGTCGAATCGATGAACGGCAACGGCTTCCAAGCGGTGATGGCCAAGGCGGCGCTGCGGGTGCGCGGCGTGCTCGACGATACGAGCATGCGCCTGCCGAACGTCGGCCCTGGCCCGGAGGAGTTCTCCCGCGTGGAAAACGGCATGCGGGCCGCCGGTCTGCTGCACTAGGCGATCAGGCAGAACCGGCCGGCGCCGCTCGGGCGGCGCAAGCCTCACCCGTATCCGCGGCATGCGATCCGCCGCCGGTGAGTCCGCGGCCGGCGCAGCCGCCAGAAATGGACCGCAGCCGACCGGCGGCCTGCCGCAGCGGAATCGCGCCGCGATGCGCGGCCGGCACCGGTCCGCGATGCAATACCTCGTTCCCGGCACAGGTCGGGAACACCAAGAAATGGAAACCCAACTAGGAAATGGCAACACAACAAGAAACCACACAGAAGACCACACGCAAGCGCGGCGCCAAGAACGCCGGCCAGCAAAGCGAAACCGAACAGAACGCGGCGGCCCTGGCCGCGGTCGAGACCCTCGACCAGGCCACGACCCGTTCCTCGCGCTCCCGTAGCGGCAAGTCCGCGTCGGGCTCGGCGGCGAACGGCAAGTCGGCGAAGTCCGCCTCGAAGTCGACGCGTTCGTCCTCCAAGGGCTCCGGCCGCACCGGCGCCGGCCGTTCCGGGTCGCGGCGCGGCACGCGCGGTGCGCAGCCGGCGACCGCGCCGCAGCAGGACAGCGTGCTCATCGCCCCGCCGAAGTACCGCAAGGGCTCGCTGCGCATCGTGCCGCTCGGCGGCTTGGGCGAAATCGGCCGCAACATGAACGTGATCGAGTACAACGGCCACCTGCTGCTCATCGACTGCGGCGTGCTGTTCCCCGAGGAGGAGCAGCCGGGCGTCGACCTGATCCTGCCCGACTTCCACTACATCAAGGACCGTCTCGACAAGGTCGAGGCGCTCGTGCTCACGCATGGCCACGAGGACCACATCGGCGGCGTGCCCTACCTGCTCAAGCTGCGCCCGGACATCCCGCTGATCGGCTCCAAGCTCACGCTCGCCTTCGTCGAGGCGAAGTGCAAGGAGCACCACCTCAACCCGGTGATGGTTCCCGTGCAGGGCCGCGACAAGATGAAGGTCGGCCCCTACAACCTCGAGTTCGTCTCCGTGACCCACTCCATCCCCGACGCGCTGGCCGTGTACGTCAAGACCCCGGCCGGCACGCTGATCGACACCGGCGACATCAAGCTCGACCAGCTGCCCCTCGACCACCGCATCACCGATCTGGTCGAGTTCGGCAAGATCGGCGAGCAGGGCGTGGATCTGCTGATGATGGATTCCACCAACGCCGAGGTGCCCGGATTCGTCAAGCCGGAGACCTCGATCGGCCCCGCGCTCGACCAGGCCTTCGCGCAGGCGAGCCGCAAGATCATCGTCGCGAGCTTCTCGTCGCATGTGCACCGCGTGCAGCAGGTCGTCGACACGGCGCACAAGTACGGCCGCAAGGTCGTCTTCGTCGGCCGTTCGATGGTGCGCAACATGTCCATCGCCGCCGATCTGGGCTACCTGCACATCCCCGAGGGCACCGTCATCGACCTCAAGCAGGCCCACGACGTGCAGGACGACAAGCTCGTCTACATGTGCACCGGATCGCAGGGCGAGCCGATGGCTGCCCTTGGCCGCATCGCCGACGGCAACCACCGCGACATCACGATCAACGAATTCGACACGGTGATCCTCGCCAGCTCCCTGATCCCGGGCAACGAGCACGGCGTGTACAAGATCATCAACAAGCTCGTGCAGCTCGGCGCGCGCGTGGTCAACCGCGACAACGCGGCCGTGCACGTGTCCGGCCACTGCAACGAGGGCGAGCTGCTGTACATGTACAACATCGTCAAGCCCAAGTGCGCGATGCCGATCCACGGCGAGAACCGCCACTTGGTGGCCAACGGCCTGATCGCCGTCAAGACCGGCGTGGACCCGCAGAACGTGGTGCTCGCCGAGGACGGCGACGTGGTCGACCTGTACCACGGCAAGGCCGCGGTCGTCGGCTCCGTGCCGTGCGGCTACGTGTACGTGGACGGCGACTCGGTCGGCGAGATCACCGACGAGGAGCTCGAGAAGCGCCGCATCCTCGGCACCGAGGGCTTCGTGTCCAGCTTCGTCGTGGTCGACACCGAGGCGAACGAGGTCGTGTCGGGCCCGAAGATCTACCTCAACGCCGTGGCCGAAGACGAGAGCGAATTCGACAAGGTTCGCCACCAGATCGTCGAGCAGCTCAGCGACGCGATGATGAGCGGCACGCACGACACGTACAAGCTGCAGCAGATCATGCGCCGCACGCTCGGCGGATGGGTCGCCCGCCAGCTGCACCGCAAGCCGATGATCGTGCCCGTCGTGGCCGACATCGCCACCGACGTCATCGAACAGTAACGGCATCGGCATAAGCTGATGCACGGTTGACCGTATCCACGAACGAGACTCCCCGCAACGGGGAGTCTCCTTTGTTCTTGGTTCCCTTTCGGGGAACGGCCGAATGCCGGCCATCCAACACCTTCCAGACATAAGGAGAGCAGCATGCCAGGAGCCAATCTCACCCGCATCGAAGCCGAGGAGCGCAAGAGCGTCGTCGCCGCGCCCATCCACTACCAGGTGGCGCTCGACCTGACGGTCGGCGCGAAGAACTTCGGTTCGACCGCCACCATCACCTTCGACGCCACGCCCGGAGCGAGCACCTTCCTCGACCTGATCGCCGACGAGGTGAGCTCGGTCACGCTCAACGGCGTCGCGCTCGACCCGGCCACGGCCTACGCCGACAGCCGCATCGCGCTGGACGGCCTCAAGGAGCACAACGAGGTCACCGTCACGGCGCTGTGCCGGTACTCCAACACCGGCGAGGGCCTGCACCGCTCCGTCGACCCCTCCGACGGCAACGTCTACCTGTACTCCCAGTTCGAGGTGCCGGACGCGCGCCGCGTCTACGCCGTGTTCGACCAGCCCGACCTCAAGGCCATGTTCGACTTCTCCGTGCTGGCCGCCTCCAGCTGGATCGTCACCTCGAACATGCCGGTCGCCTCGGTGAGCGAGACCGACGCCGTGACCGCGCCGGGTACGCTGGGCGACCACGCGGCCGAAACGGCCAAGCGCTGGGTGTTCCAGACCACGCCGACGATGAGCCCCTACCTGACCGCCATCTGCGCCGGCCCGTACGCCGAATGGCACACCGAGTACGAGAACGAGGACGGCCGCATCGTGCCGATGGCCCAGTACTGCCGCCAGTCGCTGGCCGAGGCGTTCTCGAAGGACGTGGACTACCTGTTCGACATCACCAAGAAGGGCTTCGCGTTCTACGCCAAGACGTGGGGCGTGCCCTACCCGTACGCCAAGTTCGACCAGATCTACGTGCCCGAGTACAACGCGGGCGCCATGGAGAACATCGGTATGGTCACCATCCGCGACTCCTACGTGTTCGAGTCCAAGGTGACCGACGCGCTGGCCGAGCGCCGCGTGGTGACCGTGCTGCACGAGCTGGCCCACATGTGGTTCGGCGACTATGTGACCATGAAGTGGTGGAACGACCTGTGGCTCAACGAGTCCTTCGCCGAGTTCACCTCCACGCTGGCCACCGCCGAGGCGACCGAATGGCACGACGCCTGGGCCACGTTCAGCTCCGGCGAGAAGAGCTGGGCGCTGCGCCAGGACCAGCTGTCGACCACCCATCCGATCGTCGCGCCGATCAACGACCTCAACGACACGTACGTGAACTTCGACGGCATCACCTACGCGAAGGGCGCTTCCGTGCTCAAGCAGCTCGTCGCCTACGTCGGCCGCGACAAGTTCTTCGAGGGCATCCATAACTACCTCAACCGGTACGCGTACTCGAACGCGACGCTCGCCGATCTGCTGGCCGAGCTCGAGAAGACCTCCGGCCGCGACCTGACGGCGTGGAGCGCCCAGTGGCTCGAGCGCTCCGGCATCAACACGATCACCACCGAGGTCGAGGAGAACGAGGACGGCACCATCGCCTCGCTCACCCTGCGCCAGACCGCCCCGGCCGAGCACCCCGTGCTGCGCGCCCACCGCCTGGCGGTCGGCTTCTACAACGAGGACCCGGCCACCGGCGCGATCGTGCGCACCGACCGCTTCGAGCTCGACGTGGACGGCGAGACCACCGTGGTCGAGGCCGCGGCCGGCAAGCCGCGCCCCGCGCTGATCCTCGTGAACGACGACGACCTGACCTACACGAAGCTGCGTTTCGACGACAAGTCGCTCGCCTTCGCCGCCGAGAACCTGCATCGCTTCTCCGACGCGCTGGCCCGCTCCGTGATCTGGCTCGCCTTCTGGGACATGACCCGCGACGGCGAGCTGCCTGCCAAGCGGTTCATCGACACGTCGCTGGCCGCGCTCGCCACCGAGCACGAGTCCACCACCTTCCGCTACGCGCTCTCGCAGATCAGCACCACCGCATGGCACTACACCGCGCCGGCCGAACGCGCCGCCGTGGTGGAGCATGTCGCCGCCGAACTGTGGAAGCTGGCCGAGGCCGCCAAGGCCGGCTCCGACGAGCAGTTCCAGCTCGTCACCGCCTACCTCGGCTACGGCGAGGAGGGCGACGAGGCCTTCGCGGCCAACGCGAAGGGCCTGCTCGACGGCACGGTCACGCTCGACGGCCTGGAGATCGACAACAACTTCACCTGGACGATCGTCAACGCGCTCGCCTCGGTGAACGTGCTCGACGAGGCCGGCATCGAAGCGCAGCTCGCCAAGCGCGACACGACCGAGAACCGCGAGTTCGCGCTCGGCGCCAAGGCCGTGCGCGGCACCGCCGAGGCCAAGGCGTGGGCGTGGGACCAGGCGCTGCACAACGCCGACCTGACCAACAGCCAGCTCGAGGCGGTGGCCCGCGGCTTCTCCCGTTGAGCGTGCCGTCGACGCCGCGACCCCGCGCGCCGACCTGGCCGAGCCGTACGCCGGCACGTACTTCGAGGTGATCGACTGGGTCTGGAAGAACAAGACCTTCCACATGGCCGAGGCCCTGCTCGAGGGGCTGTACCCGGTCTACGCCGACCCGGCCGGGCTCGTCTCGCTCGGCGAGGCGTGGCTCGCCTCCCACGAGGACGCCGACAACGCGCTCAAGCGCCTCATCCGCGGCAACGTCGAGTCCTCGCAGCGCACGCTCAAGGTGCGCGACTTCAACGCCGCGCTGTAGGGTGCGGCCGTGCTGGGCTGGCCGCTCCGGTGACGGGAACGCCTGACCGCGGTCGATATCCGGCCCAATGGGGTGGTTCGGCAATGCGTGTCCGCGCATTGCCGAACCACCCCATTCAGCGTTGTGGCGTCATGACGGCTCAGTCTTGGTCTTGCACCGCCTGCAGGTGGAACAGCCGCGACAGGTTGTCGCCGGTCGGGATGGACGAACCCCAATCGCCGTTGGAGCGGTCGAGCAGCATGAGCCCGACCTTCTCCAGCTCGTCGCCGTGACGGGTGCGCCACGGATTGGTGTCGAACCCGATCTCCTCGATGCCGTAGGCGGCGGTGCGGTCGAGACCGGCCAGCCGCAGGCGGTAGGGCATCAGATCGACGCCGATGCGGTTACGGTAGTAACCGACCAGCGCCTCCGTGCGGTCCTTCGAGACCACCATCCACGCGGCGTGCGACATGCCGAAGCCCGGCACCGGCGCGAACGGGTCGAGCAGACGGTAGAAGTCGCCGGTCGTCGTGAGCTGCGCGAGCCGCTTGTCCGTGGCGATCTGGCGCCTGATCTGCTCGCGGGCATCCTCGTCGGTGATCCTGCGCGGGTCGAGCTCGTAGCCGTACGCGCCGAAGTACGCGACGTCGGCGCGCGTCTTGATCGCGGTGACACGGCCGGTCTGGTGGCTCGGCACGTCGGAGACGTGGTTGCTCATCATGCTCAGCGGGTACCCCATCGAGGTGCCGTACTGGATGCGCAAGCGCTCCATCGCGTCGGTGTTGTCCGATATCCAGGCCTGCGGCGCGAACGCGAGCACGCCGGGGTCCATGCGGCCGCCGCCCGAGCAGCAGGATTCGATGAGCATGTCGGGGAAGTCGCGGTTCAGCCGGCGCAGCAGGTCGCAGTAGCCCAGCACGAAGCGGTGGTAGGTCTCGCCCTGGCGCTCGGCCGGCAGCGTGGGCGTGTACACCTCGGCGAGCTGGCGGTTCATGTCCCATTTGATGTAGTCGGCGTCGCTGTCGCGGATCACCTTCGCCATGCTCTGCTCAAGGTAGTCGATGACCTCGGGGCGGGTCATGTCGAGTACATACTGATGCCTCACGACGCTGAGCTCGACGCTCGGATCGCCCAGTGTCCACTCCGGGTGGATCTTGTACGGCTCGCTGTCGGGGCTGATCATCTCCGGCTCGAACCACAGGCCGAGTTTCATGCCGAGGGCGTGCACGTGGTCGCCGACCGGCTTGAGGCCCTTCGGGAATTTCCTCGGATCGGGGAACCGGTCGCCGAGGGAGGAGTCGTCGCGGTCGCGGTGGCCGAATCAGCCGTCGTCGATCACCAGCATCTCGACGCCGAGGTCGTGCGCGTCGTCGGCCAGCTCGCACGGCTTGCCCTCGTCCATGTCCATATGGATGGACTCCCAGGTGTTGATGACGATCGGGCGGCGGCGGTGACCTTCACGCTGCGCGTGATGACCGGCAGCGCGGCGTAGATCGTGTACAGCAGCTGCACGGACAGGCCCAGCCGCTCGTCGGCGAGCGTGATCTCCAGCGTCTTCGCCTCGCCGGGATGCTCGACGTAGGTCGACGGCATATCGCCGAGATCCGGCTTGCCGTCGATGACCCGATGGCCCGCGTACAGCAGCCGGGCCACATGCGATCCGCGGTGGTCGGTGATGGTCAGCGCGGCCGGGTTCAGATCTCCGGAACCCGCCGCCGGGTATTCCAGGTGCACGTCCTCCAGCGAGTAGGCGTCATCGGTGTCCTTGGTCGTCGGCGCCTGCTGGTTGACCCATCTCCTCGGCGACCGTTCCGTCGAGCAGCGCGGGGCCGAAGCATATGTGGGCGAGTTCGCCCCCCGTCGAGCACGCGCATGACATAGCTGATCGATCCATTGGTGAGATGGAACCGCCTGTCGGATGCGTCATAGAGGATGGTCATGCTGATTGTCCTTTCCAGCGGATCAAGGTGATGGTCGCGTCGCTGCCGGCCATGGGATGAGAATTCCTGACGGGACAAGTATATGGATCCTTGGCGTGCGGTACCTGCTATGACTTGTTCGATGAGGTGGAGATGTATATCAGGTTTTGCGCGGCTGCCGGCATACGGTCGTTGTGCGGGGCGGAAACGGCTGTATGCCGGCACGGGGCGGCGTGGATGTGGCGGGTGCTGTGGACATGCGACCTGTCGGGGGTGGTCGTGGCCGGGTGCGGGTACGATGGTGCACGGTAATAACCGCTGGGAAAAGCGAGGATGTGGGAACATGCCACGTATGTTCGGAACCGATGGTGTCCGTGGATTGGCCAACCGTGATCTGACCGCGCAGCTGGCGCTCGATTTGGGCGACGCCGCCGTGCGCGTGCTGGGGGATACCGGCACGCAGGACGATCAGCCCGAGGGGCGCCGCCGCGCGCTTGTCGGCCGCGATACCCGCGTCTCCGGCGATTTTCTGGCGTCGGCCCTGTCGGCCGGCATGTCGGCCGGCGGCTTCGACGTGATCGACGCGGGCATCATCCCGACCCCGGGCATCGCCTACCTGACTTCCGTGCTCAACGTCGAAATGGGTGCGGTGATCTCCGCCTCGCACAACCCGATGCCCGACAACGGCATCAAGTTCTTCGCGCGCGGCGGCTTCAAGCTGCCCGACACCAAGGAGGACGACATCGAGGCCGTCCTCGGCCAGGACTGGGACCGCCCGACCGGCGCCGGCGTCGGCCGCGTGAGCCACGACCAGACCACCGCCACCAACCTGTACATCGACCATCTGGTGTCCACCATCGCCCCGCTCAACGACGACCAGACCCAGCCCAAGCCGCTGAAGGGCCTGAAGATCGTGGCCGACTGCGCCAACGGCGCCACCTCCGTGGTGGCCCCCGAGGCCCTGCGCCGCGCCGGCGCCGACGTGATCGTGATCAACGCCTCGCCGGACGGCTACAACATCAACAAGAACGCCGGTTCCACCCACCCGGAGCAGCTGCAGGCCATGGTCAAGGCCACCGACGCCGTGATGGGCGTGGCCTTCGACGGCGACGCCGACCGCTGCCTCGCGGTGGACGAGGACGGCACCATGGTCAACGGCGATCAGATCATGGGCATTCTGGCCCGTGCCAAGAAGCGCGAGGGCAAGCTCAAGCACGACACGCTCGTGGTCACCGTGATGAGCAACCTGGGCCTGAAGCTCGCGCTCAAGGACATGGGCATCAAGACCGTGGAGACCGCCGTGGGCGACCGCTACGTGCTTGAGGAGATGCTCAAAGGCGACTATTCGCTCGGCGGCGAGCAGTCCGGGCACGTCATCAACCGCGAGTTCGCCACCACCGGCGACGGCACCCTGACCGCCCTGACGCTGTGCAACGAGGTCGTCAGGTCGGGCAGGAGCCTCAAGGGGCTCGCCGCCGACTTCCCGCAGCTGCCGCAGACGCCGATCTGTAACGGGT
>OAXB01000367.1_pt1 | contig 13158 bp, 7 predicted proteins | sample 1501541 | NCBI WGS metagenome assembly OAXB01 (sample SAMEA2580302, study PRJEB22360) | human gut metagenome | biome: human gut; feature: human-associated habitat; material: faeces | place: Denmark | collected 2008/2010
GGCGGCGGCGTACCGTCATCGCCGCCGGCGAGACGCTGCACGGCTGGCCGCAGATCGGGATTCGCCATCGTCTCCTGCAGGTCGCGGTTCGCTGGCTCGTCATTCGTCGGTCCGTCATTCGCAGGCGCGTTGTTCTGGTCGGCCGTGGACATGGGCCGGGTCCGTTGGAGCGATGCCGTCGGCTGGCCCGGATCGATCCGCTGTGTCGGGGCTATCGGTGCCATGGCGGCCGTGTTCCCCGCCTCGGGAAAGGTCTGCGTGGCCAACTCGTCCGCGATGCGCGGGTCGAGCACGATCGGTTCGTGCCGCCACAGGGCCCGGGGGTTGTCCGGGTCGGCATCGTCAAAAGGGCGCACCACCTCCGTTTCGCCGCTCTCCGTCTCCGCATCCTGCCAGGCGAAGGGATTCAACGCGTCCAATGCGATCGCGTGCAGCAGCTGGTCCGGCGTGCACCGCTTGCGCCGATCCGGGTCGAGCGCCGCCCGGAACGCCGCCATGGTGCGGGCCGGCAATCCAGTCAGGTTCGCATTGCCCGCGGCCGCGCGCTCCAGCACCGCCATCATCGGCTTCGTGCCGAACACCGGCGTCCCGGTGGCGGCGAAGGCCAGCACCGAAGCGGTCGACCACCAGTCGGTCGTCTCGTCGGACTCCTCGCCTTCGATGATCTCCGGCGCGATGAACCCCGGAGTGCCCATTACCAGTCCGGTGCGCGTCACATGGCTTTCCCCGCCGGACATCGCGATGCCGAAGTCCACCAATACCGGGCCGGACGCCGACACCATCACGTTCGTCGGCTTGATGTCGCGGTGCACGATGCCCGCCGCGTGCACGGCCTTCACCGCCTCGATCAGCTTGCGGGCCAGCCGTTCCAGATCGTCGCCGGTGTACCGGCCGTTCGCCTTGACGTCGTCGCGCAGGTTCTTGCCCTCGATCAGCTCGGTAACGATGAACGCGAGCGAGTCGTCCAGCTCCATATCCACGATGCCGCACACGCCCGGATGGTTGACCTTCTTCAGGGCCATGGCCTCGCGGCGCAGCCGTTCCCGGGCGGTGAGGCGCTCGCGCGCGTCCTCGTCCATTTCGGCACCGGCGCCATCCGCGCCGTTCTGGGCGGTGGCATTGTCGTCGGCCAGCGAGTCGCGCAGGATCTTCATGGCGTACACCTGGCCGCCGTCATCGCGCACGCGCCACACGGAACCCATCGCGCCGGCCCCCAGGCGCGAAACCAGCGTGTATCCGCCAACGATATTGCCCGGCTCCAGATTCAACGCGTTCAGATCGCTCATACCCACCATCCTAGCGTCGGGCGGCCATGCCGTACGGGGAAGCAGGTGAGGATCATGTGCGTGATGTATGGGATGGCGGCTGGACGGCGCGTGAGGAACGGCATGCCGTTCGCGTACGGAAAAGCGCCGTTCGCGTAATCGAGCTGGATTGTTCCATGCCGCTGTGGTAGCAGATTATGCGTCCGAAATGACAGGATGAGTGCAACCGGGAACGGGCCGGCATCAAATCTGGGAGTCTTGAATCATCGACATGAGGATGTGCCGTCGCGGCGACCCAACGGAGAGCTCGCGGATGCATTCCCTGCTGACACACGGTGCAAGGGCAGTACCGGGTGTCCGCGGTGCGAGGCCGGTATGCGGTATCGGCCCCACATGTCGCGGTTATCAATAAGGAGGAGAACGATGCTGAGCATCAATTGGAGCGACGTGTGGAACGTCGTTGCATCCATAGCGCCGCAGCTGATCGCGATCGGTGTTGTGCTGGTACTGGCGTTGGCGTTGACGATCGGGGTCAACAAGAAGACGGTGAAGAACGTCGGCACCCGCAAGCTTATCCATTCCGAGTCCTGGCTCGTCTTCATGGTCGCCGTCGTCGTGGCCGTGTCGATGATGCTGTTCGGGCCGCTGGCCTCGCTGCTCAACAGCGCCACCGCCACCAAGTACACGCTGTCCGAAACCACCATTTCCAACGCCAACAAGCTCGCCAAGGAGATCCAGTCCGAGGCGATCACCATGCTCAAGAACGAGGATTCCAACCTGCCGCTGGCCAACAAGAAGATCAACGTGTTCGGCTGGGGATCCACCAATCCGGTCTACGGCGGCACCGGCTCCGGATCGATGAACCAGTCCTACAAGACCACATCGCTCCTCGACGGTCTCAAGGAGGCCGGCATCGAGACCAACACCGCCCTGAGCAAGCTGTACACCGACTACCGCTCCGACCGCCCGGTCGTGGCGATGGCCAAGCAGGACTGGACGCTGCCCGAGGTTCCGGCCGCGGATTATTCCGATTCCCTGATCTCCGAGGCCAAGGCGTTCTCCGACGAGGCCATGATCGTGATCACCCGCGTGGGCGGCGAGGGCGCCGACCTGCCGAAGAACATGAAGGCCAAGGGCATCACCTACACCAACAACTCCGACTCCTATGAGGACTTCAAGGACGGCGAGAGCTTCCTGGAGCTGAGCCAGACCGAGAAGGACATGGTCGATCTGGTCACCAGGAACTTCGACAAGGTCACCGTGGTCTACAACGGCGCGAACACCTTCGAGCTCGGATTCGTCGACGAGCACCCGCAGATCAAGTCCGTGCTGTGGTGCCCGCCGGCCGGCCAGACCGGTTTCTCGGCGCTCGGCGACGTGCTCGCCGGCGAGACCAACCCGTCCGGCAAGACTTCCGACACCTTCGTCAAGGACCTGACCACCCAGCCGAGCTACAACAACGCCGGCGACTTCAAGTACGACAACATGAGCGAGTTCGGCACCGAGAACTTCGAGGAGGGCAAGACCTCCCCGGCGTTCGTCAACTACGCCGAGGGCATCTACGTCGGCTACAAGTACTGGGAGACCGCGGCCGACGAGGGTTCGATCAACTACTCCGACTACGTGCAGTACCCGTTCGGCTACGGCCTGAGCTACACCACCTTCGACCAGAAGATGGGCGACGTGACCTATTCGGGCGGCAAGGTGAGCTTCGACGTGACCGTGACCAACACCGGCGACAAGGCCGGCAAGGACGTCGTCGAGGTCTACTACAACCCGCCGTACACCAACGGCGGCATCGAAAAGGCCTCCGCCAACCTGGTCGCCTTCGAGAAGACCGACCTGCTCGACCCGGGCGCCTCGGCCACCGTGTCCATCAAGTTCGACGACGATGACATGGCCTCCTACGATTCCAAGAACGCCAAGGCGTACGTGCTGGAGCAGGGCGACTACGGCATCTCCGTCCGGTCCGACTCGCACACGACGATCGCCGAGAAGACGATCACCGTGAAGGACACCATCACCTACGACTCCAAGGACAACACGCACAACGGCGACGCCGTCGTGGCCACCAACGCGTTCGACGATACGGCCGGCAACGTGACCTACCTGTCCCGCGCCGACAAGTTCGCCAACTACGCCGAGGCCACCGCCGCGCCGACCAACTACACGCTGCCCGACGAGTACAAGGCGAAGTTCCGCAACCTGTCGAACTATGATCCCGCCGAGACGAACAACGACTCCGACAAGATGCCGACCACCGGCGCCAAGAACGGCGTGCGTCTGGCCGATCTGACCGGCAAGGACTACGACGACGAACTGTGGGACAAGCTGCTCGACCAGCTCACCTTCGACCAGATGGACAAGCTGATCGCGTTCGGCGGCTACGGCACCCAGGCCGTGAACTCCATCGGCAAGATCGCGCTGACCGACGTGGACGGCCCCGCCTCGCTCAACAACAACTTCACCGGCGTCGGTTCGATCGGCTTCCCGTCGTCCACATCCGTGGCCTGCACGTGGAACAAGGATCTGGCCCGCCAGTTCGGCGACGGCATCGGCGACATGGCCCATGACATGCACGTCGCCGGCTGGTACGCCCCCGCCATGAACATCCACCGCAACGCCTTCGCCGGCCGCACCTTCGAGTACTTCTCGGAGGACGGCTACCTGTCCGGCGTCATGGCCTCCCAGCAGGTCGCCGGCGCGCAGGCCAAGGGTGTGTACGCCTTCATGAAGCACTTCGCGCTCAACGACCAGGAGACCAACCGACTGAGCGAGCTCGCCACCTGGGCCAACGAGCAGTCGATCCGCGAGATCTACCTGAAGCCCTTCGAGATGAGCGTCAAGGAGGGCGGCGCCGGAGCGGTGATGAGCGCGTTCAACTACATCGGCATCGAATGGGCCGGATCGCACTCCGGGCTGCTCAACACCGTCCTGCGCGACGAGTGGGGCTTCCGCGGCATGGTCCTGACCGATTACTTCGGCGGCTACGGCTACCAGAGCGGCGACCGCGCCATCCGCGGCGGCAACGACCTGATGCTGGCCACCACCGACGTGTCCAACCACATCACCGACAAGTCCGCCACTTCGCTGCAGGCGATGCGCACGGCCTCGCACAACATCCTCTACACGGCCGCCAACAGCTGGCTGTACGAGAAGGGCGAGCCCGAGGTCGCCACCCCGATCTGGAAGACCATCACCTATGTGGTCTGGGGCGTGGCAGGCGTGCTGTTCGTCGGTCTCGAGGTCCTCGCCATCCAGCGCTACCTCAAGCGCCGCAAGGGCTGAGCAAAGGCGGGGCCGAGCCGCTCCAAGGCGGGCCGGTGACTGCTGGCTTGAGGCGCGGTCGTGGCCCGCGATAACCGAATAGTCGAGTGGCTCGCCCCTGACCCGGGCGAGCCACTTCGCATATGCGAAACTGGGTGGAGAAGACCTTGGCGCCCCTCTGCGAGGGGAGCTGTCGCCGAAGGCGACTGAGGGGAGCGGCTATCCGGCTTCCCGTAGCGTAGTCCCGTAGCGAAGAGGGGAGGATCCGATGATCCACATCGCCATCGTGGATGATGACGACACCGATGCCGCCAATACCGCGAACATGGTCGACCGCTATTACCAGTCCGACCGCAACGCCTACCGCATCACCCGTTTTGCGGACGGCGGCACCTTTCTCGGCGAGTACAAGGCCGGGTTCGACGCCCTGTTCCTCGACGTCGAGATGCCCGGCATCGACGGGCTGGAAACCGCCCACCGCCTGCGCGAAATCGACGATCACGTGGTGCTCGTCTTCACCACCAAAATGGCCCAGTATGCGGCCGTGGGCTATGACGTGGACGCCATCGGGTACCTCGTCAAGCCCATCGATTATTTCGGTTTCGCACTCAAGATGCGCAGGGTGGAGGACTTGGTGGCCAAGCGCCAGGGCGTCACCATCCCGCTCACCGTGGGCACCGGCACGCAGTTCCTCTCCTCGCACGACGTGCGGTACGTCGAAGTGCTCGGCCACGAGGTCATCTACCACACGGCTGACACCGCCTACAAGGTCTGGAGCAGCCTCAAGGAGGCCGCGGCGCTGCTGGAACCCGTGCATTTCGCCGCCGCCAGCCGCTACTGCCTGGTCAACCTCGAATGGGTCAAAGCCGTGACCGGCGACACGGTCGTGGTGGACGGCCAGACCCTGCCCGTCTCCCGCTCCAAGCGCAAGCCCCTCATGCAGGCGCTCGCCGAATACTACGGAGGGTGAAGAGTCGATTATGCTGCACTTTGATATTCGCTTTGGCTTCTTCATGATCGAACTGTTGGCGGGAACGGTGCTGTTCTCGCGCCATTGCGGCTGGCGCAGGAGTTGGCGTCTGCTGGTGTTGCCTCTTGTCGTGGTGCTGGCTTGCCTTTCGACATCGGATATGCCGCAGCGACTGGTCGGATTCACGGCCTTTGACTATGCATCGAGTCTGCTGTATTACCTCATCCACGTGGTGGTCGTTGTTCTGCTGTTGAGGATCGTGACGAGAGCCTCATGGCTGGAGTCCTTGGTGGTTGTGGCGGCTGGGTATGCCACCCAGCACATCGCTTATGACATGATGAAACTCGTGATGATCGGCAGCGGTCATGGCGATTCGTCGTTTTATTTCACGCCGCCTTATTATGCGATGTACATTGCGGTGTATGCCGCGGTATATGGCGCGATATGGCTATGTTTCGCGCGTCGATTCGATATCGACGACGACAAGGTCCGGCATGCCGCCGCGTGGGTTGGCGGTGGCATGGCAACGACTCCTCCGTCGAGGCCATGAAGGCCGCTGAAGCGACCGCGCCGGATGCCGCAGCCGGCACACCCGCGTTGGACGCGGACAAGAACTCCCTGCAGGCGGTTATGGATAAAGGCGAATCCGCCCGTATCCGCGAATACGATCCATCGATCTATCAGAAGATCGCTGGAGCCGAAGGCACAACCGGACTTGTGTTCATTCGCCGCAACGGTTCCGAAGGCATTGACAAGCGCACCTATGCCTACGACGATGGGACGCCGCACTATCTGGCCTTGACCGCGAACGAGAAGAATACCATCCGTGCCGCCAAGGAACAGTGCGGCAAGGTTGTCGTGGTGCTGAACGCCGCTAATCCGATGGAGGTCTCGCCGCTGATGAGCGGTGAATTCGAAGCCGATGCCGTCGTTTGGATGGGAACCGCAGGGTCGCGCGGCTTTGCTTCTCTGGGCAAGGTGCTCAGCGGTGCGGTGAATCCGTCCGGCCGACTGACCGATATCTACGCTACGGACTTCACCAAAGATCCGACCTATGCGAACTTCGGCGAGTACCGGTACACCAACGCGCAGTTCGTCGACAACCAGTTGTTTGGCGACATCATCCCCGGCGCCGGCTTCGGCACCATCGACCGCCCGTACGTTGAGTACGAGGAAGGCATTTACGTCGGATACCGCTATTACGAGACCGCAGCCGTGGAGGATCCGCGGTTCGTGTACGGAGAACTGGATGGCAAAGGCGGCGTCAAAACCGCCGGAGCGGTCGCATACCCGTTCGGCTATGGCCTGAGCTACACGACCTTCGGCCAGACGCTCGACTCCCTCACGGAACGGGATGGCGATATCGAGTCGCAGGTCACGGTTACGAACACCGGAGATATGGCCGGCAAGGATGTGGTGCAGCTGTATTACACCGCACCTTACACTGACTATGACCGTGACAACGGGATCGAAAAGTCGGCCACCGTGCTTGCCGCATTTGATAAGACCGACGAGCTGCAGCCCGGTGAATCCGCCACGCTGACCCTGACGTTCCACAAGGACGACATGGCATCCTACGACTACCATCACGCCAATGAGGATGGCACCACCGGCGCATACGTGCTGGAAGCCGGCGACTATGCGGTCGAACTGAAGAACAATTCGCATGACGTCATCGACTCGCGCAACGTGTCCGTTACGAAGACCAAGTGGTTCGAAGGCGACGACCCGACCACTGCCGACAAGCAGGCGCAGTCCGCCATGGACGATGACGGCGCTCTTGCGGATGAGCCCGAATCCGGCGAATACGTGGCGGCAAGCAACGAATTCAATACCCTGAACGCCTATATGGATGACGATTCGGTGACCCAGCTCAGCCGTTCCGACTGGACCGGCACCTTCCCGACGGCGCCGGTGGATCGCAAGGGTGAGGCTCCGCAGGTGGCGCTTGACGAGTTCGAGTGGTGGGATAACTACGACCCGCAGACCGACTCCAAACTGGGCAATGTGGAAGGCAGCGAGGTCTATGCTGCCGAGCAGCCGACGTCCAACGCCGATAACGGACTGTCTTTGATTGATCTTCGCGGCTTGAGCTACGACGACCCGAAATGGGATCAGCTGCTCGACCAAATCGACTGGAATGGCGATAAGAGCGATATCCAGTCGCTGCTGTACATGGCCGCCTATCAGACCAAGGATGTGCTGTCGATCGGCAAGCCCGCCACCGTCGACAAGGATGGCGCCATGGGCTGGAGCATCGATGGTGCCTCCTCGTGGGCTGGAGCGAATGTGATGGCGGCGACTTGGAACGTGGATCTGCTGCACCAGGTCGGCGAATGCCTGGGTGAAGAGGCGCTGCAGGCCGGGCTCAACGGTTGGTACGCCCCTGCGGTGAACCTGCATCGCTCGCCGTTCTCCGGCCGTGTCTACGAGTATTATTCGGAGGATGGCCTGCTGTCGGGCAAGCTGGCCGCAGCCGCGATCGGTGGCGCCGGCGGCAAGGGCGTGTTCAGCTATCTCAAACACTTTGCGCTCAACGATCAGGAGAGCTACCGTTCCGAAGGCCTTGCCACATGGGCCAACGAGCAGGCGGTGCGCGAACTGTACCTCAAGCCTTTCCAGATCGCCGTCTCCGAGGCTCGCAGCACCGAAACGTATCTGGATGGCAACGGCAAGCGGCAGACCAAGACGATTCGCTCCGCGACGGCCATGATGTCGGCGCAGAACTTCATCGGCGGCGTGATGGGCTTTGCCCATCGAGGTCTGCTGACGGACGTGCTGCGCGGCGAGTGGAATTTCCATGGTGCGGTGGTGACTGATCTGTTCATGTCGAAGTCGAAGACCGAACGCGATATGATCATGCGTGCAGGGTCCGATATGTACATGATTCAGGCGCCCGGATACAACGCTTCGGATTATGACAGCGCGACCGCCCGGTCGGCCATGCGCACCGCCATCCACAACATCGCGTATATGACCGTCAACTCGAATGCCATGAACGGTATTACTCCGGGCTCCACGCTGCGTCTTACGCTGAGCTCTTGGAAGAAGTTGCTGATCGGCGCGGATGCGATCGTGGCGTTGGTGGTGGTGCTGATGATCGCGTGCATGGTGTTGCGGTCCCGCGACGAAAAGCGCCATCCCGAGTCGTACCGCAAGCCGAAGCCGCGTAAGCGCAAGAGCTCCGTGAAGGCCTGACCGGGCCAGCCCCCCGCTGGTGGGGCTGTCGGCGAAGTCGACTGGGGGCGCGGCTACGCTCATCGGACTACCCGGCCGGGATCGTTCCTCCGTCTTCCCGGCCAGCCTGAGTAATCAACGCATCCGCCTGGAACCATCACTGCCCTATCGATGGTTCCAGGCGGATGCGTTTGTTCGTCTTCTGGCCAAAATCAAAAAAATAAAAATTATCAAAAAAATCAAAAGCAGTGCTGGGAATGGCTTGCAGGGCGTGGCGGAAGACTTCGGCAACAACGATTCTGCCGCGGTCTGTGGTGGTGGCGGTCGGCACCGGGGCCGCCTGCCGGAACCGCCATTTCCGATCGGCCAGTCAGCGTCGTTCAAGCTCATCGCGCAGGCCGGCCACGGTGTCGGTCAACTGGCGTATTTCCTCACGCAATAGCTCGATTTCAGGACTTGACGGAACGGCGGCGGGGGCGGCTGAATTCGGGGCGGGCCGCACCGCCACGATTGCCGCAACAGTCGCCTGCGCGGCCTCCTTGGCCACTTCCTTCTCCCGTTCATCCTCCCGGCGGTCGGCTTCCAGATTGACCTGATCCACGATCCACGAGGCCAGCGTGGCCGTCACGATACCGATCAACGCGATGCCGGTGAACATGAGCACCACCGCGATGATCTTGCCCTGGAAGGTGACCGGCGAGAAATCGCCGTACCCAACCGTCGTCACGGTCACGAACGCCCACCACAACGCCGTGCCGAAATCGGTGATCGTGGATCCGGACGCCCCGCGTTCCACGGAATACACGGCCAGAGCGCCCACGTACATGAGCATTCCGGCACCGACCGCATACACGGTGATGCGCCCGCGCACCGCCATGCCGGAGGTGCGGTTCAACACATGCAGCACGGTCAGCAAACGCAGTAGCCGCAAGGGCCTGAGCATCGGCAGCGCGATGGTCAGCAGCGTGAACAGGTTGTGCTTAAACCACTGCCAGCGGTCGTCGGTCAGCCACAGCGAGACCACGTAGTCGACGACGCACGCCACCCAGATCGCGTTGATGACGGTCTCACACAGCGCGATATGCGTGCGGGAGAGAATCTCCCACGAATACACCACCAGGAACACCACAGACAGCACCATCAGCGGCCAGTCCGTCCACTTCTTCCACGTCTTCAGTCCCATATTCCGATTGTAGTGGCGGGTTCGCTGCGCCATTGCGGAATATGACTCCGGACGTCAGTGTTGTGTGCGTTCGTATGCATTTCGCGTTGTGTGCGAACGTATACAACGGTGTCGTTCATTCCTCATCTCCCTTGCGACTATCACTGTAGTGATATGATCGAAAACATGTAAGGCGAGAGATAAGGAGCCGGCCAATGGAGACCTCATCGATCGAACTGTGGCATGGCTCTTCGCATGTCATCAAACATCCCGAATACGGGATGGGCAAGCCGAACAACGACTATGGCCGCGGATTCTATTGCACGCGCAGCATCGAGCTGGCCAAGGAATGGGCATGCGTGGGGCTGGATGACGGTTTCGCGAATCGGTACACGTTGACCACGGACGGGCTCCTCTTCCTGGACCTGTCCCAGCCGCCCTACACCATCCTGAACTGGCTGGCCATGCTGGTCGAAAACCGTCGTTTCCAGCCAACCACCGCCGTCGCCGCGCAAGGCATCGAGTACCTGAAGCAAGTGTTTCTGCCGGATACCAGTCAAGCCGACACCATCATTGGCTACCGCGCCGACGATTCGTATTTTTCGTTCGCCCGCGCCTTCGTCAATAACGCGATTTCCCTCGACCAACTCGCCGAGGCGATGCGATTGGGCGAGCTCGGCAAGCAGATCGTACTCACCAGTCCTCGGGCGTTCGCGGCGCTGCGGTTCCAAGGCTGCGAAATCGCCCGCGCTTCGACCTACCACGTATTGCGCAACGAACGCGACCGCACGGCTCGTGAAGCCTACCGTCGCAACAGCGCTGAAGCCGATCTCGACGGCCTGTTCATGCGCGACATCATCCGCGAGAAAGTGACCAACGATGATCCCCGCCTACGATGAGACGTACCTGCCGGACGCCATGGCCAACTTGGCCGGCGCGTTCGATTATGCGCTGAACGATTGCGGGTTGCCGGCCGGCCTGTTCATGGACTTCTTCGTCGCCTCCGATGCGGCCGAGCTCTTCGGGTGGGGTGCGCCCAAATACGTGTGCGGCATGTCCGGCGAAGAACTGGTGGTCGAAATCATGCGGCAAACCGGCTGGACCTGCATTGTCGATATGCCGCCAGCCGCACTGCGCGCTGGCGCAACCCCCGAATACTGGGCCGGCTGGGTGCTCGCATACTGCCAATGGGCCAGGGGGGTGCGGTTCTCGGACATTCTCGACGTGCTGCCGTTCGGCGATATCGTGCGACTTTACCCGGCTTTGCACGAAGCCGATGAAAGCCGATTCGTCGACGTGTACGACGAACGGGCCGCCGGTAATCGCACCGAGGGCAGCGCCCGGCTGCACGCGATCCGCGTGCGCGCCGGACTCAGCCAATCCGAACTGGCCCGCCGCTCCGGCGTTACCCTGCGCTCCATCCAAATGTACGAGCAGCGCCGCAAAGACCTCAGTAGAGCCGCCGTCTCCACCGTGCTCGCATTGGCCCGCACGCTCGGCTGCCGCATAGAAGATCTGCTGGAGCCATAGAGCGGCCGTATTGAATCATCCGTTTGCGGGTGATTGCGTCCGCAACGCCCACTTCCAGCCGGGCAGAACACGGATGGTGCCGGCGTAGGTGGCCTGCAACTTCTCAAAAAAAATTTGAGAAGTTATTTGGAACTGTCTGTCGGGGAGCGAGCGGCGATGTTACTTGCCGTTGACCGCATCCTTCCGACCAATCGTGCGCGTGAAACGACAGGTTGTGTAATCCGGGGGTTGAAGCCCCCCGGGACCTGATTCAATCAGACTAGCGATGAATCGTACGCCGCGGGTTCCCGCACCGGCCGCACCACTGCACAGACGCGGTGCCGGCGGTCCGGCGCCACGGATTCGTCAAGGTAAGTCAGTGCAAGGGAGAACGATATGGAACTTGAAGAACTGTCGGTCGCCGAGAAAGCCGCGATGCTGTCCGGCGGGTCCGAATGGGACTCGCGCGGCAACGACCGTGCCGGCATCCCCAGCTTCGTGATGAGCGACGGTCCCCACGGCGTGCGCCGCCAGCTCGGCGAGGGCGACCATCTGGGTCTCGGCGCGTCCAAACCCGCAACCTGCTTCCCCACGGCCGGCACGGTCGCCAATTCGTGGGATCCGGCGCTCGCCGAGGAGATGGGCGAGGCGCTCGGCCAGGAAGCCCACGATCTCGACGTGAACGTGCTGCTCGGACCGGGCATGAACATCAAGCGCAATCCACTGTGCGGCCGCAACTTCGAGTACTATTCCGAGGATCCGATCGTCGCGGGGCGCATGGCGTCCGGCCTGATCCGCGGCATCCAGTCCAACGGCGTCTCCGCCTGCCCGAAGCACTTCGCGGTCAACAGCCAGGAACTGCGCCGGCAGGCCTCCAATTCCGTGATCGACGAACGCACGATGCGCGAGATCTATCTCACCGCGTTCGAGATAGCCGTGCGCGAGGCCGCGCCGATGACGATCATGACCTCCTACAACGAGATCAACGGCGTGTACGCGCACGAGAACAAGCACCTGCTGCAGGACATCCTGCGCGACGAATGGGGCTTCGACGGCATGGTCGTCTCCGACTGGGGCGGATCGAACTCCGCGGTCGCCGCGGTCAAGGCCGGCGGATCCCTTGAAATGCCCTCGCCCGGTTTCACTTCCGTGCGCGAGCTGGAGGGGGCCGTCAGGGCCGGCACCCTGTCCGAGGCGGATCTCAACGCCCGTGCCGCCGAGGTCGCGAAAATCGCCGCGGCGACCAGGCTTGCCGGCGTCGGCCGCGACGATCTGCTCAAGGACGGCGTCGCCGCGGCGCACCACGAGGTGGCCCGCAAGGTGGCCGAAAACTCGTCGGTGCTGCTCAAGAACGCCATCGTCGGCGAAGGCGACAACGCGTCCGCCACGCTGCCGCTCAAGGCCGGCGCCCGCGTCGCGGTGGTCGGTGACATGGCCAAGACCGCACGCTTCCAAGGTTCCGGATCGTCCAAGGTGAACGCCACGAGGGACGAGAACCTGCTTGACGAGCTCGCGGCCATGGGCGGAATCACCGTTGCCGGGTATCAGCAGGGATACGACCGCCATGGCGCCGAGAACCGCGTGCTCATTGAGGATGCGGTCGCTCTCGCCGCGCATGGCGACGTCGACGCGATCCTTGCCGTCGTCGGCCTTGACGAGCGCAGCGAATCCGAAGGGCTTGACCGCTCCACGATGGCGATCCCGAAGGTGCAGAACGATCTGATGGCCGCGCTGGCGAAGACCGGGAAGCCGGTCATCGCCGTGCTGGTCGCCGGCTCGCCGGTCGAGCTGCCGTGGCTAGCCGAACG
>OAXB01000372.1_pt1 | contig 12956 bp, 10 predicted proteins | sample 1501541 | NCBI WGS metagenome assembly OAXB01 (sample SAMEA2580302, study PRJEB22360) | human gut metagenome | biome: human gut; feature: human-associated habitat; material: faeces | place: Denmark | collected 2008/2010
GAATTCGTCGCCGGGTAGGGCGCGGCCGGGCCGCCGGTCGGCGACCAGCCCGACGACGCGGGCGACCACCGGAACGGGTGATCGCGCGGTCGGCGGCCCGGCTCGGTTGGCCGGGCGGCGCTGACCGAACGATGTGGTAGACATATATGGCGTCGAGCACGGCGTGGCGCGGGCAGTCCCCGCGGCGCGCGGCGACGGCGGGCGACATCGATACAGGCAAGGGGAGTAGCGTGCAACAGGATCCGGATCTCATCGCAAGGACCGCCGAGGAACTGGTCGGCGACCTCAACCCGCAGCAGGCGCAGGCCGTGCAGTACCGCGGGCCGGCGCTGCTCATCGGCGCGGGCGCCGGTTCCGGCAAGACGCGCGTGCTCACCCGGCGCATCGCCTACATCCTCAGCCAGCTCGGCGCATGGCCGAGCCAGATCCTCGCGATCACCTTCACCAACAAGGCCGCGGCCGAGATGCGCGAGCGCCTCGAAGGCCTGATCGGCCCGGTCGCCCGGCGCATGTGGGTGTCGACCTTCCACTCCGCCTGCGTGCGCATCCTGCGCCGCGACGGCAAGTCGATCGGCCTGAACTCCGGGTTCTCGATCTACGACACGGCCGACTGCGAGCGGCTCGTCAAGCTCATCGGCGCCGACCTCAACGTCGATCTCAAGCGCTACACGCCGCGCGTGATCCTCGGGCGCATCTCCGACTACAAGAACAACCTTCAGGACTGGCGCGACGCGCTCAGGCAGTACGCGCCCGACTACAAGCCCGGCCAGCGCGGCTACCAGATGGGCCGGTTCGGCAACGTCGAGGAGCTGTATGCGGTGATGTACGCCGAATACCAGTACCGCCTCGCCGCCGCGAACGCGGTGGACTTCGACGATCTGATCGGCCGCACCGTCGAGCTGCTGCGCGCCGACCCGATGGTCGCCGACTACTACCGCCACAAGTTCCGCTACATCCTCGTCGACGAGTACCAGGACACGAACCACGCGCAGTACGTGCTCGTGCGCGAGCTCGCCGGGGTCGAGGGCGCCGGAGCGCCCGGCGCCGCGACGTCCCCGACCGCCGTGGCGGCCGGGCGCGAAGGGCAGGCGTGGATCACCGTGGTCGGCGATTCCGACCAGTCGATCTACGCCTTCCGCGGCGCCGACATCCGCAACATCCAGGACTTCGAGCAGGACTTCCCGAACGCGAAGACGATCATGCTCGAGCAGAACTACCGCTCCACGCAGACGATCCTCGACGCGGCCAACGCGGTGATCGCCCGTAACGAGGGCCGCAAGCCGAAGAAGCTGTGGACCGCGCTCGGCAAGGGCGAGCCGATCGTCGGCTACGCGGCCGACAACGCGCAGCAGGAGGCGGCGTGGATCGGCACCGAAATCGCGAGGCTGCACGCCGAGGAGGGCATCGCGTATTCGGATATGGCGATCATGTACCGCGCCAACGCGCAGTCCCGGTCCCTCGAGGAGGCGCTGATCAACGCCGGGCTGCCCTACCAGCTGGTAGGCGGCACGCGCTTCTACGAGCGGCGCGAGATCAAGGACGCACTCGCCTACCTGCAGGCTATCGTCAACCCGGCCGACGACGTGAACATGCGGCGCATCATGAACGTGCCCAAGCGCGGGCTCGGCGCCCGCGCCGAGGCGATCGTGGCCGGCTACGCCGAGGCGCACGCCACCACCTTCTACGCCGGCATCGCGAACATCGAGTCGGTCGAGGGCGTGCCGACGCGCACCGCCACGCAGCTCAAGGCCTTCCGCGATCTGATGGTCGGCCTGCACGAGTTCGCCGTCGCCCACGACGGCAAGCCGAGCGAGATCGTCGCCGAGGTGCTGTCCAAGTCCGGTCTGCTCGACGAGCTGCGCAAGTCGGAGGACCCGCAGGATGCCTCGCGCGTGGAGAACCTGTCCCAGCTGCAGTCCGTGGCCGCCGAATTCGAGCAGAACACGCCCGACGCCACGCTGGCCGGCTTCCTGGAGACCACCGCGCTCGTGGCCGATTCCGACCAGCTGCCGTCCGAGGGCGAGGATTCGGGCAAGGTCACGCTGATGACCCTGCACACCGCCAAGGGCCTGGAATACCCGGTCGTGTTCCTCACCGGCATGGAGCAGGGGACCTTCCCGCATTCGCGCGCGATGGAGGACACGAGCGAACTGTCCGAGGAGCGGCGGCTCGCCTATGTTGGCATCACGCGCGCCAAGCGGCGCCTGTACGTGACGCGCGCGGCGGTGCGCGCCCAGTGGGGGCAGGCCAACGAGATGCTGCCCAGCCAGTTCCTCGACGAGATCCCCGACGGGCTGATCGATTGGAAGCGGCGCGAGGCCGGCGTGGAGCGCATGCGATCCAACTGGTCCAACGGCGGGTTCGACGACGAGTTCGGCGGATGGGATGACGACGACTTCAGCGGCACGACCTTCGGCGGGTCGTCCTACGGTTCCCGCGGTGGTTCCGGCCGCAGATCGGGGGGATACGGTTCGGGGTCGTCCGGGTCGGCGTACGGGTCGTCCTCCGGCTCGTCGCGCCGGTTCGGCTCCGGGGCCACGTACGGCGGGTCGTATGGGTCGTCCGGTTCCTCGGGGCATGGCTCCTCCGGGTACGGCTCCGGTTCGAGGTATGGCTCCGGTTCCCGCTACGGCTCGTCCGGGTCGTCCCGCGGCGGCAAGGTCACGACGCGCCGCGTCGCGCCCAAGTCGTCCGGTTCCTCGTCCAAGGCGGTGCCGTCGTCGTCGCTCGGCAAGGACAACAATCTCAACATCGCCGATTTCCACATCGGCGACAGGGTCACGCACGACCAGTACGGGCTCGGCACGATCGTCGACACGCAGGACAAGGGCCGCAACTCGGTGATCACCGTCGATTTCGGCTCCGACGGCGTCAAGCGCCTGATGCTACGCGTCGCTCCGATCGAAAAGCTCTGACGAGCATTTCGATCGGAGCCTTCGCGGCGAAGCCGGCTCCCCTCTCTGAGGGGAGCTGTCGCCGTAGGCGACTGAGGGGAGTCATAACGGAACAGCCTGTATGTGCGTGTACAGGAACGCTCCCTCAGCCCGCTTCGCGGACAGATCCCCTCAGGGAGGGGAGCCGGCAGAAGAAGGCCTTACGATGGCTCGTTCTCGTGATCAATCTCGTTAATGCGTAGGTGGTTCATGCCCCCGCTGGCGGGGGCTGTCGGCGCAGCCGACTGGGGGTGGTCGAGACACCGCAATGCCAGGCCCTCGGCTATCCTCCGGTGCTATGCCCCATTAACCCCGCAGGCGCGCAATTATATCGGCGAAAAATAAAAAATCAAGGCTTGTTTTTCGATTCCGCGACTGGAATAATCTCCAACGGTCATCTGCAGTAGGTATGACCAGAGAGGAAAACATGACCAGAAAACTGTTCGCCACGCTGCCCGCCATCATTTTCGGCGTACTGATCGCCGTCGGTCCGCAGACCTTCGCGCATGTGTGCGAGGTCAAGGACGACATGCCGATGGCCTGTCACTACACCGCCCAGGCCGTGCTCGGCATCGGCGTCGTCATGGCGCTGCTCGGCGTGATCGGGCTGTTCGTCAAGCCGCAGATGCGGGCCGGGCTGAACATCGCCGTCGCGCTCAACGCGCTGCTGGCCATCGCCGTGCCCACCGTGCTCATCGGCGTGTGCTCCGGCGCGATGATGCACTGCCACATGGCCACCCGCCCGACGCTGATCGTGCTCGGCGCTCTGGCGGCGGTCTGCGCGCTCGTCGCCGCATACCTCGACGCCAAGCCGGCCAAGTAAGCCAAGTAGGCCGAACGGATCAAGCGCGCCGGCCGCCCGAAAACAAGGCGGCCGGCGTCATCCGTCCTCGGCCCCGCCGATCCTCGTCGATTCTCGTTATCCCTCATCACCCCTCGTCACATCAGGAACCCCCATGGCCCATATCACGCTCAAGCGCCTGCCGCTGGAGAATCTCAAACGCAAGCCGTTCCGCACGGCCGCCCTGATCATCGTGGTCACCATGCTCTCGCTCGCGTTCTACGGCGGCGCATTGCTGTCGCTGAACCTGCGCAACGGTCTGGACAGCATGCAGGAGCGGATGGGCGCCGATCTCATGGTCGTGCCGCAGAACACCAAGGCCAAGGCCGAAGCGCTGTTGACCAACTCCACGACCTCCAACACGTTCTACTTCACCAACGACATCGAATCGCTGGTCAACAAGGCCGACGGCATCGCCCAGGCGACGGCCCAGACCTACATCTCGTCGCTCGCGGCCGCCTGCTGCGACGAGAAGGTGCAGATCATCGGCTTCAACCCGAAAACCGACTTCGTCATCACCCCGTGGATCACCTCGCAGTTCGACGGCACGCTGGCCGACGGCGAGGCCGTGGTCGGATCGAACATCAACGTCTCCGAGAACGGCGCGATCAAGCTGTACGGGCACGAGTTCCCCGTCGCCGCGCAGCTCGCCGCCACCGGCACGAGCCTGGACAATTCGGTGTTCATCAACACCGCGACCGTGCCGCGGGTGATCGAGTATTCCACGGCGGTCGGCCACACCGCCATACCGCAGGAGTATGCGGACAAGGCCGTGTCCGCCGTGCTCGTCAAGGTCAAGGACGGCTACAGCGCCGCCGCCGTCGCCAACAACATCACCAACGCCTCCGGTCTTGAGGGGCTCGGATTCGTCTATCCCGGCGGTGTCACGGCCACCACGCGCACCAGCCTGAACGCGCTCACCGGATACGTGAGCGTGTTCGTCGCCGTGTTCTGGGTCATGGGCCTGATCGTGCTGCTCGCCGTGTTCTCGTCGGCGATGAACGAGCGCAAGCGCGAATTCGCCGCCTACCGCATCATGGGCGCGACCCGCGGCGCGCTGATCGGCCTGATCGTCAGGGAATCGGCTCTGCTCGGCGCCGTCGGCGGCGTGATCGGCATCGCGCTGGCCTCACTGGTGATCCTGCCGTTCAATTCGCTGATCGGTCGGCAACTGCAGCTGCCGTATCTGCAGACCGGCGCCGGCAGCGTGCTGGCGCTGGCCGTGATCGGCCTCGCGTTCGCCGTGGCGACCGGCCTCATCGCTTCGATCGCCACCGCGGTGAAACTGTCCGCGCCCGAAACCTATCTGACGCTGCGCGAGGGGGAGTGACATGCTCGACATCAAGGATCTGACCCGTGAATTCACCCGTCGTGGCAGCGCGTTCGCGGCCGTCGACCATGTGAACCTGCACGTCGACGCGGGGGAGTTCGTCGCGATCGTCGGCCGGTCCGGCAACGGCAAAAGCACCCTGCTCAACCTGGTGACCGGGCTGCTCAAGCCGACCTCCGGCACGGTCACGCTCGACGGGCGCGACGTCGTCTCGCTCAACGACCGCGAGATGTCGGCCCTGCGCAACCAGGTGATCGGTTTCGTCACGCAGAGCCAGACGCTGCTGCCCAACCTGAGCGTGATCGACAACGTGATCCTGCCGGCCGTGCTGTCGGGGCACGCCGTCGTGGACGATGACGGCTTGGACGGCGACGTGGCGGATGGCGATGTTGCGGACGGTGACGTTGCGGACGATCCCGCGGGTGCCGCGCCGGCTTCTGGCATGCCCGATGTGATCGCGCCGGCGCCGGTGGCCGAAGCGGCCGCGCCGGATGCGCTCGAGCGCCGTGCGACCCGGCTGCTCGACCTGCTGCAGGTCGCCGATCTGGCCTCCTGCTATCCGAAGGAGCTGTCCGGCGGCGAGATGCGGCGCGTGTCCATCGCGCGTGCGCTGATGAACCGGCCGAAGCTGCTGATTGCTGACGAGCCGACCGGCGATCTCGACGCCGAAAGCACGGCCATCGTCATGCGTCTGCTGCGCGAGGTGGCCGGCCGCGGCACCGCCGTGCTCATGGTCACGCACGATCCCGACGCGCTCGAGTACGCCGACCGCATCTACCGGATGGACCGCGGCGTGCTGGCCGAGGCCTGAGCCGGGTGCCGTCCGGGCCATGCCGACGGCATGCGCCGCAGGCTGTGGCGGTGGTCGGGACGGCGCGCCAGCTGTCCGTACCTTGTGTGTATAGTTGACGATTGGTGTGCGCCGCGAGGCGTGTGCCGTCTGGAGCCTTAGCCCGTCAGCGGGTCGGCGACCGGGGTCCGCAAGGATTCCTGCCGTTCGTGCCTGGCACGAACAAGCGCTGGAGAGGCTGGCTCAACGTGGTTCCGCAGGGGCCGCGTTCCGTTCAGACAACGACAGAACAAACAAAGGATTAAACCAATGACGAACGTTCAGCGTTCCCGCCGTCAGGTGCGTCTTTCCCGCGCCCTCGGCATCGCACTGACCCCCAAGGCTCAGCGCATCTTCGAAAAGCGTCCGTACGCTCCCGGCGAGCACGGCCGCACCCGCCGCCGCACCGAGTCCGATTACGCGGTGCGTCTGCGCGAGAAGCAGCGTCTTCGCGCCCAGTACGGCGTGTCCGAGAAGCAGCTGCGCGCCGCTTACGAGAAGGCTACCCGCACCTCCGGCCAGACCGGTAACGCGATGCTGACCGATCTCGAGACCCGCCTCGACAACCTGGTCCTGCGTGCCGGCATCGCCCGCACCACCGCCCAGGCCCGTCAGTTCGTGGTGCACCGTCACATCCTTGTCGACGGCAACATCGTGGATCGCCCGTCCTACCGCGTCAAGCCCGGTCAGACCATCCAGGTGAAGGCCAAGAGCCAGGCCACCGTTCCGTTCCAGATCGCCGCCGAAGGCACGCACCGCGATGTGCTGCCCCCGGTTCCCGGCTACCTCGACGTGAACCTCGCCTCCCTGAAGGCCACCCTGACCCGCAAGCCTGAAGTCGAGGAGATCCCGGTGCAGGTCAACATCCAGTACGTCGTCGAGTTCTACGCTCGCTGATCTGGATCCACTTACTGTAAGAATTTACAGCTTAAGGACATACATACGCACGAACGCCCCGCGGCTCACGCCCGGGGCGTTCGTGTTTTTTATACGCCGTAGGTTTTTGGGCGTAGAGACCGGTTGGGCAACAGGCTGGTTCTCGGACACTGTCTACGCGTGGAGTCGTTTCAGCGTAGAAACCGGTTGGGTAACAGGTTGGTTCTCGGACACTTTCTACGCCACACGGCCATCCGGCGTAAAAACCGGTTGGGTAACAGGTTGGTTCTCGGACGTTCTTTACGCCAGGCGAGCATTTGGCGTAGAAACTGGTTGGGTAACAACTTGGTTCTCGGACACTTTCAACGACACAGCCCCACCTGGCGTAGAGAGAGGTTGGGTAACAAACCGGTTCTCGGACACCTTCTACGCCGTACGGCCATCCGGCGTAGAAGACGGTTGGGTAACAATCTGCTTCTCGGACGTTCTCTACGCCGTAGCCCCTCCCAGCGTTGAAAGTGTCCGAGAACCAAGTTGTTACCCAACCGTCCTCTACGTTGGATAGCCATGTGGCGTAGAAAGTGTCCGAGAAGCAGCTTGTTACCCAACCGGTTTCTACGCTGAAACGACTCCACGCGTAGAAGGTGTCCGAGAACCGGTTTGTTACCCAACCTCTCTCTACGCTGAAACGACTCCACGCGTAGACAGTGTCCGAGAACCGGTTTGTTACCCAACCTTTCTCTACGCCAGGTGGGGCTGTGGCGTTGAAAGTGTCCGAGAACCAGCCTGTTACCCAACCATTTGCTACGCGGTACCGCGGCGCGGCACGCCGATCTGCAGCAGTTTGCCGACCAGCGACGCTCTGTTGACGGCATCATCGTAGTCGAGCCGGATAATGGCGTTGACGCCCCAGGCTAGAAGGCATCGTTCCCGCTGGGTTTGCTGATTGACCACTGATTTGATCGACCGCCGGTCCGTCATGGCCGGATCCACGTATTTGGTCATGCCGTCGTATTCCGCCACGACGATACGCCCGTCAGGCAATCGCCACATGAAATCGACCCGATACTGGTGGGACGGGTTCTCCGGATCGGCGAATACCTGCTGCAATTCGGGCGCGGCGAATCCCTCTTCGATCATGACGCCGCGGATCAACGACTCGCCCCCATTGTCGCTGCGCGCATCCGTATACGCCAGCAGTCGTTCGACGTCGGTGCAGTCGCGGCGCATGCCGGCGCAGATCGCCATGACCTCGTCGTCGGTGACGGCGGTCATTCTGAATGCCGAATCGAAGATGGCAAGGGCTTTGGTGAATGGCAGCAACAGCCCGCAGTCGACCAGCGTGCGCGCGGCGGAGGTGACCCGCATGCCGTCGACCTTCCACACCGGGATGGACGGCATGTAGACGCGGTGAAGCCTCGTGTTGTGCCGCATGCCGGAACCGTTGACGTCATCGGCGATATAGAGTCCGGGACCATGGATCGACCATGGGTGCTCGAACCGGTGGATGGCCGCCGCGGTGGGGCCGGCAAACACCCAACGCGGATGCATCAGGGTCAGGGTCCGTGCCATATGGAGTGCCTGCTGCGACGGGTCGAGACGGCTCCAGTACCCGGCGTCCGCGAACAGGCCCCGATACGGATTGGCGATCTCGCCGTTGTGCGCGCGGCGAAGCAGCGCTGCATGATCGGCGCTGTTCGGTGCGATGGCGCATCGGTCCGCACGCTGCGCTTCGCCGAGCAGCTCGATGATTCTTCGATGGGGCTTCATGCGGCAACGCTACCGCGGATATTCCGGCCGCAGACGGGAAACCGGCCATGGTGCACGCACGGAGGCACTCTCGGCGTGTTGTGGATAACCGATTGTGGATAAGTGACCGACTTATTCGCCGATCACGTCGGTGACCAGACCGGAGACGATCGTCATGATCAGCGATCCGAGCACCGACCACAGAAATCCGTCGATGATCACGCCGACGCCGAACAGCGACAGGGCGAGCCATGATGCCAGACGCATGAACAGCCAGTTGATCACCAAGGCGATGATGCCGAAACTCAGGATGGAAAACGGCAAGGCCAGAAGATGCACGACAGGCTTGATCGAGGCGTTGATCAACGCCATGAACAGCGCGAACGCGCCGATGCCAAGGATCGGCGGCTCGCCGACCGCCTCCATGCCGGGAAGCACCACCACCATGACGCCGGCCGCGATCGTCAATACCAACCAACGGGAAAGAAAATGACTCATAACCCCAAGCCTACGCGAGCAACCATGGCGATATGGTGACATAATCATAACCATGATTCTGCATCTGCATCTGGTCCGCCATGGGCAGACCACGTTCAACCGCTACAACCGACTGCAGGGCTGGTGCAACGCGCCGCTGACCGAATCCGGGCTCGCCGACGCCGACAAGGCCGGCGCCAAGCTGCGCGGCTTCGACTTCGCCGCGGCTTACTGCTCCGACACCTCCCGCGCGCAGATCACCGCCGCGCGCATCCTCGACATCAACGAGGCGGCCGGTCACGCGCGTCCGAGATTGGTGTCCGACATGCACTTCCGCGAGCAGTGCTACGGCTATTTCGAAGGCCAGGACATGTCGATGGCATGGACCGCGGCGGGTGGCCCCCACGGCGCGAAGAGCTACAACGACATCGTCTCCAAGTTCGGGCTCGCCGCCACGCGCGACTTCCTCAAGGAGGCCGACCCGTTCCACGATGCGGAATCCGACGCCGAGTACTGGGAGCGCGTCGAGGGCGCCTTCGCGCTGATCGCCGCGAATCCGGATCTCAAGGACGGCGACGACGTGCTGCAGATCTCCCACGGCAACACGCTGCTGAGCCTGGGGCACCGCTTCGGCGGCAGCGACCTCGACCTGAGCGAGCGGCCGGCCAACGGATCGGTCACCGTGCTCGACTTCGACACGAGCAAGCCCTTCGACCAGGCGATCACCATCGCGTCGTACAACCAGTGACGCACTGGCGGCCCGAAGCCGGATACGGTCTGGGCCGTTCGTTAGGCTGGTGCGGGTACTGTGTGCGGCCCTGCGCCGTGATGCTGAAAAGAGGTTCATGATGGGTGTTGGAGATATCGCCGGCCTGATCGCGGCGATCGCGTTCGCGGTCCTTGCTGGCTTCCTGATCTACCCGCTGATCCGTCTAGGCAAACTGTTCGATCAGATCGCCGACACGGTCAAGCAGTCCGGGGAGCACGCGATCCCGGCGCTTGACGAGGGCGTGACCACCGTCAAGCAAGTGAACAAGTCGCTCGAGGACGTCAACCGGATCTCCGCGGCGGCATCCACCACGGCCAACAACGTCGGCGCGCTCACCGATCTGTACGGTTCGTTCCTTGGCCGTCCGATCATCAAGATCGCCTCGGCCGCGTACGCGCTCAAGAGCACGGCACAGTCGTTTTTCGTGAAGCATAACGACGGACAGTCCGCGAAGGGGGAGTGATGTTCAAACGACTGTTCTGGTTCGGCGTCGGATTCGCCGCCGGCGTGATCGCCGTGTCCAAGGCGAATGCGTACGTGAAGGCCAATACGCCCGATGCGATGCGCCAGTTCGTGCTTGGTCCCGATCAGGATCACGTGACCATGCGGACCCTCGAAGGCCTGATCAATGAATTCAACGCGACCCGTCGAGCCCGCGAGGCTGAGCTCAACACCACCTATGCCCAGCGCGTGAGCCGCTGATACGCGCGCTGCGTTGTGGAAACCAGCCGATCAGCAATCGCTTTCATAATTCATTTTCGACAACTGTTGCGGGCCGTTGCGCCCGATCATGCAAGGAGTTCAACCATTCATGCGCACTTCAGAAATCGCGAAGCGCTATCTTGACTATTTCGGCAAGCACGATCACCTCGTGGTGTCGTCCGCGTCCCTGATCTCGCCCAACCCGACGACCCTGTTCACCATCGCCGGCATGGTGCCGTTCATCCCGTACCTGCTCGGCGAGCAGACCCCGCCGTACAAGCGCATGGCCTCCAACCAGAAGTGCGTGCGCACGCTCGACATCGACGAGGTCGGCAAGACCACCCGCCACGGCACCTTCTTCCAGATGCTCGGCAACTTCTCCTTCGGCGACTACTTCAAGGAGGAGGCGATCCACTTCGCGTGGGAGCTGCTGACCACCCCGCAGGACAAGGGCGGCTACGGCTTCGACCCGGAGAAGCTGTGGGTCACCACCTACACCGACGATGAAGAGGCCCGCTCGATCTGGAGGAACGAGGGCTTCGACCCCGAGCACATGCAGATCTTCGGCATGGAGGACAACTTCTGGACCACCGGCGGCCCCGGCCCCGGCGGCCCCTGCTCCGAGATCTACGTCGACCGCGGCCCCGAGTACGGCAAGGACGGCGGCCCCGCGGCCGACGAGACCCGATTCATCGAGATCTGGGACCTCGTGTTCGAGAACTACGCGGTCGACAACGTCAAGTCCAAGACCGACATGCACATCGTCGGCGAGCTCGACCAGAAGAACATCGATACCGGCGCCGGCCTCGAGCGTCTCGCCTACCTCATGCAGGGCAAGCAGAACATCTACGAGACCGACGAGGTGTTCCCGGTCATCGAGGCCGCGGAACGGCTGTCCGGCCGCAAGTACGGCGAGGACGCGGCGGCGGACGTCAAGTTCCGCGTCGTGGCCGACCACGTGCGCTCCGCGCTGATGATCATGTCCGACGGCGTGCGCCCGAGCAACGTCGGCCGCGGCTACGTGCTGCGCCGCCTGCTGCGCCGCACCGTGCAGGCGATGCGCGTGCTCGGCGTCACCGATCCGGTGATCCCCGAGCTGCTGCCCGTCTCCAAGGACGCCATGGTCGCCAGCTACCCGGAGCTCGACAAGACCTTCCACGACGTGTCCGAGGCCGCCTACGGCGAGGAGGACGCGTTCCGCCGCACGCTCGAGAACGGCATCCAGATCCTCGACGTGGCCGTGAGCAACGCCAAGAAGACCGGCGACCCGACCGTCTCCGGCGACGACGCGTTCACCCTGCACGACACCTACGGCTTCCCGATCGAGCTGACGCTCGAGATGGCCGCCGATCAGGGCGTGAAGGTCGACGAGGCGAAGTTCCGCGAGCTGATGAGCGAGCAGAAGTCCCGCGCCCGCGCCGACGCCCTGAAGAAGCGTCACAATGTGGATCTGTCCGTGTACGACGACTTCAAGAAGACGCTGGCCGGCCCGATCGACTTCCTCGGCTACACCGACCTGTCCGCGCGCGGCACCGTGCTCGGCATCATGCAGGAGGGCAAGGGCTCCGTCCCCGCCGTCACCGCCCCGGCGACCGTCGAGGTCATCCTCGACCGCACGCCGTTCTACGCGGAGGCCGGCGGCCAGCTCGCCGATCAGGGCGAGATCCTGTCCGACGACGGTGCGGTGCTCGAGGTCGACGACGTGCAGAGGCCGATCAAGGACCTCATCGTCCACCAGTGCCGCCTGACCGAAGGCACGCTGGTCGTCGGCACGCAGGTGAGCGCCAACATCGACGTGGACCGCCGTGGCGCGATCGCCCGTTCGCACACCGCTACGCACATGGTGCACAAGGCGCTGCGCGAAGAGCTCGGCCCGCAGGCCACCCAGCGCGGCTCCGAGGACGCCCCGAACCGCCTGCGCTTCGACTTCCAGTGGTCCAAGGCGCCGACCAAGGGCGTGATGAGCGCCGTCGAGGCGCGCGTCAACGACCGCCTGCGCGACAACCTCTCGGTCACCACGCAGGAGATGAAGTTCGACGACGCGATCGCGCTGGGCGCGATGCACCTGTTCGGCGAGAAGTACGGCGACATCGTGCGCGTGGTCACCATCGGCGAGGACGGCTGGAGCCGCGAGCTGTGCGGCGGCACGCACGTCGACCGCGTCGGCAAGATCGGCGCCGTCAACATCCTGTCCGAGGCCTCCATCGGCTCCGGCGTGCGCCGCGTGGACGCGCTGGTCGGCCAGAGCGCCTACGAGTACGGCGCGCGCGAGCACGCGCTCGTCTCCCAGCTGAGCGACAAGCTCAACGCCCGCCCCGACGAGCTGGCCGAGCGCGTGAACACGCTGCTCGCCAAGCTCAAGGAATCCGATCGCCGTCTGGCGGCCATGTACGAGGACCAGCTGGGCGCGGCCGGGGCGCCGCTGGTGGCCGGACGCCGCCGCCGCCGAG
>OAXB01000377.1_pt1 | contig 12882 bp, 10 predicted proteins | sample 1501541 | NCBI WGS metagenome assembly OAXB01 (sample SAMEA2580302, study PRJEB22360) | human gut metagenome | biome: human gut; feature: human-associated habitat; material: faeces | place: Denmark | collected 2008/2010
AGTCATCGGGCATTATCTGAACATAAAACACTATCAATAAGTTGGAGTCATTACCGAAAATACTGATTCCGTCACGACAAAACGCCATCCCATATTCCGGCAACACAAAATCATCTTCCGTTTATACCGGCTTCACTGACAAAACAGACAACCTGTATTGCCTGTACACAACCGTTTCTCTCCTGGCAGGAATATTCCCCTACTGATTTTTTACGTTTCTCCCCGGTTGTTATGCCGGTGAAGGTGGTGCGTTGTTTTCATCATCAACGCCGGTTGAGATTAACAACATCCGGAGGAGATTTTTATGACCACCCCAGTTTCGCTGATGGATGACCAGATGGTCGATATGGCGTTTATCACTCAGCTGACCGGCCTGACCGATAAGTGGTTTTACAAGCTCATCAAGGATGGGGCCTTTCCTGCGCCCATCAAACTCGGCCGGAGCTCCCGCTGGCTGAAAAGTGAAGTGGAAGCCTGGCTACAGGCGCGTATTGCACAGTCCCGTCCGTAATTTTTAACCACTGCCCCTTCACCCACAGCAGACGCAATCTCCGGCCTGCCGGCGGCGTTCTGCTGCCTGTTATCCCCCGTAAGGAATATGAAAATGAAACCACAGTATCAGACCCGTTACGAGCTGCTCCACGAAAGCTACCAGAAATGGCTGACCGGCTTCACCCGGCACGCCGTATCCTGGGGCGTGTGTCATCCGAATATCCACTACTTCCATAATCTGACGCCCGGGTGGGTGTCATTCAATGGTGAAAAACCGGAGATTGCCATCGTCCCCCGGAGTCTGCACCGGCTGATTTATGGCTCTGACAAACGGGCCACGCCGCCCCTGGATGATGATCTGGTGGTGAACTTATGCACCAGCGAACATCTGCTGGTTCATCATCCGATGCTGGAAGGCATTCTGCTGTCTGAATGTGAACGTCTGAGGCAGCGTTCTCTGGCAAATAAACTGATCAGCCTCTTCCGTCAGTTTGGTGGCACTGAGTTGCGCCTCAAACTGGTCTGGCTTTGCTGGTTTGATTTAATGACCGGAAACAGCCTTGACGACTGGACGGAGAACCTGAAACGGAAATCAGAAAAAGAGCTGGGGGAATGGATCATCGACCGTCAGAAGCAGAACGCAGCACTGGCGGATCTGATGGATCAGTACGTGCTCCTGGCATACCGCACAACGGTTGACGATAACCGTAACTGATGCCGGTTGCTTCCGGAAGGTGCGGCAAAATACGGGAATGCTGCTCCCGGCCCCGCATGCTCACCTGCAGAGCGGGGGCGTCGTCATACTGAGCCATGACGGATGTCTTAAGGGCATCCTGTCACTGCTGAGCTGGCATGCTGCGGTACATGCCTCTCCTGGTGACAATAAGTACATGGCGACAGCGCTCCCTGAACCGCGGAAGAGATGTACACGGCCGGACGCCGTCAGTGTATACGGGTAGACGTTCCATGCTGCATGACTACATCCGGCCCGGATGTCAATGAGTCCGTCAGGAACGCTTCGCTTCGAAACCCGGCCTGGATACCAGCGCCGGCATGCCGGGAAGAAGTTGATATGGTGGTTGCAGGGCAACAGCAATCCTGAATCAACTGCTGCATCACTCAACCACGCTGAATATCAAAGGAGAGCGTGACCAGTTAAAAGAGAAACGCAAATCTGTAGTGCTGCACAAAAACACAACATCAGTCAGTGAGGATGAAATGGTGAAAAGCAGACAGCATCAGTATTGAAAATATCCTGGCTGGCATGAAAATGGCCCGGCCCGTGGCGTTGACATATTCTCTCCTGAGCATCCTGAATGACTGCAGTTACTGTGGAAAAGTAAGCAGTCTCCACCCACGGCACCACTTAACAGACATTCAGTAACTCCCCCCGGACTTTCTATGATGCATTATCGGTGCACTGAATACAGGAGAGTGCGCTTAAAACCGCAGACCGCATTGCGGGTGTTACTGCATGACTGCCTGGCGGTATTGTGAGATGTCGGCAGGAACCGATGTCTGCGCAGGGGGAACTTCCGTGATCGGGATAAGTGCAGAAGAAATCAGATCACGACGTAAACCTGCAGTGCCTGACGCTGCAAGTGGCATTAACCATGGGACGTTGCCGATCCCGGATTGCGGAAACAGGAGCACTATTTTCTGCCGCGGGGAGTACCTCTGGCAGTAAATCCGGCTCGCTCATCTGACCGTCTCTCTCCCGGAAAAGACCAGAAATGAGATCGTCACCTCAACAGCAGGGAAGATGTCTTGACAGACTGGTTATATTGCATACGATTTATGAAGAAAAAGACAGCAAATATGGAGGCTATAGCGGAGAACACCCTACGAAATTCCTGCGGAAAACGATTGAAAAAACGATCAGATTCGATTCGTTTTTATATGCTTTTTGGGCACGTGGCGATGACGAACTGTTGCATGTGCAGAGGAGAATGCACCCGGAAGCACCAGAATCATCCAGAAAGGCAGAACGATTACGCATCAAACCAGGAGACAGCAATATCAGGATAACATACTGATTTAAAATGAATTTACAGCAATACGTGAAAACATTTTTTACTTAAAGGAGACAGATGCGCTGAAGACAGTGCAGGTATTTTTATATAAAAATGAGAAGGTTACGGGATGTCTATCCGGCACACTATGACCGGAGAATATCAGTCAGGCTTAAAAAGACAATAAATACAGTGAGTTAAATACACAGAGAAAACGAAAACGTAGTATCAGAGGGTACATCTTACAACAGAGACTGAATTTCCGGTTTTTCATAACCGGCACATTCCGGAAAGAGCAGGCTAACCGGAGGCTTTCTGACACCAGTCCCTGGCAGTTTAATCTGTACATCATGTACGGATGTTTTGTTCGCATTTTTAAAATCGGCAAAAATGCGAGAAGAGCAGCTATATTGTGGATGAACTGAAAAGTGCCAGGGAGCAACAAAAAAGGCGTGATGAGCGTGCTGATGGTTCCGTCCTGCTGAAACTGTCCGGAAAAATCCACAAACAGCTTGAAAGTATTGCCCGAAGTCGTGGTGTCCCCCCAAAAAAAATGCTGAATGAAATGATTGAGCAGGCGCACCGGGATTTTGTGGCAAATGAGCAGCATAAGACCCGGAGTTAAAGACGGCAGGGTCCCCGGTTACCAATTCTGCAGCGTACTCAACAAATGTATCCGGCCCTTACCTGTGAGGGACACGAAAATTATACATTGAGCATGAGTGGATAATCCCGGGTGAGAGTCTCCCGTTTTTACACTATTCACTAAAGGTGAGGCATATCATTCAGTCTCTCTGAATTCTTCATTTCAGTAACTTCAGCTACCGTCGTTTCATCTCTCCCACGAACCGGAGCCGCAACTTGTTGCATCACAGGGCTGACAAGTGAACTAAAATCCGCACCTTAATATTCTGACTGGCTGCGTACATTCATTGCATGAAGCGGCCGGAGCGGCTGAGCTGAAGGTCCGTTGTGAGCGAGGAGCGGAAGTAAGCATGTATCTGCTAATGCGAAAAATCACTAACGAAACATTGGATCCCCATTGTTGCCGATCTTTAGTGGCGTTCAAGATTAGCCCCAATCCTGATTATCATTTGATTACACTGACTGAAATGATATAAAACCTAATTATCTGATATTTGTAGGGGTTTAGTAATGTCACTTCCTGTTCCTTTTGGTGCAATTGTTACAGTAGTGAAGAAATGCTGGTCTACTCTTACCCAGATAATGCTGATAAAAACTTATCAACTCTCACATGAGCGCTGGGCAGTGAGACACAGGCTAGGGGCGAGCTGGCATTCCTTAGGGAATTATTTGGAGTACAGTCTACGATTTGCTCAGTTGACAGATAAAGAACCTCGTTGTTCACGTATTGCTTTCAGAAGCAAAGAGGAACGACTGCAACAAGTTGAACTTGTTTTTGAAGCCATTGGCAGTGGCTTACGCTACCAAGAAACACTATGCATTCATGATGTAAATAACTCACCGATAATATTAACGCTTTCAAATATTCCTACACTTGATGTACTTATTCTAGATGATGGATTCGCATTTACGGTTGAACAGTACCAGTTAAAATATTGCACGATAAAATTAATGACTGGTGAAAGTATATCTATTGACAATTCGCCCAAATATTCGCTAATGCAAAACTGGTGTCTCAATGATACATGGAAACGGCGTTGGGGTATCATCTGGAACTGTAATGCAATTGAATGTGCCCGAAGGCGTATTGCTGAATATTGGAAATGGGGCTTTTGTCTGCCGTTAGTGGGACGCCCCCCGTTATATTCACCATCGCGAAAAGGTATTCATCTGTTTGAAGCAAAACCGTTACGCTGGTTTATGACACGCCCATGGTGTCTGAATATCCAGTTTTGGACGGCAATTTGGTCAGGACTGTTTATTCTCAGCGATGAGAATGTCTTGCAATGGCGCTGGAAAGAGCCACCACAACAAGACTAACTTTCACGAAGGCCGTCCGCTCTGAGCGAGGAGCGGACCTCAGTGCTGGTTAGATTAACTAGTCTAATTGTGACTACCTAATTTGAAACGATATAAAAATGGTATGATACATGATCACTAATCTTTATCTGGAATATCTCTCGCATCGTAATAATCAATCCCAAGTCCAAAGCTTAACTCAAGCCCCTCAGGACCTCCGTGGATATTGCCAACCCCAAATGTATTTGGAGCATTATTATTTCTGAATTTTTCAAGATCATTTTTATTTGGAGGCGATTTGTCGTCATTAGAGAGATCTGGAAGTGGATCTAACTCAAAATAATCAACTCCAGCAGGGTTATAGGCAAGGTAAAAATTTCTATAGTTGCCAGGATTTCCTAAATAATGCCCTTCTTCATATTGATAGAACTTCGAAGAATAGCTCGACTGTAAATAATCAATATCACTTCCAAAATCTTTGAACTTATGTCCAAGGGTTTTTCTCAGATATGGTACTTCAGGATGAAAATTCTCATCCTTGCTGGTTACGGAATAGAGTATCACTGTGTTATTATTATCATAAACCACTTGCAGATAGAACTTTTTGAAAGAGTAAATATACTCATGAACCCTCCCATCCTCAGAATGTTCTTCCTTCACGGGAGGGCCAAAAATTGACTCGATGTACTTTATTGACGCTCCGGTGTAAATCACATGAAGATTATCCTCTGCTTTTTTTTGCAAAAAATTATCTGCGATATGTTGATATAAATCAAACACTCCGTTCAATGCAACAAAATATCCAAGAACAGCAAGAATACCACTCAAAAAAACAGTAATTAATGATTTTTTAAGTTTTTTAGGGGGATGTGACATAGTTCCTCTCTTTTTGTTTTTTAATTTTTTTGGAGTGTATCATGATTTCTCTCTTATTTTTTTCAAAATTCTATTTATTTCTGAATGCAAAGTAAAACGCTGACATGCAAAAAAGTCATTCTTATTTAAGATTAAGTCAAAAATTTATCGAAAGACATTCTATTAATCTTACATGAATAGAGCAACGTCCGCATCTGGCACAGGACTGCTGTTGCAGCCCTGGCAACCTTAGACTTCAATCGATTCAGAGATCTCTAACGCATCATCGACTTCAATGCCCAGATAACGGACTGTGCTTTCCAGTTTCTTATGGCCTAACAGAAGTTGGATCACCCTGAGATTCTTAGTTTTCTTGTAAATCAGGTAAGGTTTTGTTCTTCTCAAGGAATGTGTACTGTAAAGCGAATCTTCGAGACCAAGTTTTGCTACCCACCCATGAAAAATTCGGTTGTATTGCCGGGTTGATATGTGTTGGTTAGTACCGACCCGAGATCGGAACAAATAGTCTTTACTGCGTAAATTGCCAAGCTTTATCAATGCAGAAACAGCTTCTCTTGTCCCTTTGGTTATCTCAAATTGGACAGGGCTGCCGGTTTTCTGTTGTAGAACCGTAGCTCTGCTTGAAACAGAGCTACCATATGCAACATCAGATACTTTGAGTTTGACTAGATCACAGCCTCGAAGCTTACTGTCCAAGGCCATGTTGAACAGAGCTAAATCGCGTGTTTTACCTTCCAGTTCAAGTCGGATTCGGATACCCCAGATATGAGATATCTGAAGTGGTCTTTTTTGGCCTATGATACGGTCTTTGTTCCACGGTGACGTGTTCATACTCAAATCTCCTGCAATGTGGGAGATTTGAGTATGGTTGTCCTTATGAGCGAGGCGCGGAAGCTCACTTTAGGGCAATCTAATTCACATGTCAGAGGATTTATAAAAAGAGAATAGTGCAGATTTTAGGGATACTTACACTTGCTATGGCATACTTTTTGGGACCCCATCAGTTTAGGGATCTGAATCGCCACAGCTTTGGTAGGCACCTGCTTTATGGTCACGTGCACCCGAAGATCCTGCGGGTACGCATGGGCCACGAAAAGTACGAGTCTACAGAAGTTAATTTACGGTTTTTTGCGCTCGATGTGGCTGCCAGCTACCAAGTCCAGTTTACACTGGATACAACTAACGCGCTGTAGCAACTGCGTGGTGGAAGCTGATTAAAGGAGATAATGATGTTCGATGTTGACGATACTGCACCCGATACTCCCGCCCCCCGTGAACTCAGTCAGGATGTGCAGGCGCTGATCAACAATGGTCTGGATTTTCTGGATAAAGCCCGTGAAGAGTTGGAGGCCTCGAAGCCGAAGTTCTCCGTCGTCAGTTTCTGGACTGCGGTCGAGATTTTACTGAAAGTTCCGCTGGCGCACGAACACTGGTCGTTGGTCTGCAGCCCGAAAAAGCCAATAAAAAAGCAGGCTTACCTAGCCGGTGATTTTCAGTCGGTGACCTACGAAGAAACCCGTGAAAGGCTTAAGGACGTACTTGAAAGACCCCTAGACAGAGAAACGGACAGTGCTTTTGATAAGGTCAGAAAGCACCGCAACCGCGTAGTTCATTTCTACCACCCCACTTTCACCGAGGCTGAACAACGTCAAATACTCAAAGAACAAGCTGACGCCTGGTTTGCCCTGAACCGGTTATTAAGGGATGAATGGAAAGTTATCTTCGGTGTCAAACATAATTGGAAGCTGGCTTTCGGTGAAACTCGTCTGATTAGGGGAAACAAATTTTATGCCGAGGTGCGGTTTAAACAGGTTAAGCCTGAACTCGAGCAGCTCTCTGAAAAGAATATTCAAATCGGTAACTGCAATGAGTGCCATCAGCATGCGACGGTAACAGGGACTGAAACGACCGGTAATGAAAACCGTAAGCTTGAAGTTACGCGGTGTAAGGTTTGCACCAGTGCTGTAAGGCAAATTACCCTAGTTTGTCCAGACTGCGAAATACCTCAATTGCTACCTGAGGGAGATAGTGATTTTGAATGCGAACACTGCGACTACACTTCGGATAGGTATAAACTGCTGGATGAGGAGTTGTTCCACAGTGTGGATGAACAGCTACTCTCCGTATTTCCTGCTGGATGTACCAATTGCATGACTCCTGAAAGCGTATGTAAATTTGGAGACGGCTATCTTTGCACTCAGTGTTTCATCTATTACACCGAGCTTCATGTATGTGGTTGTTGCGGTCACCTGAGCGATAGCGTTCCTGAACTGAGCCATATCCGAGGATGTGAATTTTGTGATGGTGACCAACGTTATTTTGATGACTGAATTACCATACATAATCTAGGCTCTTCAGGGATGGGTTGGACAGTCCGCTCCTGGCACAGAGCGGACTGTCAGATTAGATTCAGACCTGTACTCATTAGCTGATACAAATCAGCCACATATACCTGCATTCCAAATAATTTCAGACAGATATTATCGTTGTGAATCCCCCGCCACCTTTCCGGTGCGCGGGGTTTTGTCTTTTTTCACCGGGAATACATGTATGAATCCGTCTGATGCCATTGAGGCAATTGAAAAACCGCTCTCCTCCCTGCCTTACTCACTTTCCCGTCACATCCTGGAACATCTGCGCAAACTCACCAGTCACGAACCCGTGATTGGCATTATGGGTAAAAGCGGGGCCGGTAAATCCTCACTCTGTAATGCACTGTTTCAGGGGGAGGTCACCCCGGTCAGTGATGTTCACGCCGGCACCCGGGAAGTGCGGCGCTTCCGTCTGAGTGGCCACGGTCACAGCATGGTTATCACTGACCTGCCCGGGGTGGGCGAGAGCCGGGACAGAGATGCAGAGTATGAAGCCCTGTACCGTGACATTCTGCCCGAACTGGACCTGGTGCTGTGGCTGATTAAAGCCGATGACCGCGCCCTGTCTGTGGATGAGTATTTCTGGCGACACATCCTGCACCGGGGACATCAGCAGGTGCTGTTTGTGGTGACGCAGGCCGACAAAACGGAGCCCTGCCATGAATGGGATATGGCCGGTATTCAGCCTTCTCCCGCACAGGCACAGAATATTCGCGAAAAAACGGAGGCTGTATTCCGTCTGTTCCGGCCCGTACATCCGGTTGTGGCCGTATCGGCCCGCACCGGCTGGGAACTGGATACGCTGGTCAGTGCGCTCATGACAGCGCTTCCCGACCATGCCGCCAGTCCCCTGATGACCCGCCTGCAGGACGAGCTGCGCACGGAGTCTGTCCGGTCTCAGGCCCGTGAACAGTTTACCGGTGCGGTGGACCGGATATTTGACACGGCGGAGAGCGTCTGTATTGCCTCTGTTGCACGCACGGTTCTGCGTGCCGTCCGTGACTCGGTGGTCTCTGTTGCCCGCGCTGTATGGAACTGGATTTTCTTCTGAACACTCTGCCAGGGGAAATGCCTGATTACATTGCGTTAACCAACTGAAAACATGCCCCCCCCCCTCATACCCACCTCTTTCTCTTGCGTGACCCCCCTGCTGTTAATAGAATAAAACGATCGATAAAACAGGTATCGATCGTTACTATCGATCATTTATAGTGGTTAATGGTCTGCGAAAAGGCAGCTGAATCTCTTCATCATGCAGAACGGAATTGCACACAACGGACTGATACTTCTCTGGCGGATGAGAGAAGGGAAGCATTTATGCCCGGGAAAAACCACTTTATCTGACCATGCTGTTTTGTACCTGCCGGTATCCACATTTGTGGGTACCGGCTTTTTTTATTCACCCTCTGTAAGGAAAAGCTGATGAAACGACATCTGAACACCAGCTACAGGCTGGTATGGAATCACATTACGGGCACCCTGGTGGTGGCTTCCGAACTGGCCCGCTCACGGGGGAAACGTACTGGCGTGGCGCTGGCGCTGTCTCTTGCCACCGCCACTTCAGTCCCGGCCCTGGCTGCTGACAGTGTTGTACAGGCAGGGAAAATCGTGAACGGCGGGACACTGGTAAATCATGACAACCAGATTGTCTTCGGTACGACCAACGGAATAACCATCAGTACCGGGCTGGAGTATGGGCCGGATAACGAGGCCAATACCGGCGGGCAATGGGTACAGGATGGCGGCACAGCCAGTAATACCACCATCAGCAGCGGCGGGCTCCAGTTTGTAGGTGCCGGGGGAAAGGCTACAGACACAATAATCAATGAAGGAGGTGGACAAAGTCTGAAGGGACTGGCACTGAACACCACGCTGAATGGTGGCGAGCAGTGGATGCATGAAGGTGCGATAGCCACAGGAACCGTCATTAATGAGAAGGGCTGGCAGGTCGTCAAACCCGGCGCAGTGGCAACAGACACCGTTGTGAATACCGGCGCAGAAGGAGGACCGGATGCGGAAAATGCTGATACCGGACAGTTTGTTCGCGGAGATGCCGTACGTACCACCATCAATAAAAATGGTCGTCAGATTGTGGTAGCCACCGGAGTGGCAAACACCACGGTGGTTTATGCCGGCGGCGACCAGACGGTACATGGTCACGCGCTGGATACCACGCTGAATGGGGGGTACCAGTATGTGCACAACGGAGGTACAGCATCTGACACTGTTGTTAACAGTGACGGCTGGCAGATTATCAAGGAAGGTGGTCTGGCGGATTTCACCACCGTTAACCAGAAAGGTAAACTGCAGGTGAACGCCGGTGGTACAGCCACGAATGTCACCCTGACGCAGGGCGGCGCACTGGTCACCAGTACGGCGGCAACCGTCACCGGCAGCAACCGTCTGGGCAATTTCACGGTGGAAAACGGTAAGGCTGACGGCGTTGTTCTGGAGTCCGGCGGTCGCCTGGATGTACTGGAGGGCCATTCAGCCTGGAAAACACTGGTGGATGACGGAGGTACCCTGGCAGTGTCTGCCGGTGGTAAGGCAACAGATGTCACCATGACATCCGGTGGTGCCCTGATTGCAGACAGTGGTGCCACTGTTGAAGGGACCAATGCCAGCGGTAAGTTCAGTATTGATGGCACATCCGGTCAGGCCAGCGGACTGCTGCTGGAAAATGGCGGCAGCTTTACGGTTAATGCCGGAGGACTGGCCAGCAACACCACTGTCGGACATCGTGGAACACTGACGCTGGCTGCCGGGGGAAGTCTGAGTGGCAGAACACAGCTCAGTAAAGGCGCCAGTATGGTACTGAATGGTGATGTGGTCAGTACCGGCAATATTGTTAACGCAGGAGAGATTCACTTTGATAATCAGACGACACAGGAAGCCGCGCTGAGCCGTGCTGTTGCAAAAAGTAACTCCCCGGTAACGTTCCATAAACTGACCACCACGAACCTCACCGGTCAGGGTGGCACCATCAATATGCGTGTTAGCCTTGATGGCAGTAATGCCTCTGACCAGCTGGTGATTAATGGTGGCCAGGCAACCGGCAAAACCTGGCTTGCGTTTACAAATGTCGGAAACAGTAACCTCGGGGTGGCAACCTCCGGACAGGGTATCCGGGTTGTGGATGCACAGAATGGTGCCACCACAGAAGAAGGTGCATTTGCTCTGAGTCGCCCGCTTCAGGCCGGCGCCTTTAACTACACCCTGAACCGTGACAGCGATGAAGACTGGTACCTGCGCAGTGAAAATGCTTATCGTGCTGAAGTCCCCCTGTATACATCCATGTTGACACAGGCAATGGACTATGACCGGATTCTGGCAGGCTCCCGCAGCCATCAGACCGGTGTAAACGGTGAAAATAACAGCGTCCGTCTCAGCATTCAGGGCGGTCATCTCGGTCACGATAACAACGGCGGTATTGCCCGTGGAGCCACGCCGGAAAGCAGCGGCAGCTATGGCTTCGTCCGTCTGGAGGGTGACCTGCTGAGAACAGAGGTTGCCGGTATGTCTCTGACGACAGGGGTATATGGTGCTGCAGGCCATTCTTCCGTTGATGTTAAGGATGATGACGGTTCCCGCGCCGGCACGGTCCGGGATGATGCCGGCAGCCTGGGCGGATACCTGAATCTGACACACACGTCCTCCGGCCTGTGGGCTGACATTGTGGCACAGGGAACCCGCCACAGCATGAAAGCGTCATCGGACAATAACGACTTCCGCGCCCGGGGCTGGGGCTGGCTGGGCTCACTGGAAACCGGTCTGCCCTTCAGTATCACTGACAATCTGATGCTGGAGCCGCAACTGCAGTACACCTGGCAGGGACTCTCCCTGGATGACGGCCAGGATAACGCCGGTTATGTGAAGTTCGGGCATGGCAGTGCACAACATGTGCGTGCCGGCTTCCGTCTGGGCAGCCACAACGATATGAACTTTGGTAAAGGCACCTCATCCCGTGACACCCTGCGCGACAGTGCCAAACACAGTGTGCGTGAATTGCCGGTGAACTGGTGGGTACAGCCTTCTGTTATCCGCACCTTCAGCTCCCGGGGAGACATGAGCATGGGTACAGCCGCAGCCGGCAGTAACATGACGTTCTCACCGTCCCGGAATGGCACGACACTGGACCTGCAGGCCGGACTGGAAGCCCGTGTCCGGGAAAATATCACCCTGGGCGTTCAGGCCGGTTATGCCCACAGTGTCAGCGGCAGCAGCGCTGAAGGTTATAACGGTCAGGCCACGCTGAATGTGACTTTCTGATAATCAGGTCACTCCCCTTCAGGCCCCGGTCATCATGACCGGGGCCTTTTACTTACAGGGAGCAACAGATATGCCGGGTTGTACATCACGTTTATTGCCCGAAGGCCCTTTCTCACGCAACCAGGCTCTTGCCGTCACAACGGCTTACCTTAATGTGCTTATTGAAGATGACCAGGGAACGCATTTCCGGCTGGTGATCCGCAACGCTGAAGGCCAGTTGCGCTGGCGGTGCTGGAATTTTGAACCTGATGCCGGAAAACAGCTAAATCCGTATCTCGCCAGTGAGGGAATTCTCAGGCAATAAACGTCATTCACTTGATCCATCAGGCCGCGTCTTCTCCGGAAGACGCGGCTTTTTCATTTATACCGCTTAATCATTCATAAGGAGCCAATTATGCGATTAGCCAGCCGTTTTGGTTATGTAAATCAGATCCGCCGGGAGCGCCCGCTGACACGCGAAGAACTGATGTACCACGTCCCGAGTATTTTTGCGGAAGACCGGCACACCTCCCGCAGTGAACGGTATGCGTACATTCCCACCATCACCGTCCTGGAAAATCTGCAGCGGGAAGGCTTTCAGCCGTTCTTCGCCTGCCAGACCCGTGTGCGCGACCAGAGCCGCCGGGAATATACCAAACATATGCTGCGTCTGCGACGGGCCGGACAGATAACCGGTCAGCATGTGCCTGAAATTATTCTGCTCAACTCCCATGACGGTTCATCCAGCTACCAGATGTTACCCGGATATTTTCGTGCCATCTGCACCAATGGCCTAGTCTGCGGTCAGTCGCTGGGAGAAGTCCGGGTGCCACACCGGGGAAACGTGGTGGACAGGGTCATAGAAGGTGCTTACGAAGTGGTCGGCGTGTTTGACCGGATAGAGGAGAAGCGTGATGCCATGCAGTCGCTGGTCCTGC
>OAXB01000381.1_pt1 | contig 12813 bp, 8 predicted proteins | sample 1501541 | NCBI WGS metagenome assembly OAXB01 (sample SAMEA2580302, study PRJEB22360) | human gut metagenome | biome: human gut; feature: human-associated habitat; material: faeces | place: Denmark | collected 2008/2010
CTGCTGGTGCCCGCCGACGCGCTGGGGGGTTGGCGGACCCCCAGCCACTCGGGCATCCAGCGGCCGGGGATGTCCACGAAATCGATCTCGTCCCACACGCGCATCAGCTCGGAGCCGCTGTCCAGCAGCCGCACGAACAGATCGCGCGATTCGTCGTTCCACACCGAATCCCTGATCGGACTGCGCTTGAGATTTCCCAGCGTCGAGGGATTGATCGGCAACCCGGACTCGGCCGAGGCTACGGCCACCCGCAGCGGCAGCACCGCATCGGCGGCCGGATCCACGCCGGGAGCGAGCACGATCTCGTGCTCGTGCGCGACGACGCCGGGGGCGAGCGTCTCGAAGGTCGGCGCCTCGCGCCTGCCGCCGGCGCGCGGATTCATCATCTGGAAGAACGAGAACCGGGGCTTCTCGTGCGTGAGCGAATGCTCGGCGCGCGAGGCCGTGGAGTCGAGGGCGAAGGCGATCTGCCGCCCGATGCGCGCCAGCCTCGTCTGCAGATCGTCGATGGACTCCGCCTCGCGCTCGCCTTCGGGAAGCGTCGGATCGGCGAGGCCGAGCATCGCGGCGACCTTCGCCTGATAGGGCGCGAGCAGCAGGTTCGTGTCCTTGCCGGCGACCAAGTGGATGCAGTCGCGCACGTCGAGCAGCGCGTCGACGGCGTCGTCGTACACGCCGTGGGGGCGGTCGGCCAGCCATGACGCGGCGAGCGCGGAGACGAGCACCGAATCGCGCAGCCCGCCGCGCGTCTCCTTGATGTCCGGCTGGTTGATGTACGGCAGGCGGCCAAACTCGTTGAGCCGGCTCTCCGCCGATTGCAGCAGCTCGGGCAGCCGCTTGCGCGCGGCCTTGCGCCACCGTTCGAGGATGGAGGTGGCCGTCGCCTCGATCAGCGCCCGGTCACCGGCGATCGGGCGCACGTCGAGCCAGCCCATCGCCGCGGGCAGGTCGTGGTCGGTCACCGACTCGCACTGCTGCCGGGTGCGCACCGAATGGTCGAGGTCGAGACCGGAATCCCACAGCGGATACCACAGCTTGTTGGCCAATTCGTTGAGCTGCCGGTCATTCAGCGCATGGGCGTCGTAGATCAGCACCAGGTCGAGGTCGGAGGACGGGCCGATCTGGCCGCGGGCGAGCGAGCCGACCGAGGCGAGCCCGATACCCGTGCCGGGCACGGCGAACGGCACGGCGTCGCACGCCTCGGCCCACAGCGCCTGCAGGCATTCCATCGCCAGTTCGGTGCGCGCCCGGCGCTTGGCCGCGCCGTTGCGGTAGATGCCGTCCGCATCCGGCCGGCTCATGTCCATGAAACGCCGCTTGAGGTTGTCCACCGCCGAAGTCATCGGGATCCTTGCCTTTGCTTGAGAGGAACTTGGGAAAATGCGAGCGCCGCGCCGCATACGATAATCCCCGCACGGCGCGAGGCACGTGCGGGGATCTGTCTTATCGATAACCCGAACACGCCGGAACGCTTCGGGCCGCTTTATTGTCAGATCGCGGCGGATCCGGTCTCGCCGGTACGCACGCGGGTCACGGAGTCGAGCGGGGCGACCCACACCTTGCCGTCGCCGATCGTGCCCGAGCCGGCGGACTTGACGATCACGCCGACGAGCGTTTCGGCATCGGCGTCGTCGGACAGCACCTCGACGCGGATCTTCGGGATCAGATCGACGGTGTATTCGGCACCGCGGTAGACCTCGGTGTGGCCGCGCTGGCGGCCGTAGCCGTTGGCCTCGGAGACGGTCAGGCCGTGCACGCCAGCGGCGGCGAGCGCTTCCTTGACGTCGTCGAGCTTATGGGGCTGGATGATAGCGGTGATGAGCTTCATCTCACCTTACCTCCTTGAGAACGGAGCTGGCAGTACCAGCAAAATCGTATGCGCGTTCGCCCTGATCGGCAAGATCGATGCCACCGACCTCCTGGGCTTCGCTGACGCGCCAGCCGATGGTCTTCTCCAGGGCGAAGGCGATGATCGCGGTGATCACGCCGGAGTAGAGCATGGCGCACAGCGCGATGATGACCTGCACGGCCAGCTGGCGCCAGTCGCCGCCGGCCAGCAGGCCGGTGCCCTCGCCGAAGAAGCCGATGAGGACGGTGCCGGTGAGGCCGCCGACGCCGTGCACGCCGACCACGTCAAGCGAGTCGTCGTAGCCGAACTTGAACTTGAGTCCGCAGGCGAAGCAGGTCAGCACGCCGGAGATGGCGCCGATGACCATGGCCCACAGCGGGGAGACCACATCGGCGGCCGGGGTGATGGCGACCAAACCGGCGACCATGCCCGAGGCGGCGCCCATCGCGGTGTAGTGGCCCGAGCGGATCTTCTCGGTGAAGCCCCAGGCGAGCATGGCGGCCGCGGTGGCCGCGGTGGTGCTCATCCACGCATAGCCGGCAGTGCCGTTCGCGGCGAAGGCGGAACCGGCGTTGAAGCCGAACCAGCCGAACCACAGCAGGAAGGCACCGAGCATGACGAACGGGACGTTGTGCGGGCGGAACGGCTGCGTGCCGAAGCCCTTGCGCTTGCCGATGATCAGCACGATCACGAGCGCGGCCATTGCGGCGTTGATATGGACGACGGTGCCGCCTGCGAAGTCGTGGGCCGCGGCGCCGATCGCCTGGGAGATCGCGCCGTCGCCGGACAGCAGGCCCTTGTTCCAGACCATGTGCGCCATCGGCGCGTAGTCGAAGGTGATCCACAGCGCGACGAAGATCATCCAGGTGCTGTACTTGACGCGTTCGGCGAGCGCGCCGCAGATCAGGCCGACAGTGATCATCGCGAAGGTGACCTGGAAGGCGACGTCGATGCTGCCCGGGTAGGAGCCGGACGTGTCGGCGGCGGTGAAGACGCCGTCCTTGGCGACCATCGAGTCCTTGAGAAGGAAGCCGGTTGCGGGATCACCGAAGATTCCCCCGATCGACGTGCCCGCATAGGCGATCGACCAGCCCCACAGGGTCCAGATGACGGCGGTGACCGACAGCGCGGCCGCCTCCAGCATCAGCATGTTCAGCACGGCCTTGGCACGAACCATGCCTCCGTAGAAAAACGCCACACCCGGCGTCATGAGGAAAACCAGGGACGCGGATGTCAACATCCATGCAGCATTTCCGGTGTCCATGTCTACCTCCCTCTCTTGTATGTTTCACGCCAGCCCGTTATACGAACCGAGCGACTGAATGACTCTTGCGCCGTCCCCTGTACAGGGGCTAACACCATGGTATGGAACGCCCACCGCGTTTTCAACAAGTTACGCGAGGTTACGCGCATGTAAAACCCGGCGGGGCGCGAGGACCGCATACCATCCGGCGAAGCACCGATTGTACGCCAATTCGCCGGCATTTCCCGATAGGCACCCCCTATCCCACGGCAAACGCCCGCCCCGATGAGGATCGGAGCGGGCGTTTCACGATGCGGTCAGTTCCCGTCGGCGCGCGTATGCCATCATGCCGCGGCGGGCAGGACCGGCGTCAGGCGAGGATGCCGTCGACGAAGCCCTCCGGGTCGAAGGGGGCCAGATCGTCGGGGCCTTCGCCGAGGCCGACGAGCTTGACCGGCACCCCGAGCGCCTGCTGCACGGAGATCACGATGCCGCCCTTGGCGGAGCCGTCGAGCTTGGAGAGCACCACGCCGGTGATGCCGATCGCCTCGGCGAACACCTTGGCCTGGGTCATGCCGTTCTGGCCGGTGGTGGCGTCGAGCACAAGCAGCACCTCGTCGACGGGCAGGTTCTTTTCGGTGACGCGGCGGATCTTGCCCAGCTCGTCCATCAGATTCGCCTTGTTCTGCAGGCGGCCGGCCGTGTCGATGATGAGCACGTCGGCGTTCTCCTCCTTGGCCCGGGAGGCGGCCTCGAACGCGACGGACGCCGGGTCGGCGCCATCCTTGTCGGAACGGACAACCGGCACGTTCACCTTCGCGCCCCACGTTTCGAGCTGATCGGCCGCCGCCGCGCGGAAGGTGTCGGCGGCGCCCATGATGACCCGCTTGTCCTCGGAGACGAACAGGCGCGCGAGCTTGCCCGCGGTCGTGGTCTTGCCGGTGCCGTTGACGCCGACCATGATGATGACGGAAGGCTTGCCGGCGCCCTCCTTGCTGGCGTTGAGCCGGCGGTCGGTGTCGCGGCCGACCAGATCGAGCAGCTTCTCCTTGAGGCTGGCGCGCACCTCGGCCGGGTCGGCCTTGCCGGTGATGCGGGCGTCCTTGCGCAGTTCCTCGACGAGCCGCTCGCTGGCCTCGGCGCCGACGTCGGCGAGCAGCAGCGTGTCCTCGACGTCCTCCCAATCGGCTTCGGTGAGGTTGTCCTTGGTGAGGATGTTGAACAGCGCCTTGCCGAACGGGTTGGAGCTGTTGGCGAGCTTCGCCTTGAGGCGGGTGATGCGCGATGCGGAGGATTCCGGCTTCTCGCGGGTCGGGGCGGGAGTGGGGGTCGCGGGCTGCTTCGGCGCCTCGGGGGTCTTGGGGGCTTCGGGAGCTCCGGCTGCTTTATCCGCTTCCGCTTTAGCCGCTTCAGCCGCCGCAGCTGACGGGGCGGGCGCCTCTTCGGCGGCACCGGCCTGGGCGGCGGCCCCGGCATCGGCTGCGGCACGTTCCTGCGCGATGCGCGCATCGGCTCTGGCCTTGGCCTCCTCCTCGGCCTTGGCGAGCGCGCGCTTGCGCGAGCGGTCGAACAGCGAGCCGATCACGATCAATACGACGGCGATAACTACAACGGCCACAATGCCGATCATCACATTGGTATCCATATCTTCAGCCTAAAAACCGCAACGGACAGCGCCGCCTCATGGCGCGGCCGGGCGCCGGGCCGGCCATTAGGCAATCCGCCCCCGACTGACCGGATACGCGCCGCCACGCGTTCCGGCCATGGCGCAATCGGCCCCATACGCCGCCGAACATCCGGCGGCGGTGCCAAACTGGTGCCATGGCCAATGCTTCACGAATGACATCACTGCAACGCCGCGAACAACTGATTCAGGTTGGTCGCGCGCTGTTCGCGTCCAAGGGGTTCGAAGCGGTGAGCGTGGAGGAGATCGCGGCCAGCGCGAAGGTCAGCAAGCCGATCGTGTACGAGCATTTCGGCGGCAAGGAAGGCCTGTACGCGGTGATCGTGGATCGCGAGATGCGCGCGCTGACCACGGTGCTGACGAGCGCGCTCAACGATTCGACCGCGCACCCCCGCCAGATCGTGGAGCGGACGGCGCTGGCGCTGCTGAGCTACATCGAGCAGAACGCGGACGGGTTCCAGGTGCTGGTGCGCGATTCGCCGAGCACCGATCCGGCCGGCTCGTTCAGTTCGCTGCTGGGCGACGTGAGCCTGAAGGTCGAGAATCTGCTCATGGAGGCGTTCAAGCGGCAGAAGCTGCCGGTGAAGGGGGTGCCGTACTACGCGCAGATGCTGGTTGGCATGACCGTGTTCACCGGCCAGTACTGGGCGGACCGCCCGAAGGTCAGCAAGGAGCAGCTCGCCGCGTACATCGTCGATCTGGCATGGCACGGGCTGTCCCGGCTGGATGCCAAGCCGGAACTGCGGTTCGAGGGCCGCAAGGCCCGACAGTCCGCGAAGCGCGGGGCTCCCGACGACGACGCACGGCGCCGGGAAGCGCAAAGGGGCGAGACGGCCGCGCAAGACACGGCCGCGCAAGACTCGGCCGCCGCATCGCGCGAGGACACGGCACGGGACGGGGCGCCGCAGCCGGACGGACCGGACGGGGCGCCGGAAGCGGAAGCAGGCGACGACTCGAGGCCTGACGCGGCATAGTCCCGCAGGCCGCGGACCGTCGGTAAGCCGCACATCGGATGCGGCGTATCACACGCTGCGTCACATCGCACGCTGCGTCACATCGGTCGCAGCGCCGCACGCCACGTCGCGTCGCCCACAGTCCGGACACGGGTCGTGGCACATATCAGCCGACATTCCCCCGAATCATGCCGTGCGTCGTCGGCGAGCAAAAGCGGCATCGGCGATCCGCATACGGCAAGGAGATGCCCCCGAACGGCACCGATCCCACGGCGATCAGGGGAATATCAGGGACTCCGATCATGCGTTCAGGGATGCAGAACGTGTACAAACCACCTATCGATGCCCGCTAGGTGCTAGGTTTGGGGAAGGAAAACAGATGACCCGCCCTGGGCGGTACCGGTAGGTTAACGAGGAGCGTATGAAGCAGAACACCCCGGCAACACTGACGTTCGTGGTGCCCGCATACAATATGGAGACCTATCTTGAGCGCTGCATTTCCTCGCTGCTGTCGGCGAGCGACACCAGCGACATCGAGGTGCTGATCGTCGACGACGGTTCCTCCGACTCCACTCCCCAGCTGGCCGACACGTACGAGAAGCGCTGGCCGAGCGTGCGCGCGATCCATCAGCAGAACAAGGGGCACGGCGGCGCGGTGAACACCGGCATCGCCAACGCGCGCGGCACGTACATCAAGGTCGTGGACGCCGACGACTGGGTCGACCCGCAGTCGATCGACACGATGATGGCCACGCTGCGCGAGCAGCGCGCGTCCGGCGACCCGGTCGATATGGTCGTCACCAACTACGTATATGACAAGGTGAGCAAGCGCCGCAAGCACGTCGTCAATTTCCGCCGCGCCATGACGCCCGGCGAAATCCAGGGATGGGACGATCTGGGCCGGTTCGGCATCGCCGAGTACATCCTCATGCACGCGCTCATCTTCCGCACCGAGGTGGTGCGCGCTTCGGGCATGCGGCTGCCGGAGCACACCTTCTACGTGGATTTCATCTACGCCTATCAGCCGTTCACCCAGGTGCGGACGATACTGTACCTGGACATGCCGTTCTACCACTACTTCATCGGCCGCGAGGGCCAGAGCGTGCAGACCGACGTGATGATCCGCCGCGTCAACCAGCTGCGGCTCGTGAACCGCCGCATGGTGGAGGCGACGCCGGAACCGGGCACCGTGCCCGACGGGCTGTACCGCTACATGATCCATTTCCTCGCGATCGAGAGCTCGGTCACCAGTGTGTTCCTGATCCTGTCGCGCGATCCGGAGAACTACAAGCTCAAGGACCAGCTGTGGGCCGACCTCGACGCCGCGTCCCCCGCGATCAGCCATGACGTGCGCAAGAAGCTGATCGCGCGTGCGATCAATCTCCCCGGTTCCGTCGGCCGCTGGATCATCCGCCAGGGCTACCGCATCGCGGAAGGCATCGTCGGCTTCAACTAGCCGCGGCTCTCCCGGCATCCCAAACCGACCGTATGTCAGCGCAGCCCAATCACAGCCTGCTGGCATACAGCCTTCCCGACATCCCAAATCGGCCGTATGCCAGCATGTACTCATGCGCTTCTGCAGCGTATGAGCGCGTGAGCGTATGAGTGCGTAAGTACGTGCACGCGCTGTTAATGCATATGTTGTTAACAAATAGAGCGTATGCTTCACTCCTTGCAGACGGTGCGACACCCATGCGATCCCCGATCCATAAGGCCGAACCGATACAATGATGCCGGCAGTGCAGCACGATGCGCGATATGGCGCAACGGCCCCGGTATGCAGGGCACAACAGCAAGGGAGAGATATGCAGTTCGAATGTTCCGGCACTACGGTGCTGTTCGACGAGGATACGCTGAAGCTCACGTTCCGCCGCGACGAGGCTACATGGGGCTGGCGCGACGGCTTCGAGCCGACACTGGTCTGCGAACAGGGTACCTTCCCGTTCACCCAGGCGGCGAAGATCACGCACGAGAGCCGCGAGACCGGCACCGGAGTCGGCGTGTACAGCACCTTCGCGGGCTTCGGCGGCACGCCGTACACCTTCGCGACCTACATCTGGATCGAGCGCTCGTCCGGCGACGTGCTCTTCGAATGGATCCCGCTCAACGAGGACGGGCTCAGCGTCACCATGCTGAACTGGCCCGGCGAAATGGCGTTCGACGACGCCGACGGGCACTGCGCCACGCTCATCAACGACGAACAGGGCGTCATGATCCCCAACACCTGGCCGACGCCGGTGACCACCGCCGACGTCACCTTCGAGGGGCGCTTCGACACCGCGGGCAGCTACATGCCTTGGTTCGCGCAGCTGCGCGGCGACGCGCACGCCTACATCGCGATCTGCGAGACGCCGTGGAACGCCGGCTACGCGATCGACCACCCCGCCAACGGCCCCTACACGCACGTCGGCATGTGGTTCGACCCGAGCCTCGGCACGATGGCGTACCGCCGCGTGGCGCGCTATCGCTTCCTCAAGGACGCCGATCACACCGCCATCTGCAAGACGTACCGCGCGTACGTCAACGAGCGCGGGCGCCTGCGCACGCTGACCGAAAAGGCGGCGCGCAACCCCTCGATCCACCGGCTGATCGGCTGCTCGTGGATGCACGTCGGCATCAAGACCGTGGTGCAGCCCGAATCGTCGTTCTATGACCACGAGCACCCCGAGAACAACAACTCGCTGGTCACCTTCGCGGCGCGCGAGCGCCAGCTGCGCACGCTGCACGAGCTGGGCGCCGGCCGCATCTACATGCATCTGGACGGTTGGGCGCAGCCCGGCTACGACAACGAGCACCCGGACTACCTGCCCGCATGCCGCGAGGCCGGAGGCTGGGAGGGCATGAAGTCGTTGGTCGACACCTGCCATGACTACGGCGACCTGTTCGGCACGCACGACCAGTACCGCGACTACTACTTCACCGCGCGCACCTTCGACAAGCGCAATGCGGTCCGTCTGGCGGACGGCACCATGCCCGAGCACTCGCGCTGGGCCGGCGGCCACCAGACCTACCTGTGCGCCGAGCTCGCGCCGGATTACGTGCGCCGCAACTTCGCCGAGATCGCCGCGCACGGCATCACGCTGGACTGCGCGTATCTGGACGTGTTCACCTGCAATGAGGGCGACGAATGCTCGAACCCCGACCACCGCATGACCCGCCGCGAGTGCTACGACCGCCGCGCCGAATGCTTCGAGTACCTGCTGTCGCACGGCATCCTGTCCTCGTCCGAGGAGGTGTCCGACTGGGCCGTGCCGAGCCTGGTGTTCTGCCACTACGCACCCTACGACTTCCAGATGCGCTCGCCCGAGGCGCCGCGCCACGGCATTCCGGTGCCACTGTACAACCTCGTCTACCACGACTGCGTGATCCAGCCGTGGATGATGGAGCGCGTGGTCAACGGCGACGACTACATGCTCTACGCGCTGCTCAACGGCGGCGCGCCGTACCTGATCCGCGACGCCGCGTATGTCGGCGTGGACGGCGATATGGACGACGCGCAGCGCGCCCAGGCCGAGAACGACATCGAGCGCTGCCAGATCGTGGCCGCGCTGCATGAGCGCGTCGGCATGAGCGAGCTGGTGCGCCACGAGTTCGTCGACGGCGATCCGCTCGTGCAGCGTTCGACCTTCGCCGACGGCACGAGCGTGACCTGCGACTTTCACACGCAGGAGTACCGCATCGAGCAGTAGCCGGCGGCGGCGCCGAGAAGCGGACAAACGCGGATGTGCCGAGGGGCCGGGCCACGAAGGTCCGGCCCCTCGGCACATGTCGTCATATCCGCGTTTGCGATCGTTTGCATGCGGCCATGCACCCGGCCAATGCGCGCTACTGTCGAGTTGTCGGTGCATGGGTCTGTAGTGAAACCGGTTGCCATCCGGTATTATGCCCTCAAAATGGCTTCATACCGTCGACGTCTCCGACCCCACGCACCGACAACTCGCATCCACGCAACAATCGCCGGCCTGCAACGGCCGCGACAGGCGAATCCGACGGGCGTCTCACACCCATCGGTCGGACATGGCAAAGGAATTGCGCATCAGGTTGCTGGCCGTATAGAGCACGTCGCCGAGCAGCTTGGTCGTATGCGTGCGCAGATAATCCGCCATGGTCCCATTCGCCGCTTCAAGGCGCGCACGAACCGAATCGATATCGCCGGCGTCTTCGCCGCCGCCGGCGAGCGACGCATCCGTATCGGCGACCAGACGATGGCCAAACACGCGCACCTGCTCCGCATACCCTTCGATCGCGTTGTTGGTGTCGAACCAATGCGCGTCCGCCAGCGCGGCGATCAGCCGATTCGTCCAGTACAGGTTGTCGGTGGACACTTCCGGCGTGGTGTCGCGCAGGTAGGCCGGCGTATCCGCGACGTTCGCGTAGAACGGCGCAACGGCGGTGAACGGGCCCGAGCCGTAGGCGATCCACATCACCGCGCGGCTGGATTCCGGCGCATACGGGCGCAGCTGCATGGCGACCATATGCCCGGTGCGGTTGATGCCGATCGGGCGATAGCGGTGCCGCGATTCGGGCGTGCCCAATGTGCCGTACGGGTCGTACGGCGTGTCCTCGAAGTGGGACGACATCAGGAAATCCACGTCCTCGATGGTCACGGCGTTTTCGGGCACGCGGCACCACGGGATGTCACCGGATACCGGCGTATAGCGCGCGGAAGGCGAATCCCAGTCCTCGCTCGGGTTCAGATGGCGCTGCATGTACCAAGCGCGCGGCGTGTTGTAGATGCGGTCCTTGGGCGTGCTCGTGCCGAAGGCCATGCGCGGGTTGAACCGGTCGCCGGAAGCGGCGGAGGAGCCGGCGGCGAACCCGGCGGCCCCCACAGCGGCGGGGCGCACCGTGCGGGAGAGGTGGTTGTCCACCATGAACCCGCGCAGATCGGCGCTGCACAGATACTCGCGTTGGGCGCCGAAGGCGTCGGCCAGATCGAAGTCGTCGATGCCGAGCTGGTTGGGAATCGTCGCATAGCAGTCGTCGGGCACGCGGCGGGCGATCCAATGGTGGCCGCCGATCGTTTCGACGTACCAGATCTCGTCCACGTCGGAGATGATCACGCCGTTCGATTCGTACGTGCCGTATTGCTCGAGCAGCTCGCCGAGCCGCCGCACGCCTTCGCGCGCGGTGCGCACGTACGGCAGCACGAGGGTGATGATGTCCTCCTCGCCGATGCCGCCCGGCTGCTCGGCGCGGTACCCGGCCTCGCCGGCCTCGCCCGAGGACGGCCGCAGCGCCACGAGCGGATCGGCGGCCAGCACGCGCTCGTTGACGGCTATGGTCTCGGTGGCGCTCATCGCCACGTTATGCTCGTTGACGCCGGCCTCGGCGAGCACCCCGCGATTGGGCAGCACGTTCGGCACGATCGAATACCGACAGGGGTCGTCCGGCAGATCGATATCGACGTGGCTGAGCGTGCTGCGGTAGCGCCGCGGCTGATCGGCCGGGTCCACTGCCACGAACCGCTTGGGATCGTAGCGCCCCGAACCCGAATCGTCATTGCGGGCGATGATGGTGGAGCCGTCGTAGCTGGCGGCCTTTCCGACAAGTATGGTGGTGCATGACATGCTGCCCAACTCTAGAAGCAGGGGTGACTTTCGAGGGGCGCGCATGGGCCGTCGGCATTTTCGCGAAGGGCGAGTTTATGCCGGATAATGCGGCCGATCGTGAGACAGTAGGGTAAGGCGAATGAAAGGAGCCGAAAATGACCGATACCACCAACAGCGCATCCAGCAGCATCGACGTGTACGGGGCCGACTGGTGCGGCGACTGCAAGCGCGCGAAGGCCGCGCTCACCCGTCTTGGGGCGGCGTACACCTGGCACAACATCGAAACCGAGGACGGCGCGGCCGACCGGGCCGTCGAGATCAGCGGCCAGAAGCATATTCCGGTGGTGCTGTACGGCGATGGCGCGTTCCAGGTCGAGCCGTCCGCCACCGACATCGAGCAGAAGCTCAAGGAACTGGGCGTCATCGACTGACGCACCAGGGGCCGGAGCGCGAGTCCCGAGATCGCACGGAGCCGCCGTGTGGCTGGCGACGGATCCGCAAAGGCACAGGGGATGCCACGGATGCCCGCGATTCCCACTGATTTCCCAGATAACACACACGATATCCCGAAGGAAGCGGCGTTATCGTTGTTTCAGGCCGCAAAGCCGATATAACTTAACCCTTCCTCTCTCTTCTTCTCAAGCCCGGTTCACGCCGGGCTTTCTTCGTTTTCGCCACGTCATTGTCGCCGCGCCAGGCACGATGCGATGCACCCGGCACCATGGCGTTCGCGGGGGCTCCTCCCCTCAGGCCGCTTTGTGTCTGGCTCCCCTCTTGGAGGCTGAGCCAGAACTACTCAACGAATTAACGACTCGGGATGCTAGTATCTGAAGCAACAGACCGCACTATCGGAGGCGTAACAATGACCGCATCACAGACTGCTTCGTATATGGAAGGTGAGGATCGCTAACCGCTGTCAAGCGGCTGAAGTATTCATCAGACTCAACGCATGGATGGTCATCCGCGTGGCCGCACGGCCCAGGATGATGGCGTGAGCGTGTCTTGCGTGCGGTTAATGGTCCTTTCGGTGGCATGATCGGTCAAGGCGGCCGGGCATGCCTTAATGAAAGGTTTGTTACGGTGCATAGCGCCAATACTCTCAATATCCGCAATACCATAGCCCGCTTCCGCACCCTCGGCGGTTGCGGTTCCATCAATGCCATCAGCGCCATCGCATCCAGCGGCGACGGGGTCGGAACCGGCTCGGGTTCCCGCGCCGAATCCGGCGCGACACCGAGCGGACGGCATACGGACCAGCCCGCAGTCGGCGATCCCGTGTTGCGGCTCGACCATGTCTCCCGCTCCTTCGGCCGGGGCAACGGGCGGCACCAAGCCGTGCGCGGCATCTCACTGACCGTCGACGCCGGGCGCATCGTCTGTCTGCTGGGGCCGAACGGCGCCGGCAAAACCACCACGATGAAGATGATCGCCACGCTGCTCACGCCGGATGGCGGGTCGATCAGCGTCTGCGGCGTGGACGCGGTACGGCGGGCGCCGCGCGCCCGCCGCCCTCTTTTCCCGCCGTCCAACAG
>OAXB01000382.1_pt1 | contig 12778 bp, 10 predicted proteins | sample 1501541 | NCBI WGS metagenome assembly OAXB01 (sample SAMEA2580302, study PRJEB22360) | human gut metagenome | biome: human gut; feature: human-associated habitat; material: faeces | place: Denmark | collected 2008/2010
GCCAGAATCAGTGGGGGGTGGTGCCGGCATCCCCCCCCCTGCCGTTCCTGATGTTCAGCGCCCTGCTTGGCTTTACCGGCTGGCGGATGAGCAAACGCCCGCAGGCGGCGGAGGCGGAAGAGAAAAGCCTCGAAACGCTGACCCGCACCATCACCGAAACCAGCGATCAACAGGTCAGTTGGGAAACCATTCCGCTGATTGAGCCCATCAGTTTAAGCCTCGGCTACAAGCTGGTGGCGCTGGTGGATAAAGCGCAGGGCAACCCGCTCACCCAGCGGATTCGCGGCGTCCGGCAGGTAATTTCCGACGGCAACGGCGTGCTATTGCCGGAGATCCGCATTCGGGAAAACTTCCGCCTCAAGCCCAGTCAGTACGCCATTTTCATCAACGGCATTAAGGCTGATGAAGCGGATATTCCGGCGGATAAACTGATGGCCCTGCCCTCCAGCGAAACCTACGGCGAGATTGATGGCGTTCTGGGTAACGACCCGGCGTATGGGATGCCGGTGACCTGGATACAGCCTGCGCAGAAAGCGAAGGCGCTGAATATGGGGTATCAGGTGATCGACAGCGCCAGCGTGATTGCCACCCATGTGAACAAGATTGTGCGCAGCTATATTCCTGATTTGTTTAACTATGATGACATCACGCAGTTGCATAACCGCCTGTCGTCGATGGCTCCGCGACTGGCGGAAGATTTGAGCGCGGCGCTGAACTACAGCCAGTTGCTGAAGGTGTACCGGGCTCTGTTGACCGAAGGCGTTTCCCTGCGCGATATCGTCACCATCGCCACCGTGCTGGTCGCCAGTAGCACGGTGACCAAGGATCATATTCTGCTGGCGGCCGATGTGCGCCTGGCGCTGCGGCGCAGTATTACCCATCCGTTCGTTCGCAAGCAGGAGCTGGCGGTGTATACGCTGAATAATGAGCTGGAAAATCTGCTGACCAACGTGGTGAATCAGGCGCAACAGGGCGGCAAAGTGATGCTCGACAGCGTGCCGGTTGACCCGAATATGCTCAACCAGTTCCAGAGTACGATGCCGCAGGTGAAGGAACAGATGAAAGCGGCGGGGAAAGACCCGGTGCTGCTGGTGCCGCCGCAGTTACGCCCTTTGCTGGCGCGCTACGCAAGGTTGTTTGCGCCGGGGCTGCATGTGCTGTCGTATAACGAAGTGCCGGATGAGCTGGAGTTGAAGATTATGGGGGCGTTGATGTAAGAATCCGGCACCAGTGCACAATTGCCGGATGCGGCGTGAACGCCTTATCCGGCCTACGGTTAAAGCACAAATTTGTAGGCCGGATAAGCATAAGCGCATCCGGCATCGGTGCATATTGCCGGATGCGGCGTGAACGCCTTATCCGGCCTACCGTTAAGGCACAAATTTGTAGACCGGATAAGCGTAAGCGCATCCGGCACCAGCGCACAATTACAAAATGATACGCTCCCCGGCACTAAAATCCATTACGTCTCCCGCCCAATCGATGGGATATAACCCTTTCGTGACATCGCGATGAAACGTTGAGAATGGCCAATCACTTACTTGCTTTACCCAGCCATGTTTTACTGGATTTATATAAATATAATCAACATGATGGCGATAGTCTTTGGTATTGCGGATGGCGTGCTCCCAAAAACGCGGTTGCCAGATATTTTGCAATCCACAAGCATGGGTGAATTGCTTTTTAATCTCCCGCCAGCGAGAAGAAAAATCATCATCGCTCTCGGGTAATGTCCAGATACAGTGCATATGCTCCGGCAAAACTACCCAGGCGTTAATTTCAAAAGGTCTGGCTCGCTTAACTTTAACAATGGCGTTACGGAGCATCTGATACTGGGTGGTCAAAAGCTGGCTTCGACGATTCCGTAAATTTACCGTGAAAAACCAGGTTCCCCCCTTGATGTAATAACGACGATATTCAGACATAGCGACTCCTTTTTCTCAACGGTAAGAAGAAAAGGAAAAGTCGACAATGAGGTTATGTTATATCGGGAAAGCGGCTCGCAAAAATGCACAAATTTGTAGGCATGATAAGACGCGCCAGCGTCGCATCAGGCATCGGAGCACAATTGCCGGATGCGGCGTAAACGCCTTATCCGTCCTACAAAATCGTCTCTTCCGTCAAAATCCGCCGAGCACCTAAAAAATGGTCCTGCCAGAAAGGTTCGGCTAACCGGCTTATCCGAATGGTTTCGCCGGTACGTGGCGACTCGATAAATTGCCCATCGCCCAGATACACGCCCATATGATCGGCTATCTCGCGGCTGTGGATATGGAAAAACAGCAAATCTCCCCGGCGCAGGTCGTTATTCGCCACAATCGTTGCCCGATGGTAGTGATACATCTCATTGGCCGTGCGCGGGAGCTTCGCCTCGAGAATCTTGTTGTAGGCATAAAAAACCAACCCGCTGCAGTCGAAGCATTTATCAGGCCGCGTGCCGCCCCAGACGTAAGGCTTACCAAGCTGTTGCTCCAGGCGGTGGATCGCCACTTCGGTGATATTGTGCAGGTGGTCGCTGCTTAAGAAATGATTGTTTTCTGCCAACGCCTGCCAGCGTCTGTCACTCGACTTGAGCGGCGCAGGAAACCATTCTGGATGCTGTTTTATCTGCTCGCGGTTGTGCTGGCGCAGCGCCCTTCTGCTTTGTGCGTTCCCTTCTACAATGTAGCTGGCCTGTTTTTTCAGATGCGCGTGGTATCGCTTTAGCAATCGCGCACGGTTTTGCATCCGCTGGCGGGCGGCGTAACTGAAGGAGGTGTGTGATGTGGGAGTGGCGTTGGCAAATATAGGAAGCCAAAGGGACAAAGAAAACACGCCCAGGCGCAGAAATCTGCCGTGAGAGAACGAATACATGAAGGATATAAACTGGCTGAATGAAGGTGATAATTTTAAAGGAGCGGGTGGGTAAATAGGATTATTAATCGCTTATTTGCATATTACTATTGCAGTTTCATAACCTTAGGAAATAAGTAATAAATCCGCTATACAGCCGCTTTTCGGACTTTTGAAAATCGCCCCTTATGCTAAATTTGTAAACCCAGCACCGACAGGCTTGCGTAAAACTCTTTTGGTGCTAATGTGAGCCTTCCAAATCCAGACTATTCCGATTTGGGATCTATTTTGCCGCCCTGGCGTGTGTAACCGTTTTATCAAGGAATAAGCAGTATGCGTAAAATCGCATTAATTCTTGCGATGTTGTTGATCCCGTGCGTTTCGTTTGCCAGTTTGCTGGGCAGCGGTAGTTCCACCACGCCAGTGAGCAAAGAGTATAAGCAGCAGTTGATGGGATCCCCTGTCTACATCCAAATCTTCAAGGAAGAGCGCACGCTCGATCTCTACGTCAAAATGGGCGAGCAATATCAATTACTCGACAGCTACAAAATTTGTAAATATTCCGGCGGGTTAGGCCCCAAACAGCGTCAGGGCGATTTCAAAAGTCCGGAAGGGTTTTATAGCGTTCAGCGTAATCAATTAAAACCAGACAGCCGTTACTACAAAGCAATTAATATTGGTTTCCCCAACGCCTATGACCGCGCGCATGGTTACGAAGGGAAATACCTGATGATTCACGGCGATTGTGTTTCTATCGGTTGCTACGCGATGACCAATCAGGGTATTGATGAGATTTTCCAGTTCGTTACTGGCGCACTGGTGTTTGGTCAGCCGAGTGTGCAGGTGAGCATTTATCCTTTCCGCATGACCGACGCCAATATGAAGCGCCATAAGTATTCCAACTTTAAGGACTTCTGGGAACAACTGAAGCCGGGCTACGACTACTTTGAACAGACTCGTAAGCCACCGACGGTTTCTGTCGTCAATGGCCGTTACGTGGTCAGCAAGCCGTTGAGCCACGAAGTGGTGCAACCACAACTGGCATCAAACTACACGCTCCCCGAGGCAAAATAAGCGCCATTCGCCTGGCATAATCTTTTGCCAGGTTTCATTGCCCGTCAGCGGCTGAGTTGCAATCACCGTGACCACATCATTCGGTGTGGTCTGCGAGCTGAAGTCGATTTCCACATCCTGATCCAGCAACGTTGCCACGCCAAACGGCGCGCGGCGGGTGATCCAGTGCAGATTGGTTGAACAATACGCCATCACGTAACGTCCGTCCGAAAGCAGCATGTTGAAGACGCCCTTCTGCCGCAGTTCATCCGCCAGTGAGGCGATATATTTAAATACCGCCACCATGTTGCCCGGTGTGCGCGGATAACGCTGCGTCAATTTATACAACAACCAGCAGAAGGCTTTTTCGCTGTCGGTTTCGCCCACCGGGCGAAAGTTGCCGGTTTCCAGTGATTTATAGCCCGTCAGTTGCCCATTATGCGCATACGTCCAGTTGCGTCCCCACAGTTCACGGGTAAACGGGTGAGTGTTTTCCAGCGCCACCTCGCCCCGATTCGCCTGGCGAATATGAGCGATTACCGAGCAGGATTTTATCGGATAGTCCTGAACCAGTTTGGCGATGGGGGAATTAAAGCTGGGTTGTGGATCTTTAAATGTGCGACAACCTTTGCCTTCGTAAAAAGTGATCCCCCAGCCATCTTTATGCGGCCCGGTTCCACCACCGCGCTGCACAAGCCCAGTGAAACTAAAGCAGATATCGGTTGGGACGTTGGCGCTCATCCCGAGCAGTTCGCACATCGGTAACCTCCACAACAGCAGGGGGATGCCCCCGGCGAAGATTGGTTTAAGGATTTTCTGGCCGGACGCGGCGTAAACGTTTTATCCGGCCTACAGTTCGGGTACAGATTTGTAGGCATGATAAGACGCGTCAGCGTCGCATCAGGCATCAGCGCACAAATGCCGGATGCGGCGTAAACGCCTTATCCGGCCTACAGTTCGGGTACAGATTTGTAGGCATGATAAGACGCGTCAGCGTCGCATCAGGCATCAGCGCACAAATGCCGGATGCGGCGTAAACGCCTTATCCGGCCTACGCCAGACTTACTTAGCCATCTCTTTTTCGATTAACTGGATCAGAATATGGATCACTTTAATGTGAATTTCCTGAATACGGTCGGCATAGCCAAAGTGCGGAACGCGAATTTCAATATCCGCTGTGCCAGCCATTTTGCCGCCGTCTTTACCGGTCAGGGTGATCACTTTCATCCCCTTCTCACGCGCCGCCGCGATCGCTTTGATCACGTTTGCAGAGTTACCGGAAGTGGAGATCCCCAGCAGCACGTCACCTTCGCGACCTACCGCTTCAACGTAGCGGGAGAAAATATCGTTAAATCCAAAATCGTTACCGACGCAGGTGATGTGGCTGACATCAGAAATGGCAATCGCCGGATAGCCCGGACGGTTTTCACGGTAACGACCGGTCAACTCTTCTGCAAAGTGCATAGCATCGCAATGGGAGCCGCCGTTGCCGCAGGAAAGCACCTTACCACCGGCTTTAAAGCTGTCTGCTAACAGGACCGCCGCGCGCTGAATGGCGTGAATATTGGCGTCATCTTTTAAAAAGTTAGCCAGCGTTTCCGCCGCTTCGTTCAGTTCGTTACGAATAAGATCCTGGTACATGAGGATATCCTTCAGCATAAATTAAATAGACAAAATGCAGTGTACCGGATACCGCCAGAAGCGAGAAGTCCAGGGCAGCGCAATGGCCAGGACTTTTTGACCTGAAGTGGGGATAAAAACAGCAACAATGTGAGCTTTGTTGTAATTATATTGTAAATACATTGCTAAATATTTTTACATCTACTACAACCATATCATCACAAGTGGTCAGACCTCCTACAAGTAAGGGGCTTTTCGTTATGATGATTTTGAGTATTCTCGCTACGGTTGTCCTGCTCGGCGCGTTGTTTTATCACCGCGTGAGCTTATTTTTCAGCAGTCTGCTTTTGCTCGCCTGGACAGCCGCCCTCGGCGTCGCAGGTCTGTGGTCGGCGTGGGTACTGGTGCCTCTGGCCATTATCCTCGTGCCGTTTAACTTTGCGCCTATGCGTAAATCGATGATTTCTGCGCCGGTGTTTCGTGGTTTCCGTAAGGTGATGCCGCCGATGTCGCGCACCGAGAAAGAAGCGATTGATGCAGGCACCACCTGGTGGGAAGGTGACTTGTTCCAGGGCAAACCGGACTGGAAAAAGCTGCATAACTATCCACAACCACGCCTGACTGCTGAAGAGCAAGCGTTTATCGACGGTCCGGTAGAAGAAGCCTGCCGGATGGCAAATGATTTCCAGATTACGCATGAGCTGGCGGATCTGCCGCCGGAGCTGTGGGCATATCTGAAAGAGCATCGCTTCTTTGCGATGATCATCAAAAAAGAGTACGGCGGGCTGGAGTTCTCGGCTTATGCCCAGTCTCGCGTGCTGCAAAAGCTCTCTGGCGTGAGCGGGATCCTGGCGATTACCGTCGGCGTGCCGAACTCATTAGGTCCGGGCGAACTGCTGCAACATTACGGTACTGACGAGCAGAAAAATCACTATCTGCCACGTCTGGCGCGTGGTCAGGAGATCCCTTGCTTTGCACTGACCAGCCCGGAAGCGGGTTCCGATGCGGGTGCGATTCCAGATACCGGGATTGTCTGTATGGGGGAATGGCAGGGTCAGCAGGTGCTGGGAATGCGTCTGACCTGGAACAAACGCTACATTACGCTGGCACCGATTGCGACCGTGCTCGGACTGGCGTTTAAGCTCTCTGATCCAGAAAAACTGCTCGGCGGTGATGAAGATTTAGGTATTACCTGTGCACTAATCCCAACCACCACGCCGGGCGTGGAAATTGGTCGTCGCCACTTCCCGCTGAACGTGCCATTTCAGAACGGACCGACACGCGGCAAAGATGTTTTCGTACCGATCGATTACATTATCGGCGGCCCGAAAATGGCCGGGCAAGGCTGGCGGATGCTGGTGGAGTGTCTCTCGGTGGGCCGTGGCATCACCCTGCCTTCCAACTCAACCGGCGGCGTGAAGTCGGTGGCTCTGGCAACCGGTGCGTATGCTCACATTCGTCGTCAGTTCAAAATCTCTATCGGTAAGATGGAAGGGATTGAAGAGCCGCTGGCGCGTATTGCCGGGAACGCCTACGTAATGGATGCTGCGGCATCGCTGATTACCTACGGCATTATGCTCGGTGAAAAACCCGCCGTGCTGTCGGCTATCGTTAAGTATCACTGTACCCATCGCGGGCAGCAGTCGATTATTGATGCGATGGATATCACCGGCGGTAAAGGCATTATGCTCGGGCAGAGCAACTTCCTGGCACGAGCTTACCAGGGCGCGCCGATCGCCATCACCGTTGAAGGTGCCAACATTCTGACCCGCAGCATGATGATCTTCGGTCAGGGAGCGATTCGTTGCCATCCGTATGTGCTGGAAGAGATGGAAGCGGCGAAAAATAATGACGTTAACGCATTTGATAAGTTGCTGTTCAAACATATCGGTCACGTCGGTAGCAACAAAGTTCGCAGCTTCTGGCTTGGTTTGACGCGCGGTTTAACCAGCAGCACGCCAACCGGCGATGCGACTAAACGTTATTATCAGCACCTGAACCGCCTGAGCGCCAACCTCGCCCTGCTTTCTGATGTCTCGATGGCGGTACTGGGCGGCAGCCTGAAACGTCGTGAACGTATCTCGGCACGTCTGGGGGATATTTTAAGTCAGCTTTACCTCGCCTCCGCCGTTCTGAAGCGTTATGACGATGAAGGCCGCAATGAAGCTGACCTGCCGCTGGTGCACTGGGGCGTACAGGATGCACTGTATCAGGCTGAACAGGCGATGGACGATTTACTGCAAAACTTCCCGAACCGCGTGGTTGCCGGGTTGCTGAATGTGGTGATCTTCCCGACCGGACGTCATTATCTGGCACCATCTGACAAGCTGGATCATAAAGTGGCGAAGATTTTACAAGTGCCAAACGCCACCCGTTCACGCATTGGTCGCGGTCAGTACCTGACGCCGAGCGAGCATAATCCGGTTGGTTTACTGGAAGAGGCGCTGGTGGATGTGATTGCCGCCGACCCGATTCATCAGCGGATCTGTAAAGAGCTGGGCAAAAACCTGCCGTTTACCCGTCTGGATGAACTGGCGCACAACGCGCTGGCGAAGGGGCTGATTGATAAAGATGAAGCCGCTATTCTGGTAAAAGCAGAAGAAAGCCGTCTGCGCAGTATTAACGTTGATGACTTTGATCCGGAAGAGCTGGCGACGAAGCCGGTAAAGTTGCCGGAGAAAGTACGGAAAGTTGAAGCTGCGTAATGCCGAAAGGTTTCATTTGAGACTGATGACAAACGTAAGATTGCCTGATGCGCTACGCTTATCAGGCCTACGTGATTCATGCAATATATTGAATTTTAACGATTTTGTAGGACGGATAAGGCGTTCACGCCGCATCCGGCATGAACAACGCGTACTTTGTCAACAATCAGAACGGAGCCGAAAGGCTCCGTTTCTTTATCCGCTAATTATTTAAAATTAAAGCCATCCGGATGGTTTTCCAGGCTGCCGGTCAACGCGGCGAACAGCACCGTTTTACCATCAATCGAAAGCGCATCGTTCACATTCAGCCAGGTGAGTTTCTCTTGTGACGTTTTCTCATCAATGGTCGAGAACAACCCCGTCATCTGATTAGATTTCTCGGACCACATCACCGCAATACGTTGCGAGCCGCAGTCATGCGGTTTGCACGCACTCATCACCTGATACGTCTCATCTCCCAACGTCACTGTTTGCGCGGGGGTATAAGTACCGCCTTTTATCACCCAGGCGGGCAACTTATGCCCTTCCACCATCTGATTAAACGCTGCTTTGGTGGCTTCACCCTTTGCCAGGCTGCTAATGGTTAAATCATCCTGCGCCATTGCACTGGTGGCGATGACCAAAGCGGCGACTGTCGTTATTGCCTTAAACATCATTCCTCCCGAGCTTATCCTGCCCATGTTATTAACGCCCTAAAGATTGGCTATAACACAGTAATTTGCAAATAAGATATTTCCAATATCAGCATTTGTTATCAATCTCTACCGCAGTAAGGTAATAACCCGATAAAGTGTTAAAGTTATAAAACCCCTCAAATAAAGGAGTTGTACACCGTGCCTGGTTTGAAGATTACGCTTTTGCAGCAACCGTTGGTGTGGATGGATGGTCCTGCCAACCTGCGCCATTTTGATCGTCAACTGGAAGGTATTACCGGGCGCGATGTGATCGTTCTACCGGAGATGTTTACCAGCGGCTTTGCCATGGAAGCTGCGGTTTCATCGCTAGCGCAAGATGATGTTGTGAACTGGATGACCGCTAAAGCGCAACAGTGCAATGCGCTGATTGCAGGCAGTGTTGCATTGCAAACGGAGTCTGGTTCGGTTAACCGCTTTTTGCTGGTTGAGCCGGGCGGCACGGTACATTTTTATGATAAGCGTCATCTGTTCCGAATGGCAGATGAGCATCTGCATTATAAAGCGGGCAATGCGCGAGTGATTGTGCAATGGCGCGGCTGGCGTATTTTGCCGCAGGTGTGCTACGACTTACGTTTTCCGGTGTGGTCGCGCAATCTCAATGATTATGACCTCGCAATCTACGTTGCCAACTGGCCTGCCCCGCGCTCTTTGCACTGGCAAGCATTGCTGACGGCCCGCGCGATTGAGAATCAGGCGTATGTGGCGGGATGCAATCGCGTCGGCAGCGATGGCAACGGCTGTCATTATCGGGGTGACAGCCGGGTGATTAATCCGCAAGGCGAGATTATCGCCACCGCCGAACCACATCAGGCTACGCGTATAGACGCTGAACTTTCGATGGTGGCGTTACGGGAGTATCGCGAAAAATTCCCGGCATGGCAGGATGCGGATGAGTTCAGGTTGTGGTGAAATCAGCGCCAGATAGGTGAGAGAAGCGGGAGTTGAGATCGGCACGAACCTTACCGTGAAGATCTCGGAGGGATGCCTAAGCCTGATCGCTGAAAGCGACGAAGTACAGGAACTGAGGAAGGAAATTTATCAGGTTAAACAGTCTGTTAAGGGTATGCGGGACGGGATGTTTAGTGTGATGAACGAGAGTTAAATAATAAAAAAGCCGGGAAGATGCTCCCGGCTCATTATAAATTAAACTCGCTCACTTCTAAGTAAAATAAATTTTGCAGATTTCAATATGATGTATTTTAATTCAGAAGGTCTGGATGTATCATTAATATAAAGAAGATAATTATGTTCTGGATAATCCATCTCATCAGGTTCGTCATCTAATAAATCAATATTTTCCTTTAAGATAAAATGTTCATGCTTCTTATCACCTGAAATATAATAGACACCATGATAAGAACTATCCCTTTCGATAAAAAATATATTCAGCGACGACTCCAGTAATTCACGAGCCTCATTTAAATCTCTTCCAGAAAATCCATACAAATCATAGTAACTCATTGTTAACTCACAAATTATGGCAATATTATACTTGGTGCTCTACCAGTTGCTGCTGGAATAGAGCCTGTTTAAGATTCTGTGTAAATGCCTTTTCTCAGAAGTGACCGTCCAGGCAGTCACCGAACTCGATAATAAAGCGGCTCATTGCCATTCGCCAGTCCTTCAACGGCATCGTCCATTTCTGGGACGCAGACTGGATTGCCAGCCACACCACTTTTTTCACCGAGTCGTCTGTCGGGAACACTTTACGCTTTTTGATCGCATGGCGGATCACGCTGTTTAGCGACTCGATGGCATTCGTCGTATAGATCACTTTGCGGATGTCCGTTGGATAAGCGAAGAACGTGGCAAGATTCGACCAGTTAGCCTGCCAGCTTCGGCTTATCTGAGGATAGCGACTGTCCCAGGCTGCAGCGAACGCTTCCAGTGCCTGCTGGCCTGCCTCTTCCGTGGGAGCCTGATAAATCGCTTTCAGGTCGCGAGTGACGGCTTTGTAGTCCCTCCATGACACGAAGCGCAGGCTGTTGCGCACCATATGCACGATGCATAACTGGATGCGGGCCTTCGGATAAACCGGGAAACGAATGCCCAGTGTCTCCCGCAGTTCCGCCAGCCGCGCACGCAGGGCTGCACAGGCAGCCAGCCGTTCAGCCGGGGATTGTGCGGTCAAATCTGCCACATTCAGCGTCAAAATTACGCCGTTCAGCGGCGCGCCGGGACGGTGTTTACGCAGTAGCCCCAGAAATCCCTGCCATTCCCCGGCGTTGCGCTGGGTTGCACTGATTTCACCGCCATCATCGTGGCGGGCATAGCGCCCGGCGGTGTCAATGAGCACAGCCTCATTAGTAAACCACCAGTCGCAGTGCAACGTGCCGCCGCCCGGCACGGTGAGGATATGCGCGGTCTGCTCCATCTGTTCCGCCAGCGGAAACTGTAGCCCGGTGTTAAGCAGCGCGGTGGTTTTACCATCACCGGGGCTGCCGATAACCATGAACCACGGCAGTTCGTACAGAAAGCGTTTCCCTTCCAGGACCTTACGCCAACCAGGTAGATCCACACGCAGTTGTTTCAGTTGTCGGATGGCGCGGTTGAAAATATGGCTGACGGTGCGCAGATCGGCCTTAATTTCCCCTGCCACCGGTACGTCTTCCCCGCGCGGATGCAAGAAACGGCGCAGCAGTTGTTCATCCAGACGCAACGCCCGCCAAAGCCGGTACAGGCCATACAGCGCATAGCTCAGCAGGATCATGCCGATTAGCGTCAGACGCAGCCACAGCGGCGCAAACGGGCGAACGTCACCGAAGGCCAGCAACGGTGAGACAAAGCCGATAACCAGGCACAGAACCGTCACGCCAATGATGCTCATCGACCAATTCACCAGCCACAGCGCGAGGAACATTAGTAACAGAACGATAGTGACTACCCTACTCCCCACGGATGCAAGCGGATGCAGGGTATCAAACGCCACCAGCGGCCCGAGAAACCAGACCAGTAGCGCCAACGCCACCACGCAGACAACGACCAGCGCACGGCGGGAAAACAGCAGACTGAGAAATTTTTGCATTATTGTTCAGAACTCCATGCGATAATCAGTAATAGCAAAATGCCGCAAGCTGAAAAAATCCGTCCAATACGGGCTATTGAAAAAAAATAAAGAGCAATCTGAACAATTATCAAAATAAAATAAATCAACATTTTGATTATTTCTCTGTTCCCATTTCCCTGAGGCAACGCTGTTATTGAAGGATCTATATCCTGCATCTATTGATACTCACTCCCGGAAAAAAGCATAATGATGATCAGACCCATAATGAATAATAACCATCCTGATATTTGAATTATTCTTCTCACGAAGACTCCTAATGGGCGATGAGTAAACGAGAGAAATGCAACCAGTTGTTGACAATAAAATTGCCATAGCTGGTATCTTCCTTTATTTTCTCCAGGGTAAGCGACATACCCCGGTTATAACGGGCACCAATAATTCTTATCTGCTCTTCCGTCAGGTGTGGTAAGGAGGACTGAAATCCATCTCTTTCAGCTAATTGATAAAGATGTCTGGCCACAAGTTGAATATTAAAAATATCATGCTGGAGGCAATTTGCCAGTTCACGCAATTGAGAGGTATCCATTTTTGACTCATCAAGCCCAGGTGTTCTGGCTGTGGTTCGCAATTGCATACTCACTGCACCAAAAGATGTTTTTTCTGGTCTCGAAGTCATGGTGATATGTTCATCAATCCACTCAGGCCCACTCCAGTTAATAGTCCGAGCATCAAATGCCAGCATATCTACAATACAGGGCTCTCCCCCGACTTCTATCCAACACACACCAGCCAGTAAAGGCGCTGGCAAATTATATGTATTGGCAGGCGACGCTATCAGAAAGTGGGTATTTTTTTCGTTGTCGGGA
>OAXB01000383.1_pt1 | contig 12753 bp, 10 predicted proteins | sample 1501541 | NCBI WGS metagenome assembly OAXB01 (sample SAMEA2580302, study PRJEB22360) | human gut metagenome | biome: human gut; feature: human-associated habitat; material: faeces | place: Denmark | collected 2008/2010
GCATTAGCGGCGTCCAGTTCGAGGTCCGCAAGCTGAATGGAGAGATCATCGGCACCTACACCACTGACAAGAGCGGAGTCATCCGCCTGCCCGAAGCGGAAAAGGGCTGGTATCAGGTGGTGGAGCTGAAGGCCGCCGAGGGCTACCGTCTGGACGATACGCCCTACCAGATTGAGGTAAAGGACGGCCAGACCGCTACTTTGGAAATCACCAACCGGCAGACCGGGAGCGCCCTCATTCACAAGATCGACAGCGTGACCGGCAAGGGTATCTACGGCGTGAAATTCCTCTTGTCCGACGCCAGGGGCAACCCCATTGGCACCTATGAGAGCGACAACGAGGGCTATGTCTATATTGACCACGAGTTGGAGGATGGCCGGTACACCCTCCAGGAGATCGAGTGCGCGGAGGGCTACCTTTTGGACACCCAGCCCAAGACCGTCTATGTGAAGTACGGCGGCTGCACCACCATCACCTGGGAGAATACCGCCGTCACCGGCCAAATCCAGGTGACTAAGACCAGCGCCGATTATAACTCCATGAACGGCTGGCCTGCCGGCACCCCCATCCCCGGCACCGTATTTGAAGTCTACCATGCCCGCACCGGGAACCTTGTGGACACCATCCGCACCGATAAAAACGGTGTGGCCGTATCTAAGCCCTTGCCTTTGGGCCGGTACAAAATCGTGGAGTCCCAGGCGGCGGACTTCTATGCTTTGGACAAAACGCCCATTGAGGTGGAGATCGAGCATGAGGGCCAGATCGTCAAGGCGGCCATGACCAACAAGAGCCTCTATACCAATGTAGCCATCCAGAAAACCGGCTATGCCGAGGTCATGCCCGGCCAGAATATCCGCTACACCTTCTCCGGCATCGCCAACAACTCCACGACTTCTCTCACATCGTTCTACTGGCGCGATACCCTGCCCGTGGAGGCGGTGCGGCTGGCGAAGATCACCACCGGCACCTACAATGCTGCTGGAAGCTATAAGATCGTCTACAAGACCAATCTCAGCGGGAGCGAGTACCGTGTGCTGGCGGACAGCCTGAACACGCAGCAGAACTATGTGCTGGACGCCTCGCCTGTGGCCCTGCGGCTGGGGTCCAACGAGTATGTCACAGAGGTGATGTTCGTGTTTGGCGTCGTGCCCTCCAACTTCCGGCAGGTGGAAACGCCCATGATCGACTGCTCCGTGGTGTCCTGGGTCAAAGGCGGCAGCCAATTCGTCAATCAGGCGGATGTGGGCGGCGTCTATGACGGTCAGTGGATCATGGCTACCTCCCGGTGGGTGACGAAGGTCTACGCCCCCTCCAAGCCCCTGCCCCGGACGGGTTATTAAGCGCATCCCCCGCGGCCCGCTGTGCGGGCCGCTTACATACCCATTCGCACATTTGAAACCATTTTCCTTTTCCTGTATGAAACCATTTTCCTTTTCCTGTACGATATGGGCAGAGAGAAGGGAGTTGTTTCAAATGTTCAAACGGGAAAAGAAAGTGTATCTGGAACTGACGGACGCGGAGCGCCGCCTTGTGCGGATGTACCTGATGAACTGGCGGAACAAGCTGACCGCCCAGGGCCGGGACGCTGGGCCGGTGAACGACCTGCTGTTGAAGCTGATGGCTCACGGCTGAAACAACCGGCTTTTACATACGCCGCTCTTTGTCTTTGGGGACACAGAGCGGCGTAAATTTTTGGAAGGAGGACTTCAAATGGACATAGATCAGGAAAAGCGTATGGCCGGGGACTATGAGATCATCCATGCGCTTCACATTGGCGACCGGGAGATCGTGCTGGGGGAAAATCCATCAGCGACGGAGGATGAGCGGTATGTATGCGCGTTCTGCCAGCAGCATGAGATATTCGCAAACTATACCGAGGTCATGGTCAGCGATGACTACCCGGAACTGGTAAATCTGTTTGGGGAGCGTGTGGCGGAACAGTCGGAAAAGACCCGTATCGCCTTGAACGGCCCGAAAATTCAGGGCATCCCCAATTCGGCCATCACCGCCGAGGACTGTGAACAGGTCAGTTACCAGGAGGACATCCGGGGCAAAGTCGTGGTGATCCGCCCGGAGGTGCTGCGCCGGGAATACCGCCACGCCACCTGCCAGCTCCAGTTGTGTACCAGCGGCTCCGGCGCATACCCCAACAGCCGCGGCACTGCCTGTTACTGCACAGAGCTGTATTCCGGGCAGAGGGCGCGGTTTGAGCGCAGCGACATTCTCGGCGTCATCGCCCCGGAGGACCTGCCCAAATGGGCAAAGCATTACCTGGAGCTGCGACAGGCTGAAAAGGAACGAAACTCTCGTGACAGGGAGGGCCGCTGATATGGGCAGCCGTATGAACGCCGGCTATCTTATCACCGACTCCATCCACATCGGGACCACCGAGTTCGTGCTGGGTGTGAGCATAGCGGAACGGTCCATGTTTGTGACATGGGCCTGTCAGGGAAGTGATTACTACTACTGGGGCCATTATCACTCCGATCTCCTGGCCGCTAAAAAGGACCTTCTGGAACGGGCCGGGGCGGAACTGGAGTACCAGATGACAAAGCAGGAACGCTCCGGCGAACAGCCGGAGAAATCGGGGAAGGAGCGTGAGCGGGAATGAGCTATGAGCCGGCCTATTCCCCCTGGGGGCTTATCCAGACCCGCAAGACCCTCTGCCCCGGTTTCTTTGATGTTTCCACAGCCAGCCACGGCGGGATCATGGTGGCGCGGGAATTTGTGGCCGGGAATTTATCACCTGCCGCCCAGCGGTACGGGTTCTGGGAAGGCGGCTATCTGTGCTTTGAGGAGGACAGCGACGCGCAGATCGTCCTTCGGGAGTTGATGGACAGAGGGCTTTACACCGCGCCGGTCAATGAATACTTTGGCCCCGGAGAATACAGCAAATGTATTGATGATACCATCCGAGTATGCCATCCCGACTACTGGCGGGCGCATGAGGCCGGACTGACACAGTCTGCACAGCAGCCGAAGGTAAAGGAGCGTGAGCGATAGTGGAGCTGACTTTGCGGCCTGCGACACCCACGGAACGACTATACGCCAAGCGGCAGTGTATTCCGATCATGGAGCGGTGCGGAAGTCCGGGTATCTTAGTTGCTGAATTGGACGATAGCGGCACGGCGTTTTACAGCCATTGGGACATTTGGGACCCCGCATGGAAAACACCGGAGTTCTCGGTGGAACTCGATGCCATGATTGAAATGCTCCGATCAGACCAGCGATATGGCCCTGTGCTGAAGAATATCCCCGCGATGATTGCCTACTGCCTGAACAACCAGGAAAGCCGCATCATGCAAAGCCCCGAATATCTGTTCCGCGTTGATGCCGGCTACCATGCTTATCTACTCCGTTGTACGCCATCCGAGCTGCTGGATAACGCATATATCTATGCTTACCGCCGGGACCTGCTGGAGCGGCACATGAAGGAAGCCGAAAAAGGCATCCGCTTTGTCACCACGGACGGCAAAGAGAAATTCAGGGTGTCGGATGGGGAGCAGATCCGCATTATCACAGGCGGAGATGGCACCCGTGACCGCACCGCCCGCTATATCGACGCCGGCCACATGGAACTGTCCCACGAGTGGGGCAGCACCGTTTATTCTATCCGGGAGCTTGCGGAGCGGCTGGAGCAAACAGGCGGCATGGTGATCCCCATGCGTTCCACTCTGCCGGACAAGTGTTATGCTGTGCTGCCCAGCAGTGATGAAATCATTATTGTCAAAAAGGGCGAGAGCGGCTATTACCGTACAGACAAGTACGGCCATGACCGGGCGGAGGCTCTGGAGGTCGCAAGTGAGTGTAACGAGCGCGGCGGCGTGACCAAAGCGCAGACAGCGGCGATGCTGGCCGGCTCCCTGTTCGGCTGGGAGGTGCCAGCCGCCGACCCGAAAAACTATGACGAGCAGGGGCAGCCCATCAAGCCCAAGCGCCACGACCGGGGCAACGCCCGGTAGAAGGTCTATCAATATCGTATAGAGAGAAGGCGGCTATCAGTGGGAAGCTAATGGCCGCCTTCTTGTTGACAAGGAGTGTGATCGTATGGAATTGACTTTTCGCGCCGCTGCTCCAGCGGAGCGGCTTTATATCGCCCAAGCAAAGCACACAGATCGAGGGCCAGACCGGGAGTGTCGGGCACCTTCAAGCGGATATGGGCGAGGACGGCAAGGGCTTCTTTCCCAAGTGGACCAGCCACCGGGAAAGCCTGGACACCGAGGACTTTCAGCAGGAGTTTGAGGAGGTTTTGGAGGCCCTGGTGGGGGACGAGCAGTACGGCGGGTTTCTAAAAAGCCGTGACGCCATGCGGGATTTCTGCCGGGGACACCAGGAGAGCGGCTACGATAGCGGCTTTGCGTTCGGCTTCCGGGCGGACACAGCACAGTATGCCTATCTGATCCGGCTGCACCCCTACAAGGGGGAGGAAAATCTGTTTCTCTACTGCTACCGCCGCGACTGGCTGGACCGGCACATGGAACAGGCTGAAAAGGGCATCCGGTTCATCGACCCGCACTACAAGGAGCTGTTCCGCATCCCGGACGGCGGGCAGATCCGTATTCTCCGGGAGGGCTGTGCGCCTATTGACCGGACCTGCCGCTATATTGATGACTGCCATGTGGAGGTGGGCAACGGCTGGGGCAACCTTTGTCGCAACTGCCACATCAGCCCAGGGGATCCCTCTGACGCCGCCCCTGCCGGAGAAGTGCTTTACCGTCCAGCCGTCATCGGGTGAGCTGATCGCCATAGAGCGGTACAAGCCGGGGTATCAGGTGTCCCCCATGGCCCATTTCAAAGGGAAAACGCCCCAGCAGACGGCGGATGTACTCAACGGCGATATGGGCGTGACCAGGGCGCAGGCGGCGGCAATGCTGGCCGGGGCGACCCTGGGCTGGACATCCTCTGCCGCCGACCCGAGCCGATACAATGAGCGTGGCCGGCCCATCCAGTCCCGCCGCCACGAAAGGGGCGGTTCACGATGACAGAGCAAAGGCACTTAATATGGAGCAACTACGATCTGGACTATGAGGACTGGAGGGACGATCTGGAGGAAGATCATCCGGAGCTGACCGAGGACGAGCGTATGGCCCTGATGTACGAGATCAATAACCGCTATCTGGACGATGAGCGCGTCAATCTGAACATCCAGCTTGACCAGCCCATCCTTGTGATCGCTGACCTGGGACTTTGGAATGGGCGGCGTACAGGCTATCAGGAAATCTCCAGCGGCAATATCCGGGACTGCCTTTACAGTGGCCGGGATATTGAATACGCCACATGGTATGTGGATAAGCTGGGCGACCTGCGCTGCGACGCCATACACCACGACGGTACGAACCATCTTCTTTACCGCACCTATAAGCCCGGAGCACGGGACTCACAAATTGACTTGCTGAAAGAAAAACTGTATTACGGAAAGGCTGTCCGATCCGATATAACCCGGATTACCCGCAGGCTGGGAGACGAGATCGGCAAGGTGTACGGCTGGGATTTTTCCAAGCCCCGGCAGGCCGTTTCCGTGGAAAGGTAGGACGATGATGGCACAAATACCCAACACCAAATTAGAACTGCACCCCTCTATGTTTGACCTGTTGATGACTGTCCTGGCATACAACGCCGCTAACGCCCCCGTGGAGAGCGTCCGAAGCGGTGCGAAGGACTTGATGGAGAAACGTATGCGCTTTACCCGGCTCTATATGAGTAAAGACGGCGAACAATACGCCAGTCTGTGTATGTATGAAAATGAAGCGGAAGAAATGATCTGGCAGCTCCTTTTATCCGCAGCCCTCAACTATGATGTGAGCGAGGAATATCACAAAAAGTTGAAGGTGGGAAGCAGGAGTGATCCCCAATGAAGGGCGTACCCATTGACGAGTCCCTGTGCGCGTATCTGAAGGAGTACCGCAGAGGGCAGGAGAACGCGGCTTCCAGTAAGGAGCTGGAGGCCGCGTTTCATGTCGGCGGGACGGAGCTGCGGCGGGCGGTCAACCGCCTGCGCTGTGACAGCCACCCCATTTGCAGCGCCGATGCAGGCTACTTCTATGCGGCGCGGCAATCAGAGGTTCGGGCCACCGTCGCCCAGCTCACCGGGCGCATCTCTAAAATCGCCGCAGCAGCAAAGGGCCTGCTGCAATCTTATGAAGAAACGGAGGGATAGAGTGTGGCGAAAAAACTGGACTCCATTGTGGAGCTTGCGGCGCAAAAGACCCGTGAAATTTCCGCCAACAGCGGGAACTATATGGCGTTCCTGACTACCGCCGCCCACAACTTCAAGTACAATTTCCGCGACCAGCTTTTGATCTACGCGCAGAAGCCGGACGCCACCGCCTGCGCCCAGATCGACTTCTGGAACAAGCATGGCCGCTATGTTAACCGGGGCACCAGGGGGATCGCCCTGCTGGTGGACACCGACCAGGGCTACAAGCTGCGGTATGTCTTTGATATGTCTGACACCAACAGCCGTCAGGGGCGCACCATCCCCATCTGGAAGATGGAGCCGCGGTATGAGGACACGGTAATCGAGGCGCTGGAGAACAGCTATGGCGAGTTCCCGGACCTCTCTGGTCTTGCCGCCTGCCTTCTGGAAACGGCGAAGGTCATCGTGGAGGACAACTTTGGCGACTACCTCACAGAGCTGCGGGGCATCAAAGAGGGCAGTCTGCTAGAAGAACTGGATGACCTCAGTACCGAAGCATGGTTTAAGGGCCTGGTGGAGAGCAGCGTGGCTTTTATCATGCTGACCCGGTGCGGCATCGACCCCATGGACTATTTCAGCGGCGAGGATTTCGCCCATGTCTATGACTTTGACACCCCGGAAACCCTCTCCATCTTGGGCGGCGCGGTGAGCGATATTGCGGAAATGCCCCTGCGGGAGATCGCCAGCACGGTTTTGAGCCTGTACCGGGCGGAGCAAAGGGAAAATCGCACATTTGCGCAAACTCCAAACAGGCAGTATCATGATGGCAGGACAAAACAGGAAAGGAGCGTTGAACATGGAACTGACATACCGGACGGAGGGCGACTACCGCCTGCCCAATCTGGAAGCGCCGGAGGCCCCGAAGGTCGGAAAATATGGGATGCTGCGGCGCAGTTACCTTCAGACCCACAGGAACGCCTACTACACGGGGATGCTCCTCAGCGGCAGGTTGAACGCCCATCTGGAGAAGATCGACCGGCAGGCCACGGAGATGGTGGAGCAGTTGACGGCGCGGATGGCGCGGGAGCAGGGCGTGACGGAGGAGCTGAAGGCCAGCGATCAGATGAAGTGGGTGGGCCTGATGAACAACATCCGGGCAGCAGCGGAGGAAGTAGCGCTGACAGAGCTGGTCTACGCGGACACATAAGCGGCCCGCTTATTGCTGGGGAAGAACTTCCGCAGGCCCCTGTTGACGGGACATCCGCTACTGCCGGACTTCAAAACAGCCACCACGATTTTGACGCCCGCACGGACATCCCTTACTATCATGAGGACAGCGAGAAACAGGAATTACTCCGCATCAGCGACGCCCTAAAAAACCATAGGACCGAGATCGCCGCGTTCTTTGAAGCCCATGAGGGCAGAAAAGAGCGCGGCGATTTCATTAAGGGCTTCTTTGACAACACCTATGTGGAGAAAATTTTGAGCAATGGTCAGCGGGCCGGGTATCGGGCATGGGACGATGTGCTGAACCTCTGGCGCGGGACGTACCTCTCCCGCGAGAAAGAGGAATTCCTTCGGTGGCCCCATGTTGCCGACACCATCTACGGGATGATCCTGCTGCACCAGTGGCTCGACCCGGATGAGCGCCCCCTGCCCAGCGAAGCGGAACAAGTCTCTCTCATAGAACAGGCAGAAGCAGAAAAGGCTTCGGCTTTTATTTTGCCCCAGGAGGCCATTGACTATGTTCTGTGCGGAAGGTACTCACCGTCCAAACTCCGCATCTATGACCAGTATCAGAAGCAGGAAAGCAGACAGGAAAATGCCAAATTCCTGAAAGCGGAATACGGCGTAGGCTCCTATTCCAACGCTATCCCCAGCAGCGGCTTTAGGGTAGACCACGACAGCACGGGCATCACCATCTCCCGCGACTACGGCGACCCTGACGGGAAATTCCTACTGACCTGGGCCAAGGTGGAAAAGCGTATTGGGGAACTGATTACCGCTGGACGCTACCTGAACCGGGCTGAAAAAGAGCATTATCCGCAATACCGGGCACAGGTAGAGCAGCGGAAGGCCCGTTGGGACATCGCAGCGGAGATTTGCTCCATCATTGATGATTATGTGGATTTCAAAACACGGACCGGTGAAACGGACCCATACAAGGAACTCCTACTTGCCAGAACGTGTGCGAACTCCTTTAGAATAGGGGAAAAGAAGTGCTATGTTCTGTCAGGAGATAATCTCTTTGTCCTACCCACCCTGCGAAACGCCATGCAGACGATCATCCGGGACAAGACCCACCTGACGGAACGCTGTGAGGCTGTGCTGGCTGATCTGAGCGGTCCCCTTGCCACACCGCTGGAACCCACCGAGGAGGAACTGAATCCGCCGCCCCCTCCAAAAAAGGAATACCGCTTGATCCTGGGCGACACGGTGTACCTGGGGGCGCAGGAGTATGAGCTGCTGGCCTATAATGAGCAGACTGTCCGGCTCTATGACCCGACCTTTCCTATTTTCAATAAGGAGCTGCCCCGTGAGGAATTCGACCATCTGCTGGCGGAGAACCCGCTGAACGACAGACTGCTTCAGGTGGCGGAGAACGCGGCACTTGTGGCTGACGCCGAAGAACCGGATGCCGGGGAATCGCCGGACGCCCCGCTGCCCGTGGGCCGGATCGACTTCCTGGGCACAAATGGCAGCGTGGGCGAGAGCGTGGAGTACACCGATGCGGAGCAATTTCTGACGGAAATTCAGGAAGAAAACCGTGTCGGCGCACCCAAGCGGATCGTCCTCTACCGGGATGGCCAGGGCCAGACCATCCCCCAGGACTTCCTTGCCGAACTGGACCCAGCGCCCCAGGGATTTGAAGTCATTGACATGGCGCAGGCGCAGTTGGAACGGGCAAAATGGCTCATCAACGCCTACTGCATGGAAGTCTTTGAGCAGGAGGCCGATTTCTCCGACCTCTCCCATGTGCCCCTGGCGTTCAGCTCCACCAGCGACAGCGCCCACACCGTGGAGATCAGCGCCGATCTGGTATCCTTCCGCCTGTCCTATCTGGTGGACGGTGCGGAAGCAACATCCATCCAATGCGCCGGCTTCCGTGACCTGAATGAATTTCTCGCTAACCTGGATTTTGACGAGATGGTGGCCTCCGCGGAGGAGGAGTATAACAAACAGCGCCAGGGACAGGAACACCCCGCGGACACAGCGCCCCATCAGGCGGAGCAGACCGGCGCGGAGCCGGATGTCCGTTTCTACGCTGTGGAACTGGATCGCGGCTCCCAGATCGCCTATGGCGTGTGGGATGACCAGAACGACCGTATCTATGTGGACGATGAGGGCGTCAGTGAGGAATTTACCAGCCGGTGGCAGGCGGAGGAGTACGCCCGCCAGTTGAACCAGGTGAACCCCCTCGCCCGGTATTAGGTGAACCCCCTCGCCCGGTATTATGGGGAGGGCGAAACCATCCTGATCCGGCAGTACCCCAACGGCCAGTATTATGTCCAATACTGCTATGACGGTCAGGATAACACGGTGTATGCAACGGCGGGTGGCTTTGATACCTTTGAGCAGGCCGAAGCAGCACTTTATACCCATCGTCCCAAAGCAAAAAAAGACCCCATCGCCGCCCAGGACCTCGCGTACCGGCAGGCAGCGGAATATTGGTCCGGCGACGAGCATCTTGTGATTTTCCGGGAACCGAACGGGACTTTCTGCAATCAGTACGGCTTCATTTCCGGCAGGGTGACGCCCACGACCGGGAGCTTTGCCACACTGGAGGAGGCGGAGAAACAACTTTATGCGGACCGCCCTCTGGCCCAAAAAGTCCAGGCACGGGAGAAGCCGCCCGCCCATGCCCCGGCGGACCGGGACGAAGCGGAGCATCGGTATCAGGTGGTGGTCTACCACCACCTGGAAAACGGCATGGACGAGAAGCTGGAATACGCGACGCCGGAGGAAGCGGAACAGGCGGCACGGGGCTATCTGGAAGGCACGATGGAACCAGACGGCTTTGCCTACGAGGGCGCGGCTGTCTACGACCTGCTGGAGAAGAAGTGGTTCCGCGTGATCGGGGACTTCCCCACACCGGAACCTCCCGCCGCAAAAGAGGAACAACCTCCGCCTCCGCGGGAGGATACGGAACCGGCTGCTGCGGACCGTGACCTGCTCGGTAAGGAGATCACGCTGGAGGGCCGGCGGTTTCGTGTAGAAAAGATCGATGAGGATGGCCGGGCCTCCCTGCGGGATCTCACCTTTGAAGGGGCTGCGGACTTCCCCATCGAGCGCGTGGAGCATATTTCCGCCATTCAGCGTCTGATGGAACCTGCTGAAAAGACAGCGGGACCGGGAAAGAGCGTGAAAAGTTCAGCGGATGGGCACGACCAGGGCGGTATAGAGCCAACCCTGGCCCCACCCCAGCCCCAGCGCAGGGCCAGGGTGTCCCCCTTTGTCCTCCATCCTGAAGTCCCCAACGCGGACCGGCATGAGTACCACATCACCGATGACGCCATCGGCACAGGGACGCCGGGAGAACGGTTCAACAACAATGTCCGGGCCATCCGCCTGCTGAAAAGGCTGGAGGCCGAGGACCGGCTTGCCACCCCAGAGGAACAGGAGGTATTGGCGCGGTATGTGGGCTGGGGCGGTTTGGCCGACTGCTTTGACGAGCGCCACAGCAAGTACGCCGAGCTGAAAGCCCTGCTCACCGAGGAGGAATATGCCGCGGCCAGGGAGTCCACCCTGACGGCCTTTTACACCCCGCCCGTGGTCATCCGATCTATCTATCAGGCGCTCACGAATATGGGCTTCCAGACCGGGAACATCCTGGAGCCGTCCTGCGGCATCGGCAACTTCATCGGTATGCGCCCGGAGGCCCTGGCGGACTCTAAAATCTACGGCGTGGAGTTGGACGGCATCTCAGGCCGCATCGCCCAGCAACTCTATCAACAATCGTCTATCGCTGTCCAGGGGTTTGAAAAAACAGACCTCCCGGACAGCTTTTTTGACGCCGCCATCGGGAATGTGCCCTTCGGCTCCTTCAAGGTGATCGACAAGCGGTATGACCGATACAATTTCCTCATTCACGACTACTTCTTTGCCCGGACGCTGGATAAGGTCAGGCCGGGCGGTGTCATCGCCTTTGTCACCAGCAAGGGCACGATGGACAAGGACACCCCCACTGTGCGGAAGTACCTTGCCCAGCGCGCCGACCTGCTGGGGGCCATCCGCCTGCCCAACAACACTTTCAAGGACGCCGCGGGAACGGATGTGACCAGCGACATCCTCTTTTTGCAGAAGCGGGACGCCCTCTCCAGCGAGGAACCGGATTGGGTACACCTGAACACCGACGCCAACGGGCTGAAAATGAACCAGTATTTTATTGACCACTCGGAGATGGTCATGGGCGAAATGCGGGAGATCAGCGGCCCCTATGGGCCGGAAACCGCCTGCCTGCCCATTGAGGGGCGGGACCTGGAGGACCAGCTTGCCGTTGCTATTCAGAATATCCGAGGCTCCATCACCGAGTATGTCATGGATGACCCGGAAACCGAGGGCGAGGACAAGTCCATCCCCGCGGACCCGGAGGTGCGGAATTTCAGCTATACCATCGTGAACGGCAAGGTGTACTACCGGGAGAACAGCCGAATGAACCAGGTGGAGGTATCCGTGACAGCGGCCAACCGTATCAAGGGGCTGATCGGCATACGGGACTGTGTGCGGACGCTCATTGAGTACCAGACCGAGGACTGGCCCGATCAAGACATTCAGGCCCAGCAGCGGAGGTTGAACGCCCTTTACGACGCCTTTGTGGACAAATATGGGCGGATCAACTCCCGCGCCAACAGTTCCGCGTTCAGCATGGACAGCGCCTACTTCCTCCTGACCTCCCTGGAGGTGCTGGACGATGAGCGCAACTTTGTCCGCAAGGCGGATATGTTTATCAAGCGCACCATCAAGCAGAGGATCACGATCACCCATGTAGATACCGCGTCCGAGGCCCTGGCCGTGTCACTGGCTGAAAAGGCAAAGGTGGACATGGACTATATGGCGGAGCTGACCGGCAAGACCGAGCAGGAGGTCTACGCCGACCTGACCGGCGTGATTTTCCTGAACCCCATGCACGGGTATGGCGGTGGCTCCGAGGAAAAGTACCTCACTGCGGACGAATACCTCTCCGGGAATGTGCGGGAGAAGCTGGAATGGGCAAAACGAAGCGCCGAACTGTACCCGGAGGACTACACCGCCCATGTCCAGGCTTTGGAACGGGTGCAGCCGGTGGACCTGACCGCCAGCGAGATCGCCGTCCGGCTGGGGGCCACCTGGCTGCCCACAGAGGTCATTGACCAATTTATCTATGAACTGTTCGGGACTTCCCCCCGCAGTCAGCGGATGATACGCAGCCATTACTCCCAGCACACCGGCGCATGGAATATCGAAAGTAAATTTGCCGACAGGGGCAATGTCAAGGCGGAGAACACCTACGGCACCACCCGTGTCAATGGCTACAAAATCATTGAGGAAACCCTGAATCTCCGGGATTTGCGTATTTTTGACTATGTGGAGGACGAACACGGCAACCGCGTTCCCATCCTGAACAAGAAGGAAACGGC
>OAXB01000387.1_pt1 | contig 12653 bp, 8 predicted proteins | sample 1501541 | NCBI WGS metagenome assembly OAXB01 (sample SAMEA2580302, study PRJEB22360) | human gut metagenome | biome: human gut; feature: human-associated habitat; material: faeces | place: Denmark | collected 2008/2010
GGACCTCAGGACCGTAATCAGCCAAAGTTGCCATTATTGGTATTCCTTTCCACTTGCGGATGGATTGATGTTGCACTTGCATTCGGTTATGGGTGGGGGCGGTCTTACGGCCGACGGTGTTTTCCGTCGTTCTCCCCCATCCGGCTTGGCCGGGAGCTCCCCTTGGCGAGGGGAGCCGGACCGCGCCCAAGGCGGGATTATGCGGCTTTGCGCAGGATGGGTTCCTGGGTGATGCCTACCCGCTCGAAGAGTCCGTCGAAGTAGGCTTTGGAGGCTGTGACTTCGGCGATGGGGTCGGCGGCCTTGGACGTCCACATTTCCACGGTGTAGCTGCCGTTGTAGCCGAGTCGGTTGAACAGACGCAGCACGGCTTCGAAGTCAACCGTGCCGTCGCCGAACGGCACCTCCTTGAACTGGCCGGGGAAATCGGCGGTGACCGGTTTGGTGTCCTTCAGATGCACGGCGACGATATTGTCGATATTCGATTCGATTTCGTGCGCCACATCGTTTTCCGGCCAGGCGGTCAGGTTGCCGACGTCCGGATACGCCTGCAGGAACGGGCTGTGGATCTGAGTTTTCAGATAATCGACCTTGCTCAGCGAGTTGAGGAACGGATCGTCCATGGTTTCGATGGACAGCATCACCATTTTCTTGGCGGCCATGTCCACGCAGGTCCGCAGGTTCTCGATGAACCACTCGCGGCTCGATTCGGTTTTCGGCTCGTAGTACACGTCGTATCCGGCCATTTGGATATTGCGCACGCCCAGGTCAACGGCCAGGTCGATGGCCTTGTCCATCATCTCCAGGGCTTTGCCCCGCACGGCCGGATCGGCGGAGCCGAGCGGAAAGCGGCGGTGGCCGGAAAGCATCAGCGTATTGATGCGTGAGCCGGTTTTCCACATCGCCTCGCGGAAGGCGGCGCGCTCGGCCTCGGTCCAGTCGAGGCGGGCAAGCCGTTCATCGCTCTCGTCCACGGAGAACTCCAGGAAGTTGAAGCCGAGTTCGTGAACGAGGTCGAAGGTCTCCTCCCAGCTCAGGCCGGTCGGCAGAGCCTTCTCATAAATGCCAACAGCATTGACGGTCATAATCGTGTCCTTACGTTCTTGAATATCAAACGCACAGCAATGTGCGCAACAAATCACAACACATGATGGCTGCGGCCCGCGTGGTCCGGAACCGCCTTGGATCAGGTAGTGTTCACCCAGACCTTCCGTAACGTCGTATCCGAATCGCACGGGCCGCGGTCAAATCTGTACAAACCGGATCCCGGTAACGGTGGCTGCGGTGCCTGGCCACAGCAGGCGCAGCCGCCGCAGCCGTCACAGGGATTCGAGGTTCTTGCCCTTGGTTTCGCGGGCGAAGAGGTAGATAATCGCGCCGAGCACCAGGCAGCATCCGAAGAAGGTGAACGCGGTGGTGATGACGCTCAGGCTGATGTTCTGCGAAACCGCGCTGCCGCCCACCAGCACGCCCATCAGCGACGGCCCGACGATCTTGGCGATGGCGCCAAGGCCGTAGCCGAGTCCGATGCCGGTGGAACGCACGTCATTCGAGAATTGCTCGGAGCCGAAGGCGTTGATGATGCCGAACACGCCATCGGCGAACATCATGATGACGAGCACCTCGATATAGAACGCCCAGCCGGAGCCGTGGAAGAACACGGCGGCGAAACAGGCCGCAGCGCCGATCATGCCGTAGAGGAACATCGTCCAGCGGCGGCCGATGCGGTCGGCAAGCCACGCGGAGCCGAATCGTCCAAGGCAATCGGCCACGGCCACGCCCATGAACAGGTAGGCGACCATCTCCGTATCGAATCCGAATCCGTCCTTCAGCAGGGTCTGGCCCCACGATTGGATGGCGAAGCTGCCCAGGATGAAGCAGAACGAGCCCAGCGAGACGATGACCAGCGGGCGCAGGTGGTGCGCTAACAGCTCGCCGTAGGAGGCTTTGCGCTCGGCCTTGACCTGCGGCAATGCACCGACTTGCGATTCCGGCACGTCCAGCGCCCAGGCCAGCGATTGGCGCGCCTTGTCCGGCTGGCCGTGCAGCAGGTAGAAGCGCGGCGATTCCGGCACGAAGTGAATCCACACCAGCAGCAGCACGGATACCAGGCTCAGCGAGACGAGCACGCGCCAGTTGTCGCCCACGATGCGCTGGCAAATCGAGCCGAGCAGCAGACCCATCGGAATGAACACGGAGGCCAGCCCGGAGAGCAGGCCGCGCTGCTTGGTCGGCACGAATTCCTGCACATAGGGAATGGATGTGATGTTGAGCCCGCCAACGCCCATGCCCACGCCGACGCGGCAGATCGCGTAGAAGTACCAGCCGCCTTCGGGAATGAACAGGGTGAGTATGGTGAATACGAGGAAGAACAGCACGCAGCAGCGGAAGGAGGCGCGCCGGCCGATGCGGTCGGACATGCGGCCCCACAGAATCGAGCCGATGACGGTGCCCAGACCGGTGCAGGAGGTGATGATGCCGGCCTGCATGCCGGTCAGGTTCCACGCTCCGGTCAGCAAAGAAATAACGAAGCCGACCATGAAGATGTCGAAGAATTCGGCGATGTTGCCGATTACGGCGAGCGCGACGAGGCTTTTCTGGTGGCCGGTGAGCGGGCGCGAATCAATCTGCTCGTAGGCGGTGAGGCCAGCGTTCGCAGCGGCGGCGTTCGGGGTTGAAGTCGATGCGGTCATGCCTGTTCACCTCAGCGGTCGATGTCGGTGCCGAGCGGAATGTCGAGCTCGCCGGGGCGCACGCGGGTCAAATCGCCCTTGTGGGTGAGCGCCACCTTGGAGGCGTACTGCCCCCACTTCACACCCTCGCGGATGTCGCCGGACAGGTAACCATGGATGGTGGCGGACACGAAGGAATCGCCCGCGCCCGGACGGTCGATGACGTTGACCGGCGTGGTGCGGTAGGGATAGAAGCCTTCGCGACCGCGCAGGTACGGGCCGTCGGTGTGGTTGGTGGAGACGACGTACTTGCAGCCGAAGCGGTTCTGCAATTCGGCGGTGACTTCTTCGGGGGTGCCGGTGATGCCGAAGACCTTTTCGGCATCGGCGATGGAGCAGAACAGCACGGTCGCCTCGCCGGCGATGGGTTCGAGCACCTCGCGCGCCTTTTCGCCGCTCCACAGCTTGCGGCGGAAGTTGACGTCGAGGATGACCTCGACGCCGCGCTTGACGGCCTCGTCGGCGGCGTAGCGCACCACTTCGGCGGTGATGTCGGTCAGGGCGGCGGTGATGCCGGTCAGGAAGATGACCTTGGTGTCGAGGATCTCGTCCCAATCATAGTCGTCGATGCCGGTGGCGCGGAAGGTGGTCCATTCACGGTCGTAGATCACGTTGGCCGGCATCGGGTATTCGCCCGGCTCCATGAAGTACAGGGCGGTGCGGCCGCCGGGGCGGCGGACCATGGCATCCATGTGCACGCCGACGGAGCGGTATTCGGACAGGATGTAGTCGCCGAGATCGCCTTCGGGCAGGGAGCTGGTCCATAGGGTATTGCGTCCGAGCTGGCTGAGCAGGCCGGCCACGTTGGCTTCGGAACAGGCCGGATTCATATGCACGGAACGGGTGAACATCAGTCGTTCGCCACGCTCGACGGTGAGTCGGATCTGGCCTTCGCCGATGGTGGAGAGGTCGTATTTAGGGGTGGATGCGGTCATGTCGCACTTCCTTGTGACTATGATGGTAATGAAAATTCTTGTAAGGGTTTTCGCCATGGGGCATCCCCGGACAGGGGGATGCCCCATTTTTTTTGGGGGGGGGACTGACGAATCGGTCCCCTCCTTGGTGAGGGGAGCATTATTCGTTATGGGGCTCCCCTCAGTCGGCTTCGCTGACAGCTCCCCTCAGGGAGGGGGCCAACAGATCAATCAGGCCAGACTTCGCGGATCGTGGCTTTGAGCTCGGTGGCCGCGGCAAGCGGGTCGTCGGCCTTGACGATGCCGCGGCCCGAGATGACCACGCCGACCGGCGCTCCGGCGAAGAACGGCAGATCCTTGACGTTCACGCCTCCAGTGACGGTGACCGTGAAACCCATCGCGTGAAGCTCCCTGATACGCTCCACGTCGTCCGGACCCCAGGTCAGCGTGCCGGCGACCTCCGCATCGCGCGAACGGTGGACGATGACGTGCTTGGCGCCGAGTTCCTTCCACTTGCGCGCCTTGGCGGCGTCATAGTCTTCGCCGAGCTCGATCTGCACTTCGCCGCCGAACTCGTCGGCAACCTTCACGACCTGTTCCACGGTGGTCAGCGAAGCCCCGGCCACCACGGACACCCAGTTCGCCCCGGCCTCGAAGCAGTTGCGGGCGATCAGCGCGCCGGCCTCCGCGATGCGCACATCGGCCAGAATCGTCTTGTCCGGGTACAGGGCGCGAATCTCGCGCACCGCGCGCAGCCCTTCGGCGATAATCAGGATCGTGCCGCATTCGATGACGTCGATCTGGTCGATGGCGGCGTTGAGCGGGCGCAGCGCGCTCGGCATATCGGTGGTGTCGAGCGCGATCTGCAGACGCGGCTGGGCAATCTTGCATGCAGACTGTTCCGTCATGGCCGGTCAGCCTTCCTTCTTGAAGGTGAAGAACTCCTGGGCGTTCTTCATGAGCAGCTTGTCGATGTATTCGCGGTCGAAGCCCTCATCGACCATGCGCGGGCCGTCGACGGCCGGGTTGTAGTCCACGCCGGAGGTGGCGCCGTACGCCTTCTGGTAGCCGCGCTTGCCGGAATCGGTGCCCAGCAGGATGCGGTCGGCGAAGCCGTCCTCGTAGAAGGCCTTGAGCTCCATCATGCGGTTGGAATCCGGCTGGTACTTGATGCGGTTGGTGCCGTCGATCTCCAGGTAGACGCCGAGCTTGAGAATCTGCTCAAGGTAGTACACGTCGGCGTTGCGCTGAATGTGGCCGATGGCGATCTGGTTGGCCGGCACGCCGAGCTCGAGGAAGCCTTCGGCCTGCTCGAGGCCGCAGGTGCCGTAGGTGGTGTGCGTGTTGATCGGGCAGCCGGTTTCGATGGCGGCGATGGCGGCGGCCTCCATGCACTTGCGCTCGAACTTGGTGATCTTGCCGTAGGCGGTGCCGACCTTGATCACACCGGCCTTGTACGGGGTGCGCTCGACGATGGGGCCGGAGTAGTCGTTCCTGTCGATGCCTTCGCGGATGTCGGCGATGACCAGCTCGGCGACCTTGTCCACGCCGTAGCGGTTGATCCAGTGGGACTGGGTCTCCAGGTAGACATGCTCGCGATGGAAACCGGTGGCGGCGATGACCTGCAGGCCGTCGACCGCCTTGGTCACTTCGGCCAGCTTGTCGAGGTCGCGGCCGCAGTTGATCGGGCACATGTCCACCACGGTGCCGCCGTTGGGGCTCCACTTCCTGGAGGCCTCGGCGAAGTAGCCGCCCTCCTCGATGGCCTTCTCGACGGAATCGAGCTGGTGGTCGCCGTCGATGTAGACCTCGCCTGCGCCCACGCGGATCAGATGGTCGTGGCAATCCACCACACCGAGGGTGCTGGGGTCGACGTCACCGAAAATCGTACGTGCGAATGCCATGATGGTACTCCTTTGTCCTTGTTACCTTTACTCGAGGTTGTGGTTTGGCCTTGGGCTCGCCCCGCGGCCTGCTGACGATTCACAATCTACGGCCGACATCGCGCCGATTCCAGACACCTGATGAACAGATGTTCACGCGCACCTTTGCCCGCAACCAAGGAAGACCGAAAATCGCTTGACTTTCCATATCTGAGTAACGCTTTGTCCACTTGCGCAGTTACCGAGTCCAGCAATAAGATGAACATATGTTCAACAATGACTCCATAATCGCGACCGCAACGTCACGGAAGCACATCGATCTGATGCTCCGGGTCGCGCGCGCCTACTATCTGGGAGACAGGACGCAGGCCGAGATCGCCAAGGAGATCGGCTATTCCCGACCGACCGTCTCCCGCCTGCTCAAGGAATCCCGCGACCTCGGCATCGTGCATATCACCATCGGGCATACGCTGGAACGCACACGCACGCTGGAGCGCGGGCTGGTGAACAAATACGGGCTGAGATACGCGCGCGTGGCCGAGGTGAAACCGGGCGAGGACCCCAAACTCATCGTGCCCAGATATGCGGCCGCGCTATTCGCCGAGACCTGCTCCCCCAATTCGCTGATCACCGTTTCCAACGGCAGCGCAGTGGCCGCGACCGTGCGCGAAATACCGGTATGCGACTGGCCGAAATCAAACGTGGCGCAAATGCTCGGCACGCTGAGCCCGGACAATCCGATGACCGACTCCCCCGATATCTGCCGCATGCTCGCGCACCGCATCGGCGGCACGTTCACGATCCTGCCGGTGCCGATGATCCTGTCAAGCGGCGAGCTGGCGGCGGCCATGCGCAAAGAACCGCAGATCGCCACGGCATTGGCGCTCGGAGGCGGGGCCGACGTAGCGATCGTCGGCGTCGGCGCGGTGACCACGGAGCGTTCCGGGCACATCTTCGACGCCTACATCGATCAGAAGAAAGTCGCGGAACTGCACCGGCGCGGCATCGTCGGGCATATCTGCGGCCACCATATCGACGGGAACGGCAACCATGTGCGCACCGAACTGTGCGGCCGCACGATATCCATCGACATCGAACGCCTGAAGCGCATCCCGCTGGTCATCGGCGTGGCCTGGGGCGCCCCGAAGACCCCGGCGATCCGAGCCTGTCTGGTCGGCAGGCTCATCTCCGCACTGGTCACCGACCAATCCACGGCCGAGGCCCTGCTGGCGTGAGTGTCGGTTGTAGCCCTCGATTGGTACCCTTTTAGCGTTAGTTCACCCAGAATTCCGCTCCTTAAGAACAACTTGAAAGGCAGTCATGGAGAAACTGGAAATGCTCTACAAGGGCAAGGCCAAGAAGATGTACGCGACCGACGATCCGGATGTGCTCTGGGTCGAATACATGAATCAGGCGACCGCCGGCAACGGCGAGAAGAAGGCCCAGATCGAAGGCAAGGGCAACCTGAACAACCACATCACCTCCGTGATCTTCGACCTGCTCAAGGCCCGCGGCGTGGAAAGCCACTTCATCAAGCGCCTCAACGACACCGAGCAGCTGGTCAAGAAGATGGACATGTTCCCGCTTGAGATCATCATGCGCAACACCGCCGCCGGCTCCTTCGCCAAGCGTTACGGCGTCAAGGAGGGCACCCCGCTCAAGAAGCCGATCCTCGAGTTCTGCGTGAAGTCCGACGAGCTCGGCGATCCGTTCATCAACGACGACGGCGTCGTCGCGCTGGGCCTGGCCACCGAAGAGGAACTGGCCGAGATCTCCCGCATCGCCCGCGCCGTCAACGACGGCCTGAAGGACATCTTCTCCAAGATCGACGTGCAGCTGGTCGACTTCAAGATCGAGGAAGGCAAGACCTCCGACGGCACGATCCTGCTCGCCGACGAGATCACGCCCGACACCTGCCGTCTGTGGGACCTGAAGGACAAGAGCGGCAAGATCGAGCACCTCGACAAGGACCTGTTCCGCCGCGACCTCGGCAACATCATCCCCGCCTACGAGGAGATCTACAGCCGACTGACCGCCTTGGCCAAGGCCGAGGGCATCAAGCGCGCCGAGTAACTACTACAACTAATCTGGCTCCCCTCATAGAGGGGAGCCAAGCTCATTTTTAGAAAAGAAAGGATTTCCATGGTTTTTCGCGTGTACGTGGAAAAGAAGCCCGGCTTTGACATCGAGGCGCAGCAGCTCGCCGGCGAGCTGCGCACGATCCTCGGTCTGACCGGTCTTCAGGGTCTGCGCATCGTGAACCGGTACGACGTCGAGGGCATCTCCCAGGAGCTGTTCGACCAGACCGTGCCCACCGTGTTCAGCGAACCGCAGGTGGACAACGTGGCCTACGACCTGCCCGACTTCGCGGACGCCAAGGTCTTCGCCACCGAGTTCCTGCCCGGCCAGTTCGACCAGCGGGCCGATTCCGCCGCCGAATGCATCCAGCTCATCTCCCAGGGCGAGCGCCCGACGGTCCGCTCCGCCAAGGTGTACGCGCTCGAAGGCGACCTGACCGACGCCGACGCGGACACCATCAAGCGCTACGTGATCAACCCGGTCGAGGCCCGCGAAGCCAGCCTGGAAACCAAGGAAACCCTGAAGACCCAGGTGCCGGTGCCCGGCAAGGTCGAGACCATCGCCGGTTTCAACGAGATGGACGCCGAAGCCGGCCAGAGCTTCATCGACGAGCGCGGCCTCGCCATGGATCTGGCCGACCTCGAATTCTGCCAGAAATACTTCAGCGAGGAGGGCCGCGAGCCCACCATCACCGAGATCAAAGTGATCGACACCTACTGGTCCGACCACTGCCGCCACACCACCTTCGGCACCGAGCTGGACGAGGTCGACATCGACGATGCCGCCGTCAAGGCCGCCTTCGAGCGCTATCTCGAGCTGCGCCACGAGCTGGGCCGCGACGCCAAGCCCGTGTGCCTCATGGACATGGGCACCATCGGCGCGAAGTGGCTCAAGAAGAACGGCGTCCTCACGGGCCTGGACGAGTCCGAGGAGATCAACGCCTGCACCGTCAAGGTCACGGTCGACGTGAACGGCGAGGACCAGGACTGGCTGTTCCTGTTCAAGAACGAGACCCACAACCACCCCACCGAGATCGAACCGTTCGGCGGCGCGGCCACCTGCATCGGCGGCTGCATCCGCGACCCCCTGTCCGGCCGCTCCTACGTGTACCAAGCGATGCGTGTCACCGGCGCCGCGGACCCGACCGTGCCGGTCTCCGAGACGCTGGAGGGCAAGCTCCCCCAGCGCAAGCTCGTCACCACCGCGGCCGCCGGCTACAGCTCCTACGGCAACCAGATCGGCCTGGCCACCGGTCAGGTCGACGAGATCTACCATCCCGGCTACGTGGCCAAGCGCATGGAGGTCGGCGCGGTCGTGGCCGCGACCCCGGCCGACCATGTGCGCCGCGAGACCCCGGCTCCCGGCGACAAAATCATCCTGCTGGGCGGCCGCACCGGCCGTGACGGCATCGGCGGCGCCACCGGCTCGTCCAAGGCGCACAACGTGGAGTCGCTGGAACTCGACGGCGCCGAGGTGCAGAAGGGCAACGCCCCGGTCGAACGCAAGCTCCAGCGCCTGTTCCGCCGCGGCGACGCCTGCCGCCTGATCAAGCGCTGCAACGACTTCGGCGCGGGCGGCGTGTCCGTGGCGGTCGGCGAGCTGGCCGACGGCCTGTTCGTCGATCTCAACACCGTGCCCAAGAAGTACGAGGGCCTCGACGGCACCGAGCTCGCGATCTCCGAATCGCAGGAGCGCATGGCCGTGGACGTGGCCGCCGAGGACGTCGACGAGTTCCTGGGGTACGCCCGCGAGGAGAACCTCGAAGCCACGGTGATCGCCACCGTGACCGAGGACCCGCGCATGGTGATGACCTGGAACGGCGACAAGATCGTGAACCTGTCGCGCGAGTTCCTGGCCTCCAACGGCGCCTCCAAGCACCAGACCGTGCATGTCGAGGAACAGCGGCCCTACGAGACCCCGTGGGGCGAGGGCACGCTGGCCGAGCGCATGAACAAGATGGTCACCGACATCAACGTGGCCTCCAACAAGGGCCTTTCGGAGCGCTTCGACTCCACCATCGGCGCGGGCACCGTGCTCATGCCGTTCGGCGGCAGGCGCCAGCTCACCCCGAACATGGCGATGGTCGCCAAGCTGCCGGTGTTCGGCGAGACCACCACGGCGTCGGCCATGGCGTGGGGCTTCAACCCGTACATCATGTCGAAGAACCAGTTCACGGGCGCCTACCTGTCCGTGGTCGAGTCGCTGGCCAAGCTGGTCGCGGCCGGCTTCGAGCACGAGAAGGCCTACCTGAGCTTCCAAGAGTACTTCGAGAAGCTGCGCGACGAGCCGGAGCGCTGGGGCAAGCCGACGGCCGCCGTGCTCGGCGCGTTGATGGCCCAAATCGATCTGGGCGCCGGCGCGATCGGCGGCAAGGATTCCATGTCCGGCAGCTTCGAGGATCTCGACGTGCCGCCGACCCTGATCTCCTTCGCCGTGGCGGTCGGCAACATGAAGCGCGCCACCTCCCCCGAGTTCAAGGGCGCCGGGCACCGCGTCGTGCGCATCGCGCCGCGCTATCTGGCCGATGGCCTGACCCCGGACAAGGACGCGCTGCTCGAGGCGTTCTCCGTGGTCGAGGAGCTCACCGACTTCCACGACGCGCTGGCCGTCTCCACGCCGGGCTATGGCGCCACCGCCGAGGCCCTGTTCAAGATGACGCTCGGCAACCGCATCGGCGTGACGCTGAACGACGACATCGCCGTGGACGACCTGTTCACGCCGGCGTACGGCTCATTCATCGTCGAGTTGGCGGACGACGCCAAGATCCCGGCCGTCTCGAACCTGGTCGAGGTCGGCGAGATCGGCGTCACCACCTCCGCGTACGTGTTCAAGGCCGCGGGAGAGACGCTGGATCTGGCACAGGTGCAGGAGGCGTGGGAATCTGGCATCGAATCCGTGTTCCCGTACCGCTCCAAGGGCGCCGACAAGGGCAAGACCGTCGAGACCATCGACTTCCACGCCGGCAAGAAGACCGTGTACGTCGGCTCCCCGGTGGCCAAGCCTCATGTGGTGATCCCGGTGTTCCCGGGCAACAACTGCGAGTACGATTCGGCCGCCGCCTTCGAGCGCGCGGGCGCGGACGTGTCGACGCTCATCGTCAACAACCTGACGCCGGCCGCCGTCGCCGAATCGACGCAGGCGCTGGTCGAGGAGATCAACAAGAGCCAGATCGTGATGATTCCCGGCGGGTTCTCGGGCGGCGACGAGCCCGACGGCTCCGCCAAGTTCATCACCGCGTTCTTCCGCGCCCCGGCCGTCACCGAAGCGGTGCGCGACCTGCTGAAGAACCGCGACGGCCTGATGCTCGGCATCTGCAACGGCTTCCAGGCGCTCATCAAGCTGGGTCTGGTGCCGTACGGCGACATCGTGCCGATGACCGACGCCTGCCCGACGCTGACCTTCAACACCATCGGCCGCCACCAAAGCCGACTGGTCCGCACGCGCGTCGCTTCGGACCTCTCCCCCTGGCTGGCCCGCACCGCCGTCGGCGACATCCACACGGTCGCGGTCTCCCACGGCGAGGGCCGCTTCGTGGCCTCCGACGAGGTGCTCGCCCAGCTCAAGGCCAACGGCCAGATCGCCACGCAGTACGTGGATGAGTCCGGCGTGCCCGGCATGGCTCTCGACGTGAACCCGAACGGTTCGCTGCTCGCCATCGAGGGCATCACCAGCCCCGACGGCCGCGTGTTCGGCAAGATGGGCCACTCGGAGCGTTCCGGCAACGGCCTGTACGTCAACGTGCCCGGCGACAAGTACCAGCCGCTGTTCGAGGCCGGCGTGGAGTACTTCGCCGCGTAAGCCGACGGCAAACGCGAAGAAGGCGGGGAGGCCCTGTGCGGTCCTCCCCGCCTTTTTCGATGCGTGCCTTCTTCATGCGTATGGGAGTACATTGAAGGCATGAGCGAACACGACGCGGCACCGGCCGCACACACGGCATCCACGGCAACGACAGACACGGCGGCACGGACCATGACCTTCCTCACCGGCGGCTTCGGCGCGCTGAACGGGTCGCACTGCCCCGGCATCGAGCGGCTGACCGCCCGCGCCGGCGCCGGCCAGCGCCTCGCGCTGCACCACGGCGAGCTGCTGGCCGACGTGCCGTCGCCGTCATGGATCGAACGCGACGGCGACCTGCTGTACGCGACGCTGGAAAACACCGACGAGATCGCGACGCTGCGGATCGGAACCGATCCCGACTCCGGGGCCTTGCGGCTCACCGAACTGTCCCGAGTGCCGTCCCGCGGTTCGAGCCCGACGCACGCCGCCGTCGCCGCCGACGATACGGGCCGCAAGCATCTGATCGTCGCGAATTATATGGATGGCCACGTCAGCATGCTGCCGATCGCCGACGACGGCTCGGCGCAGGAACCGGCGCAGGTGCTTGCCGGCGCCGGCCACGGCCCGCTGCCGGCTCAGGAGGGGCCGCACGCGCATTGGGCGCTGCCGCTGCCCGACGGCCGCGTGCTCACCACCGATCTGGGCGCGGACCGCATCTACGTGCATCACTGGAACGACGGCGAGCTCGTGCGCGTCGGCGCGGTGCGGCTGGCGCCCGGCACCGGGCCCCGCGACATGCATCTGTTGCCGATGCAGACGTCCGGATCCGGAGACGAGGCCGACTGGCGCGTGGCCGTCGTGGACGAATGGGGCGATACGGTGACGCTGCTGGGGCCGGACGACATCGCACGGCACACCGCCGGCGATGGCAGCGCCACCGACGATGCCGACGGCATCCGCGTCCTGCAGACGATCGACCTTGGCGGCGATGCCAGCGATCAGGCGGCGTCACTGGCCTTTATGCCATGGCAGATTCTACGCGGACATGAGCGGGCGGACCTCCCCGGCACGGATGCGCCGCACGCGGCCGACGGCGCCGATCCCGCCGCCGAGCGGCCCTATGCCGGACTCGTCTACGTCGGGCTGCGCGGTTCCGAACGCATCGTCGCCCTGTCGTGGGACGGCGTGCGACTGGCCCGTCTCGCCGCGCCGGACAAGCCGGGCTGGCGCGGCCGAGGCGTCGACTGCGGCGGGCGCGTGCCGCTGTC
>OAXB01000388.1_pt1 | contig 12620 bp, 10 predicted proteins | sample 1501541 | NCBI WGS metagenome assembly OAXB01 (sample SAMEA2580302, study PRJEB22360) | human gut metagenome | biome: human gut; feature: human-associated habitat; material: faeces | place: Denmark | collected 2008/2010
AACAGGACCAGGGGGGGGGGGGACATCGGAGCCGGCCCGCCGCCACGCATTACGCCCTCGACAAAACACGATCTTCCGTTTGACTTCGAGTGCTTGAGGTTTCTAGGTTGTTGCTCAGCACAACACAAGGAGCATGACAGTGAGCAATGCCAATCAGGCGCGCCGGCAGGTGCGCCAGGCCCGTCTGACCGGCGAGCGCGCCGAATTCTTCGCGCACGACGCCGTATACACCGACACGATCTTCGCCGACGGCGAATCGCCGCTGAAGCACTCGCGCGACATCGAGCTGATCGACAGCGCGTTCCAGTGGAAATACCCGCTGTGGTACGCCGAGAACATCGTCGCGCGCGGCTGCACCTGGTTCGAGATGGCGCGCGCCGGCGTGTGGTACACGAACCACATCCACGTCGAGGACTCCACGATCGAGGCGCCCAAGAACTTCCGCCGCTGCAACGGCGTCACCCTGCTGCGCACCGACCTGACCAACGCCGAGGAGACCTTCTGGAGCTGCACCGACGTGGAACTGGACGACGTGGTGGCGCGCGGCGACTACTTCGCCATGAACTGCACGAACGTCACCGCCCACAGCTTCAGGCTGGTCGGCAACTATCCCTTCGACGGGGCCCGCGACATCACCGTCACCAATTCGCGGCTCATCAGCAAGGACGCCTTCTGGAACACCGAGAACGTCACCGTGCGCGACTCCTACATCTCGGGCGAGTACCTTGGCTGGAACTCGCGCAACCTCACCTTCGAGAACTGCACGATCGAAAGCCTGCAGGGCCTGTGCTACATCGACAATCTCGTGCTGAAGCGCTGCCGCCTGATCAACACCACACGGGCCTTCGAATATTCGACGGTCGACGCCGACGTGCAGGGCGCCATCGACGGCGTGGTCAACCCCGCGGGCGGGGTGATCCGCGCCGAGCGCATCGACGAACTCGCGCTCGAGGCGGCCCGGATCGATCCGGGCGCCACGACGATCATCACCGGCGAGACGCCGCGCGAATAGCCGCTTGAAAGGACTGGACATGGCTGCTGGCTTTGACTTCGATACACCGATCGACCGGTCGGGCACGTTCTCCCTCAAGTGGGAGGAGGCCGGCGACGCGCTGCCGATGTGGGTGGCGGATATGGACTTCGCCACCGCGCCGGCGATCCGCGAGGCGCTGCGCCGGCGGCTCGACCACGGCGTGTTCGGCTATTCGATCGTGCCGCCGGAATGGAACCGCGCCTACGCCGACTGGTGGAAGGATCGCCACGGCCTGACGATCGACCCGGAATCGCTGATCTTCACCACCGGCGTGATTCCGGCGATCTCGAGCATGGTGCGCAAGCTGACGACGCCGGCCGAGAACGTGCTGATCCAGACGCCGGTGTACAACATCTTCTTCAATTCGATCCTCAACAACGGCCGCCGCGCGCTCGAGGCGCCCCTGGCCTACGACGGCCGCGGCCATTACTCGGTCGACTGGAACGTTCTGGAGTCCAAGCTGGCCGACCCGCAGACCACGCTGATGATCCTGTGCAACCCGCACAACCCGACCGGCATGATCTGGGACCGCGCGACGCTGGCGCGGCTGGGCGAGCTGTGCTGGAAGCACCACGTCACGGTGATCAGCGACGAGATCCACTGCGATCTGACCGACCCGGGATACGGGTATGTGCCGTTCGCCTCGGCCGGCGAGCATTGCGCGATGAATTCGGTGACCTGCCTCGCGCCGACCAAGACCTTCAATATCGCCGGGTTGCACACGGCAGCCGTCATGGCGCCCGATCCGGTGCTGCGGCACAAGGTGTGGCGCGGGCTCAACACCGACGAGGTCGCCGAACCGAACGCCTTCGCGGTGGATGCGGCGATCGCCGCGTTCGGGCGCGGCGGCGAGTGGCTCGACGCCCTGCGCGCCTATCTGGCCGACAACAAGCGCGAGGCACATGCCATGATCGACGCCTACAACGCCTCGGCGCCGCTCAACCGCCAGGTCAGGCTGCTCGAGGGCCATGCCACGTATCTGATGTGGCTCGACTGCTCGGCGTTCACGCGCGGCGGCAAGGCGCAGGCCGGCGCGGAAGCCGGCGAGCCGGACGTCGACCCCTTCGACGCCGCGCTGTCGCTCGCCGACCCGGATATCGCCCGCGACACCGCGGATTCCGTCTCATTCGCCGATACGGACGGGCTGTGCGACTATCTGCGGCGCGAACACCGCGTGTTCTTCTCCCCCGGCGCGCAGTTCGGCGGCGACGGCCGTGATTTCATCCGCATCAACGTCGCCACCCAGCGCGCCCGCATGCGCGAGGGTCTGCGCCGCCTCACCGCCGGCCTGGAAGCGCTGCGCTGAATCTCCTGTCTGGAGCTCCCCTCAGAGAGGGGAACCAGACGGAATGCCAGTCGTCTACCTGTCTGTTTCGCGGCTCAGCTTCCCTGAGGGGAGCCGGATATCAGACGGCTTCGCGCGCGACGATGCGGCGGATGCCCTCGCGGATGATCGCCGGATCGCGCGCCACGTTGCCGAGCGCGCGGTGCAGGGTGAGGCCTTCGACCATCGCGTCGAGCAGCACCGCGGTCTCATGGTCGAAGAACCGCTCGTACTGGGTGCGGCTGGCGGCCATCCACCGCTCGCCGATATCGCGGTAGGCGGGATCGCGCGCGGCCAGCGTGTACAGCTCAAGATTGAGGTTGAGATCACGCTGCGTGCGCAGCAGATCGCCTTCGATGTGCACGGCGATCGCCTCGCACGCCTGCGATGCGGTCGAGGCGCCGTCGATGCGCCGGCCGAACTGGTCGATGGCCTGCTGCGCGAACTGCTCGAACGCCTGATGCAGCAGATCGGCCATGCCGTCGAAATAGTAGGTCATCGACCCGAGCGGCACATGCGCGGCCGCGGCGACCACGCGGTGCGAGGTGCCGGTCACGCCGCGCTCGGCGATCACGTCGAGGCATGCGTCGATGATGCGCTGCTTGCGCTCCGGGTCGACCCGACGGGTCGTTTCGGCCATGCGTTCCCCCTCCCGATCGCGCGCTATCTGGCGAAGCGCTCGCCGAGCTTGCGGTCGCGCCAATAATAGACGTCGTCGTGCTCGTTGATCTCGCGCACCACCCTGCACGGGCTGCCGTACGCCACCGTGTCGGCCGGGATGTCCTTGGTGACCAGCGATCCGGCGCCGATCACGGCGTTGTCGCCGATCGTGACGCCGGGCAGCACCGTCACGTTCGCGCCGATCCACACGTTCTCGCCGATGTGGATGGGCAGGGAGTACTGGGCGTAGATGCGGCGCAGGTCGGGGCGCACCGGGTGCCCCGTGGCCACCAGCGTGACGTTCGGCCCGATCATGGTATGGTCGCCGATGAAGATCTCGCCGTCGTCCACCAGCGTCAGGTTGAAGTTCGCATAGCAGTGCGCGCCCCAATACGTGTTGCAGCCCCAGTTCGCATAGACGGGGCATTCCAGGTACAGGTTCTCGCCCGCGGCGCCGAAGAACGCCTTCATCAGCGCGGCGCGGCGCGGCCGGTCGGTCAACGGCGTGGCGTTGAGCTCCAGCTGCAGATCGCGCTGGGCCGCCTGCACGGCGAAGAAATCCTCCATATCGTCCGGCAGATAGACGTCGCCGGAATACATCGGCGCCATTTTCGCGCGGAGCTCATCGGTCATGGGCGGAACCGGCGCGGCCTGCCGGCCGGCCTCCGGAGTCTGGGGATCGGTCATCATCACTTCCTTGTACTCGACGGTTCGATACTCGACGGTTCGATACTCGGCGACCCGTCCCTGCGGCGAATCGCCCCGACCATCCATTGTGTCACATGGTCAGCCCCGGCCGCCGGGTCCGGACGCCGCCGCGTTGGAAACGATTACACGAATGGCGAAACGGATATGCGAATGTCCCCCACGCCGATAGACTGTTGCGAGCAATACCGGCAGGGGCCACGGGGCGGCCGTCCCGCTCGGCACGCATCCGATCCGCGCGATACGGGTCGGGGGAAGCGCGCCGAGCGGACCGCACGCGCCGGCCGAGATCGGCTGGGGTCGTATCAGCAAGCAACGAGGTGTCTTATGGAAATCACCATGCCCAAGGACCAGTCCGGCCGCACCGCCGCGCAGCCGCCTTCGTCGAAACGCGAGCTCATCCCCATCCTCGTGATGATGGTCGGCAGCTTCACCGCGATCCTCAACCAGACGCTGATGACCTCCGCGCTGCCGCATCTCATGGCCGAGTTCAGCATCACCAGCAACACCGCGCAGTGGCTGACCACCGCGTTCATGCTCACCAACGGCATCATGATCCCGATCACCGCGTTCCTGATCCAGCGCTTCACCACACGGCAGCTGTTCTTCTACGCGATCGGCATGTTCCTGTTCGGCACCATCGTGTGCACCGCCGCCCCCGGTTTCGGGGTGCTGCTGCTCGGCCGCATCCTGCAGGCCACCGGCGCCGGCATCCTCATGCCGCTGCTGCAGACCGTGCTGTTCGTCGTGTTCCCGCCCAACAAGCGCGGCACCGCGATGGGCTGGTTCGGCATGGTCATCGCGTTCGCGCCGGCGCTGGGCCCGACCCTGTCCGGTCTGATCATCGATTTCCTGCCATGGCGTTTCCTGTTCGTGCCGCTGATCGTCATCGCCGCCGCCGTGCTCGCCGTCGCGGTCCCGACCGTGCGCAACGTGACCGAACGCACCGATCCGCGCATCGACCTCCCGTCGATCGTCCTGTCGACGCTCGGTTTCGGCGGCCTGCTGTACGGGTTCAGCGTCGCCGGCCAGAACGGCTGGTCCGCGCCGCCCACGATCGGCGCGCTGGCCGTCGGCGCGGTCTCGTTGGTCGTCTTCATCGGGCGCCAGATGCGCCTGCGCCAGCCCATGCTCAACTTCCGCGTGTTCGCCAGGCCGATGTTCACCCTGCCGATGATCGAGGTCGTGCTGGTCTTCGTCACGTTCATCTCCACGATGAGCATCCTGCCCATGTACATCCAGAACGTGCTGGGATTCACGGCGCTGCAGTCCGGCCTGCTGCTGATGGCCGGCGGCGTGGTCGAGGGCGTGCTGAGCCCCATCGCCGGCCGCCTGTTCGACCGGTTCGGCGCCAAGCGTCTGGCCACGCCCGGCCTGGCGCTGATGCTCGCGGCGATGCTCGCGCTCTCGCGCCTGGGCGCCGACTCCCCCGCCTGGTACCCGGCCACATGCTTCACGCTGATGATGGTCGGCGTGGCGTTCAGCCTGATGCCGCTGACCACCACGGCGCTGAACCAGCTGACCGGGCCGCTGATCCCGCACGGCACCGCGATGAACAACACGCTGCGACAGACGATGGCCGCGATCGGCACCGCCGTGTACTTCACGATCATGACCACGAACACCCTGCCGGCATCGGTCGCCGGCAGCCAGGCGGCGGGCCTCGCGCACGGCGTGTCCGCCGTGTTCGCGGTCTCCACCGGCGTCATCGCGCTCGCCTTCGCGCTGTCGTTCCTGATCCGCGAGCACGGCGAGATCTGACCGGCGGCGTTCGGGACCGTCTTTCTTAGCGCCGTCTCAGTGGCATGCCGATAGCGTGTGTCTCATCTGACCATCGATGAGGCACACGGAGGAAACGTGCAAGACGAACATATCATCGGACTGACCGGCGCCGAGGTCGCCGAGAGGCGGGCCCGCGGCGAGGGCGAAACGGGCGCGCGCAGCGTCACCAAATCGGTCGGCGCGATCCTGCGCGAGAACATCTGCACGCTGTTCAACGCGTTGAACTTCGCCATCGCGATCATCCTGTTCATGGTCGGCGCCTACACGAACATGCTGTTCATCGCGATCATCATCCTCAACATCGTGATCGGCATCGCCCAGGAACTCAAGGCGAAGAAGCTGGTCGACGAGCTGACGATCCTCAACCAGCCGCGGGCCGTGGTGCTGCGCGACGGCGCCGAAACCGAGATCGAGGCGTCCGGCATCGTCAAGGACGACATCATCGTGCTCGATGCCGGCCGCCAGATCTGCAACGACGCGGTGGTCGTCTCCGGGGCGCTGGAGGTCAACGAATCGCTGCTCACCGGCGAAAGCGACTCGGTCGACAAGACGGCCGGCGCCCAACTGTTCTCCGGAAGCTCGGTGATTTCGGGCCGCTGCTACGCGCGCGTGACGCACGTCGGCGACGCGAACTACGCGAACTCGCTGATCAACGAGGTGCGCAAGGAGAAGCGCGTGCACTCCGAGCTGCTCGACTCGATGCGCAAGGTCACCAAGTTCACCAGCTTCCTGATCATCCCGCTGGGCATCGCGCTGTTTGCGGAGGCGACGCTGCTGCGGCACGCGGCCATGTACGATTCGGTTGTCGCCTCGGCGGCCGCGCTGCTCGGCATGCTGCCCAAGGGCCTGGTGCTGCTGATCTCCGTGTCGCTGGCCACCGGCGTGATCCGGCTCGCGAAGAGCCGGATCCTCGTGCAGAACATCTACGCGCTGGAGACGCTCGCCCATGTGGACACGCTGTGCCTCGACAAGACCGGCACGCTGACCGACGGCAATATGGCCGTCGAGCAGGTGGTGCCGCTCGGCGGCATCGCCGACGCCGACGCCCGCCGCCTGATCGGCGCCTACCTGCACGCCAGCGAGGACAACAACGCCACCATCACCGCGCTGCGCGAATACTGCGAGGCCGCATCCCCGGCCGGCGCCCCGGAACCGGCCGCCGCCAATGTCATACCGTTCTCGTCGAAGCGCAAATGGGGCGCGATCTCCTTCGCCGCCGGGCTGCCCGGCGGCGAAGGAGCCGGGCCGGGCGCCGCCGGCGGCGCCGTGACCGTGTTCCTCGGCGCGCCAGAACGCATTCTCGGCGCCGACCTGCCCGATCAGGCCGCCGACATGATGAACCGCGGGCTGCGCCTGATCGCCCTGGGGTACCTTCCCGGCGACTGGCGCGACGAGGAGCGCCTGCCCGAGGCCCTGCGCCCGATGACGCTGATCGCCCTCAAGGACACGATCCGCCCGCGCGCCAAGGAGACGCTCCGGTACTTCCGCGACCAGGGCGTCGAGGTGAAGGTCATCTCCGGCGACCATCCGCGCACCGTGGCCGCCGTGACCATGCAGGCCGGCCTAGATCACTGGAACAACGTGATCGACATGACCGCCATCCCGGCCGACGCCCCGGACGACGTGTTCGACGACGTGGCCGCCCGCTTCACCGTGTTCTCCCGCGTCACGCCGAAGCAGAAGCGCCAGCTGGTGCAGGCCATGCAGCGCGCCGGCCATCAGGTGGCCATGACCGGCGACGGCGTGAACGACCTGCTCGCGCTGCGCGAGGCCGACTGCTCGATCGCCATCGCCTCCGGTTCGGACGCCGCCCGCCAGATCGCGCAGATCGTGCTGCTCGAATCCGACTTCACGCATCTGCCGCAGGTGGTGCTGGAGGGCCGCAAGGTGGTCAACAACGTGACGCGCACCGCCGCCGTGTTCTTCATCAAGACGATCTACTCGGTGCTGGTCTCGTTCTTCTGCCTGGCGCTGAACATCCCGTTCCCGTTCATCCCGATCCAGATCACGCTGGTGGACGCCTGCATCGAGGCGTGGCCGTCGTTCCTGACGATTTTCGAGTCGGACACCGCCCGCATCCGCGGCCGATTCCTGCCGACCGCGCTCGGCAAGGCCGCGCCGTTCGCGCTGGCCGTGACCGGCATGATCGTCGCGTTCAGCCTGATCGCCCCGTTCCCGGAAGCGCAGAACCGGACCGTGATGTACGCGCTGCTCATCGCCATGTCCATGATCGCCGTGGTTCGCAGCTGCGTGCCGTTCACGAGGATCCGCGCGTTCGTGTGTGCGACGATGGCGCTCGGCACGCCGCTCGCGCTGCTGATCCTGCCGCACCTGTTCGAGGTGACGGCGGCCAGCGCGCCGATGTGGGGATGGTTCGCCGTGTCGCTGGCGATCATGGCCGTGGCGGCGGCCGCGATCATCGGCGTGCAGCGCGCGCTCGCCGCGCGCGGCGGCCAGCGCCCCCGCCGCCACTGAGCAGGCGGCACAAACACGCCCCCGGGGAGCATGTCGGTCCCGTTGAGCGGCGTGTTCGACGAACGGGGCCGGCTACTTGGCCTCGACCTCGACCTTGGCCTTCTTGGCCTTGGCGAGCGGCAGCAGGCCGCTGGTCATGCCGAGGCCCATGCCAAGCGCACCGCAGACCGTGCCGAGCACCTTGCTGATGTTCTGCAAGCCCAGGAACACGGTCATCAGCGCGAAGCTGGCGAGCCACAGGAAGCAGAACATCGCGGCCGGAGGGAAGCCGGAACCGGTCATCCACAGGGCGCAGCATGATCCGAATGCCACGACGGCCGACCAGCCAAGTGCGGCGACGAGCTGGCGTCCGAAGGCGATCCAGCGCTCCGACTTGGTGGCGTAGTACTTACGGCCGAATTCGCCAATGAGCAGGATCGCGACGAGCATCGACATCATGTAGGTCGGCATGATGAGCACGTTCTGGCTCATCATCGAGGCGGTGGGCAGGCTGCTGTGGGACTTGAGGCTGCCCTTGTTGAGCACCTTGACGTTCACGGTGGCGCCGGTCGATGCCAGCGCGGTCGGGATGCTCTGCTGCAGCAGGTTGGAGACGAGCGGGCTCTTCGAGTTGTCGACCTTCAGCGTGACGGTCGGGGTGTTCTTGTCGTCGGTCTTGGTGGCGGTGCCGGACTGGGCGGAAGTGTCGGAGGTCTGCGCGGCCAGAGCCTTCTGCGCGGCGGCCTGCACGTACTTCTGCGCGGCGTCGCCGGTCAGGCCCTGCTGGGCGGCTTCGGCCTGGGCCTTGGTCATGGCCTGGGCGAGCGTGGTCGCGGATTCGATCTGCTGCTGGGTTAGAAGGAGTCGATGAGATCATCTCGCCGACCACCCTTCAGTCGGCACAGCCGACGGCTTCCCGCCAGCGGAGAGCCGCAAGCATGAAAGGAAACGCCATGGGACGACCGAAATCGGATGAGCAAACCGCGCCGGAGAAGATGCAGGAGGCGTTCTGGCAGTTGTACGAAACCAAGCCGATCGAGAAGATCTCGGTGCGCCAGATCACCGAACTCGCCGGCTACAACCACGCCACGTTCTACCTGTACTTCTCATCGGTGCGCGACGTGCGCGAGCAGATCGAGGACGACCTGCTCGCGCAGCGGGACGTCATATTGCAGCAATGCCTGCACGACGGCACGCTGGAGATGGGCCCGGCCATCTCGGCCCTGGCGACCATGCTCATGCCGTACGGCCATGTGCTGCTCGGCCCGCACGGGGACCCGGCGTTCATCACGCACGCCGAGGAGACCGCCTGGCCGTTCCTGCAATCGATACTGTTCCCCGGCGAGCCGGATATCGATTCCATCGCCGATCCGGCCGAGCGCAAACGCCGCATCCTCCTGAAGCAGTTCTACGTCTCCGGCATCATCGGCACCTTCCGCGCAGCGTTCAACGGATCGATCATGACCGACCCCGCCGAAATCGGGCGTTTCGTCTCCGAGGAACTGCTCCCCCGCATCACGCCGCACACGCAGGAAGCCGGGCACGTCAGCGCGTAGCGAGGAAGAAGAAGCGCGGGAACGGGAAGATGATGCTGCCGTCCGACTGCACGGGGTATTCCTCGCGCACCTGCGCGAAGACCTCCGCCTCGAACTCCTTGCGCCCGGCCTCGTCGAGCGCCTGCAGGTAGGGCCGCATGCCGGTGCCGCGATACCAGTCCATAATCGCCTCGTGCGAGGGCAGCGTGTGCATGTACGTGATCTTCCATATGCGGAAGGCGCTGGCATGCGCGTGCAGCAGCTCCCAGTACTCGGACGGCGTGAGATTGTAGAACTCGCGTTGCTGCGGCAGCTTGTCGGCGTACTTCGGCGAATGCACCAACCGGCCGATGATGCGGTGGATCGGCTCCTCGTAGTTCATCGGCGTCTGCACGGCCAGCACTCCCCCGGCCCTGAGGAGGCCCAGCAACCCGGGAATCAGATGCGGATGGTCCGGTACCCACTGGATGCACGCGTTGGAGAAGACCACGTCGAAACCGCCGGGCAGCTCGCCCAATTGCGAGGACACGTCGCACAGCCGAAAATCGATGTCCGGATAAGCTTTGCGCGCCGCTTCGACCATGTCGGGCGAACTGTCGACGCCGAGAATCTCGGCGTGCGGGTAGCGTTCGCGCAGCACGGCCGTGCTGTTGCCCGGCCCGCAGCCGATGTCGAGCACGCGCCGGACACCGCCGTCGTCCGGCGGCAGCTGCATCGCCAGATCACGCGACGGCTGCGTGCGCTCCTTCTTGAATCGCAGATACTGTTCCGAATCCCAGGTAACCATGCCACCCACGCTATTCGCACGACCGCGGTTCGACCATCCCCGTCCCAACATCCGGCCTTCAAAGCCACCCGCCGGCAACCGTCGCAATCGACATACATAAATACTAATATAGTAGTAATTATTGCCTATTTTATCAAATATTGCTAATATATTAGTATGTATGATTTGCTGGATGCACCCTTGCCGGGGGAGGTAATGGCCGGAATCGCCCAAAGAATGGCCAAGAGGCGCAAAGAGCATGGCATGACGCAGTCCGGTCTTGCCGAGAAGTCAGGGGTGAGCCTCGGGTCGATTCGCCGATTCGAGCAGCTGCATGAGATATCGCTGAATGCGCTGGTCAGCATCGCTTTCGCCTTGGGCTGCGAGCAGGATTTTGACGTATTGTTTTCCCACCCGTATTACCGCTCAATCGACGACGTGGTCGCAGCGACGCGACACGACTGACGTACGGTTTCCCATCAGTCCGACAAGCCTTCCGCCCACGGATGGCATATTCATCGATATCTATCGCCTTCACCGTCCGCTCTGATCGGCGACCATGCGCGCGTAGATGCCGTGCGCGGCCATCAGCGACTCATGCGTGCCCTGTTCGGCGATGCGCCCGTGCTCGATGACCACGATGAGATCGGAATCGCGGATGGTGGACAGGCGGTGCGCGATGACGAAACTGGTCCGCCCGGCGGTCATCGCCAGCATCGCGTCGCGGATCGCGGCCTCGGTGACGGTGTCCACCGCGCTGGTCGCCTCGTCGAGGATGACGATCGGCGCGTCGGCGAGCAGCGCGCGGGCGATGGTGAGCAGCTGGCGCTCGCCCTGGCTCAGCGCCGCCCCGCCGCCTTCGAGCATCGTGCCGTAGCCCTCCGGCAGCCGTTCGATGAACGCGTCGGCTCCCGCCGCCTTCGCCGCGACGCGGATCGCGTCCATGCCCGCTCCCGGCCGCCCGTAGGCGATGTTCGCGGCGACGGTGTCCTCAAACAGGGACGGATCCTGCAGCACCGTGCCGAAGGCGGCGCGCAGATCGGCCAGCCGGTAGTCGCGCAGGTCGTGCCCGTCGAGCAGGATGCGGCCTGCATCCGGATCGTAGAACCGGGCGAGCAGGTTGACCAGCGTGGTCTTGCCCGAACCGGTCTCCCCCACGAACGCCACGCGCGTGCCGGCGGGGATCGCAAGGGTCAGGTCGTGGATCACCGGATTGCCGGGGTCGTAGCCGAAGCGCACATGGTCGAACGCGATGTCGCCTCTCGGGCTGTCCAGCGGCAGCGCGTCCGCCCGGTCGGCGGGCTCCGGCTCCTCGTCCATGATCTGGAAGATGCGTTCGGCTCCGGCCACCGCGGTCTGGAAGGTGTTGTAGATGTTCGCGATGTCCACGAACGGACGGGAGAACTGCCGTACGTACAGCAGGAAGCTGGCGATCACGCCGACGCCGATCCAGCCGCGCACGGCCATCAACCCGCTGATCACCGCCACGAGCAGAAAGCCGAGGTTGTTGATCACGTTCGACAGCGGCATCAGGTATCCGGACCAGGTCTGCGCGCGGACGCCGGTGTCGCACAGCTCGTCGTTGAGTTTCTCGAAGTCGGCGATCATCCGCTCCTCGCGCCCGTAGGCCTTGACCATCGTGAGCCCGGACACGCTCTCCTCCACCAGACCGTCGAGCCGCCCAAGCACCTGCTGCTGGCGTGCGTACAGCGGGCGGGTGCGTGTGGTGACGACCTTGGTCAGGATGAAGACCAGCGCCACGGGCAGCAGCGACACCACGGTGAGCACCGGACTGAGCGCCAGCATGCAGACGAGCGTGCCGGCGATGGTGAACGCGTACACCATGAGTTGCGCAAGCGAATCGGAGATCGTGGTGGATATATTGTCCACGTCGTTGGTCAGGCGGCTCATCAGCTCGCCGTGCTGGTGCCGGTCGAAGAAGCGCAGCGGCAGCGTGGCGAGGGCATCGAACAGGGACATGCGCAGGTGGAGCACGATGCGCTGCCCGGCTGCGGCCATGAGGTACTGCTGGCCGAAATTGACCAGCCAGTCCAGCAGGTACACCGCGGCAAGCAGGGCAAGCGCCATGGCGACCGGGTCGCCTGCCGCGATGGCGTTGACCACCAGCCCGACGAGCAGCGGCGAAAGCACCGCCGAGGCGGAGGACAGCCCGGACAGCGCGAACACCCATCCCAATCCTTGGCGATGGCCGCGCGTGATGTCGTAGAGCCGGCGCAGCGTGCCACGCATGTCCTTGGGCTTGACGACGGCGGCCCCTCGCCGGGCCATGCCGCCGCCCATCTGCGGGGGCTGGCCGGGGCGCTGCCCGCCGAAGCCCCCGGGACCGGGGGCACCGTGTTG
>OAXB01000392.1_pt1 | contig 12489 bp, 12 predicted proteins | sample 1501541 | NCBI WGS metagenome assembly OAXB01 (sample SAMEA2580302, study PRJEB22360) | human gut metagenome | biome: human gut; feature: human-associated habitat; material: faeces | place: Denmark | collected 2008/2010
CCGGCTCCGTGCCGGTGGGGATCAGCGCCTCGTTCACGGTCACGTGGCTGGCGGCCTTGATCCGCAGGCGGCAGGCGGCGGAATCGGCATCGCGCTCGGCGGAGGTCGCGCCCTGCTTGCCGTTGGCCAGCCATGGGTGCAGGCCGAGGGCCCACGGCGCCGGTTCGTCGCCGTCGTTGCGGGCGTTGACGGTCACGGTCAGGCCGTTGCCGTCCAGCGTGTAGGTCACGGTCACGGTCACGTCGAAGGGGTAGCCGTCCAGGTTGGGGAAGCGCAGCGAGAGCGTCACGCTGCTGTCGGTGAGCGATTCGAGCTTCCACATGTAGTGGTAGGCGTAGCCGTGGTTCGCGGTGTTGTGCGGCGCGGGGTGGTACTCGTTGACCGGGGCGCAGTAGTGCTTGCCGTTGAAGTCGTATTCGCCGTTCTCGATGCGGTTCGGCCACGGCGCCAGCACGTAGCCGTTGCAGGTCGGGGTCAGGTCGTCCGGGCCGAACGGGCAGAAGATCTCCTTGCCGGCATGGTCGAAATGGCGGATCTTCGCCCCGAGCTCGCAGATCACGGCCGAGTAGTCGCCATAGTGAATCGAATACTGATTGCCGGTGCGCGGCGTCTTGTTCGTCATGGAATCACTCCCGTAGTGTGAATGGCCGATAACCGTTGTTATCGCTATCAGTCTAGCGCGGCCTTGACCTGAGCGCGCGGGCGGCGTCGTTCGCCAATGGCGGACGAATCCGTGGTTTCGGCGTCGCCGCATCGGTGCGCGTCGCGGCGGATGGTATCTTGTGAACGATGGGATCGTGCGGAGAAAGGGATGCGATATGACGAAGCGAATCGTGCTGGCGGACCCCCGCGGCTTCTGCGCCGGCGTGGACCGGGCGATTCTCACCGTGCAGACGATCCTCAAGGCCTCCGGGGGAGCCGATCGCGCCGACGGTCTGCCGCCGGTGTACGTGCGCCGCCAGATCGTGCACAACCGCCACGTCGTCGAGGATCTGGCCTCGCAGGGCGCGGTGTTCGTGCAGGAGCTCGCCGAGATACCGGACGAGGCCGCTGCCGCCGGCGTGCCGATCGTCTTCTCCGCGCACGGCGTGTCGCCGAGCGTCAAGGCGGAGGCCGACGCCCGCGGCCTGCATGTGGTCGACGCGACCTGCCCGCTGGTGAGCAAGGTGCACCGCGAGGTGCTGCGGTTCGTGCGCGAGGGGTACGAGATCGTCTACATCGGCCATCGCGGCCACGACGAGGCGGTCGGCGTGGTGGGGGAGAGCCCCGAGCACGTGCATCTGATCGAGCACGCGGACGATGTGGACACGCTGGATTTCACGCCGGACACGAAGCTGGTGCTGCTCACGCAGACCACGCTGAGCATCGACGAGACCTCCGGCACGATCGCGGCGCTCAAGGCGCGCTTCCCGTGGATCAAGGAGCCGCCGAGCTCCGATATCTGCTACGCCACGTCGAACCGTCAGGCGGCGGTGAAGCTGGTCGCCGAGCAGTCCGACTGCGTGGTGATCGTCGGTTCCGCCAACTCGTCGAATTCCGTGCGGCTCATGGAGGTCGCGCAGGAGGCGCTCGCCGGGCGCGGCACGGCGCATCGCGTCGACGATGCCGCCGAAATGGAGGAATCCTGGTTCGACGGCGTCGGCGCGGTCGGTGTCTCTTCGGGCGCGTCCGTTCCCGACGCGCTGGTTGCTGGCGTGATCGACGCGCTCAAGGACCGCGGATTCACCGAAGTCTCCACCGTGGAGACCATCAAGGAGAACATGCACTTCGTGCTGCCCGCCGAACTGCGCAAGCAGCCTGCGCGCGCTTAGTGGTCCGTCCCGCGCATAACGGAGTGGTTCAGGCTGGGCTGGTATCCCCGTGACCTGCCCATAGCATTGCACGACGCGCACGCCCCGCCGGACGGATGATCCGTTGGGTCGTCCGCGGCAGTGCGCGAAGTGCACGCCCCGCCGGCGGGGGCTGTCGGCGAAGCCGGCTGGGGGGGGCCGGAAACACTGCAGCGTCGTACATCCGACTACTGGCGTCCTGCATCATTGATTCATTGGTTATATTCGGCTCCCCTCGCTGAGGCTGAGCCGTGAAGCAAACAGCAGAGCTGTTGGTAGGTGAAGGCGAGCCGACAGGATGCGGCCGCAAGGCCGTCCTTGATTGCGGGGCTGTCGGAGGAGCAGCTCGTCCCCACAACTGGCTCCCCTCTCTGAGGGGAGCTGTCCGCGGAGCGGACTGAGGGGAGCGCATGCGAGTCAGCCGCATGCCGGAGATGCAGTCAACAAACATGCGGCATGCGTCTCACTCACCACGTGCCGATCGGCGCGGCGACGGCGTCGAGCACCTTGAGCAGGTCCTTGGGATCGATGCCGATCGAGAACCCGCGTTTGCCTCCCGACAGCAGGATGCGGTCGAACTGCAGGGCGCTTTCATCCAGGACGGTCTTGTGATGCACTTTCTGGCCAAGGGGCGAAATGCCGCCGACCACATAGCCCGATTCGCGCATGGCCACTTTCGGATCGGCCATGGTCGCCTTCTTGGCGCCGGCCGCGGCGGCCAACGCCTTCAGATCCATATGGCCGCTGACCGGCACCACGCCGACCACGCGTTCCGAACCGGTGTCGGCCATAAGCGTCTTGAACACCTGATGCTCGTCGAATCCGAGCTTGGTGGCCGCCTCCACGCCGTAGCCGTCATCCATGTGATCGTTCGAATGTTCGTACTCGTAGGTTTCGAACGGCACCCCGGCCTGTTCCAGCTGCACGGTGGCCGGCGTGGACCCTTTGCCCTTCTCATGCTTCGATTTGTGTCCCATGGCGTCCATCATAATCCGCGCGGTCGCCTACCCGTTTGGTGCCGTCGGCCACCTGTTCCCCGTGCCGAAAAGATATTTCGGCGTAAAAAGTATCCGAGAACCAACCTGTTACCCAACCGTTTTCTACGCCAAAGGGCGTTCTGGCGTTGAAAGTGTCCGAGAACCACTGTGTTACCCAACCGTTTTTTACGCTGAAGGGCGTTCTGGCGTTGAAAGTGTCCGAGAACCACTGTGTTACCCAACCGTTTTTTACGCTGAAGGGCGTTCTGGCGTTGAAAGTGTCCGAGAACCACTGTGTTACCCAACCGTTTTTTACGCTGAAGGGCGTTCTGGCGTTGAAAGTGTCCGAGAACCGTTTTGTTACCCAACCGTTCTCTACGCCGAGGACCCTTTCCGGGGGCGCCAGATGCCGGCGGCACGCAAAAAGGGCCTTCCCCGTCGGGGGAAGGCCCTTTAGTCAAGCGCTAGCGCGCGAGGCTCACTCGGAGATCTCGGCGAAGTACTCGAGGGTGCGCACCATGTTGGAGGTGAAGCCGTACTCGTTGTCGTAGAAGGCAACGGTGCGGGCCATGGTTACGCCGTCAACGGTGTTGACATCGGTCTGCGTCGGATCGAAGACGCCACCGTGGGTGTCGCCGATGATGTCGCCGGAGACGATGCCGTCCTCGTTGTAGCCGTAGTACGGGGTGTCGGAGAAGGCTTCCTTGAACGCGGCGTTGATCTCGTCGACGGTGGCCGCCTTCTCAAGCACGGTGGTCAGCTCGGTGATGGAGCCGTCCGGAACCTGCACGCGCTGGGCGTGGCCCTGCAGCTTGCCGTTGACCTCCGGCACGACCTTGCCGATGGCCTTGGCGGCACCGGTGGAGTGCGGGATGGTGTTGATCGCGGCGGCGCGCAGGTCGCGGCCGCTCTTCTTGCCGCGCGGGCCGTCGAGGATCATCTGGGTGCCGGTGTAGGCGTGCACGGTGGTCATGAAGCCGACCTTGATGCCCCACTTGTCGTTGAGCAGCTTGACCATGGCGGCCATGGAGTTGGTGGTGCAGGAGCCGGCGGACACGATGTTGTCCTCGGCCTTCAGGATGTCATGGTTCACGCCGAACACGACGGTCGGGGTGGTGGCGTCCTTGGCCGGGGCGGAGATCAGGACCTTCTTGGCGCCGGCGTTCAGGTGGGCCTGGGACTTCTCGGCGGAGGTGTAGAAGCCGGTGCACTCGAGCACGAACTCGACACCGTCGTTCTTGACCCACGGGATGTTGTTCGCGTCCGGCTCGGCGTACACCGGGTACTCCTTGCCATTCACGACGATGGCGGAGTCGGTCGCCTTGACGTCGACCGGGGTGCCATCAGCGTGCTTGAAGGTGCCGTGGGTGCTGTCGTACTTGAGCAGGTAGGCCAGAGCGGACGGCGAAGTCAGATCGTTGATGGCGGTGACTTCGATGTCGCCGGCCTCGCCGCCCTTCTGCTGAAGGTCAAAAATGCGGCGGAACGCGAGACGACCGATGCGACCGAAGCCGTTGATACCAATCTTAACTGTCATGTAATTCTCCCTTGTAGGGTGACCCCGCGCGCATTGGAACACATGGGGCCATTGTTTACCAACACAGCCCACTCTAATGCCTCGCCTGTACTTCCGGCAACGTTTTGCGGGCGTGTTTCCACGAATGGATGTTGGGTTTGTGAGCGCTCACACTCCACTGCCCCGCCGATGCCGCTATTCGCGCACCAGTATCGGGGAGACATCCGTGTCGAGCGCGCCGAGATCGCCGGTGAACCCGTGGTACCGCGTCACCCGGGGCGTCGGGGCCTCCAGCGGGAAGGTGACGATCAGCGTGCCGCTGCGCACGCTGATCGCGGAGGGCACGCCCTGCCGGAATTCATTGCTCACGCCCTGCACGGTATCGCTGTGCAACGTGCCGTCGGCCAGCTCGTATTTGAGCCCCGGCTCGTCGACTCCGGTCGACGTGTCGGAATGCGAGAACACCGATACCATGCGCCCGGGGGCCACGTCGTTCGCCGGGAACGCAAGCCTGCCGTCGCAGATGGCGGTCACTATCGTGCCGTCGCCGTGCAGGAACCCGATGCCGCCGTGGTGGGCGAGCAGGGCCGTGAGCTGGATGGCGGAGATCGAATGGTCGACGCGCCCGCCCAATGCGCCATAGATATGGAATTCGCGGCAGCCGTGCGACCAGCCGATCTTCAGCGCGCTGAGCAGGTCGGGGTCGTCCTTCTCGCTCGGCAGCGCGATCGTGTGGTCCGTGTCGGTCGGCTTCGCGCCCTGCAGGGAGTCGAAGTCGCCGATCACCACGTCGGCGGTGACCCCCAGCGCCCGTGTATGGTCCAATCCGCCGTCGGCAGCGATCACGAACGCGCCCGCGGGCACCGTCGGTTCGTCGGCGTAGTACTCGCCGGCCCCGAAAATCACGCATATCTGATCCATACCCATGCACTGTAGCGCCAGGTATGCGTTTCTTAGGCACATCCGCCATGTGTTAGGCAGGCGGGTCCGAACGCCCGGGCCGCCACGCGCGGGATTCCAACGACGGCGAGCCCCGATGCGTGATGCCGCATGCCTGGGAAACGACAGATGTGCCTAAGCAACGGGCGGCGGGAACTTCCGCGGGGAACTCCAGCGAGCTCCCGCCGGATCGCCGGCCAATGCCCGAGGCGCGCGGCCGGGCGCGCGGCAACGCCCGCGGAGCGGCCGGGCGCGCAGGCTCGCGATGGGCGCGCAATGGGCAAACCGGCTGATAGTCTCGCGGAAGAACGGCATGGAGTTTGGAGGATGCGATGGCGAAAGCGGCGGACAACACGGGCGAACGGCCGATCCTGAAGTCGAAGATCTTCCTGTACGTCACCGAATTCTTCTCCGGCATGGCCGTGATGGCCGCCGAACTGGGCGCGTCGCGTCTGCTCGCCCCCTATTTCTCCAGCTCGCAGATCGTGTGGACCATCATCATCGGCACCATCATGATCGCGCTCGCCCTGGGAGCGGTGTTCGGCGGGCGATGGGCCGACAAGGACCCGAACCCCGACAAGCTGTACTTCCGCATCCTCGTCGCCGCCGTGTGGATCGCGCTGATCCCGCTGGTCGGCAAGTACCTGATCATCCTGATCTCGGGGCTGCTCATCGTCACCGTGTCGACCAACTTCCTGGTGATCGCGGCGTTCGCCAGCTGCATGATCATCTTCGTGCCGCCGCTGTTCCTGCTCGGCACCGTGACGCCCGGGCTCAACAAGTTCGCCACCGACTCGCTCGAGAACAACGCCTCGGTGGTCGGCCGGCTGTCCGCGTGCAACACGGTCGGCTCGATCCTCGGCACCTTCCTGCCGACCTTCGTGACGATTCCCGCGGTCGGCACCTTCGTCACCTTTCTGATCTTCTCCGGCCTGCTGCTGGCCCTGCCGATCGTGTACTTCTTCGCCGCGAAGGCGCGGCGCGTCGTCTGCGCGGTCTCGGTCGCGGTCTTCGCCGCGTCGGCCTGCGTCTCGCCGCTGACCGGATTCGCGTTCTGGGAGAACCGATCGACCATCGCCTACGAGGGCGAGTCGATCTACAACTACCTGCAGGTCAAGAACCTCTCCGACCGCACGATCCTGTCCACCAACGTCCTGTTCGGCGTGCAGTCCGTCACCATGAAGGACAAGGGGCTGACCGGCATGTACTACGACACCGCGCTCGCGGCGCCGGCGCTCGCCAGCCATGCCGACTCCGCGCTGATCCTCGGCATGGGAACCGGCACGTACGCCCGCCAGCTCAGGCAGTACTATCCCGACATGCGGGTGACCGGCGTGGAGATCGACCAGAAGATCACCGACCTGGCGGGCAGGTACTTCGACGAGCCGTCCGACATCGAGGTGTCGACGTACGACGGCCGCGCATGGCTCGCCGCCAGCGAGAACACGTACGACGTGATCATGGTCGACGCCTATCAGGACATCACGATCCCGTTTCAGATGAGCTCCGCCGAATTCTTTGATCTGGTCAGGAGCCACCTCAATCCGGGCGGCGTGATGGTCGTCAACATGAACATGATCTCCGATGGGCGCAGGTCGATCAACGAGGCGCTCACCGATACGATCTCGTCGGTGTTCGGCTCGGACGCCGTGCGCACGGCGGATGTACCGGGCACCACGAACCGCGAGCTGTTCGCCAGGAACGCCGGCGGCTCGGGGGACATGGCCGGCCTGTCCGATCCGGCCGCGCTGGAATCCGCGGCGTACGACCGCACGCATAGCCACGAGCTGGCCTCGACGATGGCCGACGTGGCCGGCCGGATGCAGGCGGTCGACGATCCGGCCGAACAGGCGGACGCCACGATCCTGACCGACGACAAGGCGCCCGTCGAGGTGCTCGGCATGCGCGCCATCGACAACATCATCGCCGAGGAGGCCGGCCCCTACCGCGAGCTTCTGAAAACCGAGGGCATCGCCGGCCTGCTCAAGGCCGTGCAGTGAGCGTGCAGTGAGCGTGCAGTGAGATCGCATCGGCGCGGCGCCGTGGATGCCGGGGGCGCCGACACGCCGGCGTGTGCCGCCATGCGCCGCCGCGCACCGCCGCGCGATACCGCGACACGCGCGGGTCCCGGGCTGTGGTATTATCTACAAGGCTTGAGAAATCAAGAAAGCGGGGTAACCCCACCTGGAAGCCTGTTATGGCCTCGGGTTCAAGGCAAGAGCCTTTGCGTTCCGGCTGCAATGCGCCGGGCGCGTGCATATTGGCAGTCGGCGTTCCGCCCATGCGGAGAACGGCCGGTCGGTATGCGTGTTCGGAGTGCGCCCGGGGCGCCGTCCGAGTTCTGCCATGAATCCGCGACTCGTGCAGTCCGTCCATGTGGTCCCGCTGAGGAAACATGAGGATTGGAGTCATCATCAGCGACGAACCACGCATTAACGACGAGATTCGCGTCTCCCAGGTGCGCCTGATCGGCCCTAAGGGCGAGCAGGTCGGGGTCATCGCGACCTCCGTCGCACTGAACCTGGCCAAGGAAGCGAACCTCGATCTCGTCGAGGTGGCACCCAACGCGAAGCCTCCGGTCGCCAAGCTCATCGATTACGGCAAGTTCAAGTACAACGAGAAGATCAAGGCCCGCGAGGCCCGCCGCAATCAGAGCACCGCGGAAATCAAGGAGATCCGCTTCCGCCTGAAGATCGACGATCACGACTTCGAAGTCAAGAAGGGGCATGTGACGCGCTTCCTGAACGGCGGAGACAAGGTCAAGGTCACGATCATGCTGCGCGGCCGCGAGCAGTCCCGCCCGATCGGCGGCGTGGAGCTGCTGCAGCGGCTGGCGGACGACGTGCAGGAGTACGGCACCATCGAATCCGCCCCGAAGCAGGAGGGCCGCAACATCATCATGACGCTTGCGCCCAAGGGTAAGAAGGTGCACACCCAGTCCGAGCAGCGTCGTCGCGGCGATCAGTCGCGTGCCGAGCGTCAGGCCCGTCAGGCCGCCCGTCTGGCCGCCAAGCAGGAGGCCCAGGCTCAGGCCGCGGCCGATGCGAAGACCTCCGTCAACGGCACCGAAGACAACACGACTTCCGAAACGAAGTAACCAACAAGGAGGGCAGCAATGCCGAAGATGAAAACAAATTCCGCCGCGTCCAAGCGCGTCCGCGTCACCGGCAAGGGCAAGCTGATGCATGCCGGCAGCGCCATGCGCCACAACCTGGAGCACAAGTCGGCCCGCCAGCGCCGCGCTCTGAAGGCCGACGGCGTGCTCGCCACGTCCCAGTCCAAGAACATGAAGAAGCTGCTGGGCCGCTGAGCCGCGCAAGCCGATATCGTAAGACTATCTTTAGAAACGAGGAATAGATTATGGCACGTGTCAAGCGCGCAGTGAACGCCCACAAGAAGCGTCGCGTCGTTCTCGAGAGGGCCTCCGGCTACCGCGGCCAGCGCTCCCGCCTGTACCGCAAGGCCAAGGAGCAGCTGCTGCACTCCTTTACCTACAACTTCCGCGACCGCAAGGCTCGCAAGGGCGATTTCCGCAAGCTGTGGATCCAGCGCATCAACGCCGCCGTCCGCGCCGAGGGCATCACCTACAACCGCTTCATTCAGGGCCTGCGCCTGGCCGACATCGAGCTGGACCGCCGCGCTCTCGCCGAGCTGGCCGTCTCCGATCCTGAGGCCTTCAAGGCCATCGTGGACGCCGCCAAGGCCGCTCTGCCCGAGGACGTCAACGCTCCTGCCGAGGCGTGAAGCAGACAGCCCGGTGGGCTGTCTGTAGCCGAGGTGAGCGGCTGTGCCGCGAAGGACGCGCGCGACGCGTCAGCGTGAAATCGACAGCCTGATGAGCTGATCATCGTCGAGGCCCCCGCCATACGCGGGGTCCTCGCATATGTGCACGTGAACGGGCGCGCAACGAATCGCAAGGGACCGGTGGACGGGAGGGGACATGCCTGACAGCGCATTCGCTCGGCTGACGGAGCAGTTCATCGCCCACATCGACGTGGAGCGCGGGCTGTCGAAGGCCACGGTCGCCGCGTACGAATCCGATCTGGCCAAGTACGTCTCATGGCTCGAGGCGCATGGCGTGTCCTCGCCGCGGGACATCGCCAGACAGCACGTCGAGGATTACGTGGCGGCGCTGGACGCCGAGGGGGAGAGCGCGAACAGCAAGGCGAGGCGCCTGGCCAGCATCCATATGTTCCACCGCTTCGCGCTGTCCGAACATGCGGTCGACGACGACGTCGCCGCGGCGGTCAAGGCGCCGAAAGGCGCCGGCACGCTGCCGGACGTGCTGAGCGTCGACGAGGTCGCGCGGCTGCTGGACGCGGTCCCGGTGCCGGCCGCCGGCGCTCCGATCGGCGTCGAAAACGCGGTTCCGCTGCGGGACAAGGCGCTGCTCGAATTCATGTACGCCACCGGGGCCCGCGTCTCCGAGGCGGTCGGCGGCAACCTCGACGATATCGACACCGACGACGAGCACGTCGCGCGGCTGACGGGCAAAGGGTCGAAGCAGCGCCTGGTGCCGCTCGGAGGCTATGCCTGCGCCGCGCTGCGCCGGTACATCGATCAGGCCCGGCCGGTGCTGGAGGCGAAGGCGAAGGGCGTCGGGCCGGAGCGTCGGGCGATTTTCCTCAACAAGCGCGGCCGCCGGCTGTCCCGCCAATCGGCGTGGGAGATCATCCGTCTGGCGGCGCAGCGCGCGCATATCGACAAGCCGCTGCACCCGCACACGCTGCGCCATTCGTTTGCCACGCACCTGATCCAGGGCGGCGCCGACGTGCGCACCGTGCAGGAGCTGCTGGGGCACGCCTCGGTCACCACCACGCAGATCTACACGCATGTCAGCCCGGAAACCCTCATCGAGACCTATCTGACCGCCCACCCGAGGGCGCGCTGACGCCGGCCGCTCGGCTGGGGCGCGTATTGGTAGTAGTCTGGATGATGCACGGCTGGTGCCGACACGACGGAGGTGGGGATGGGCGGCTGGCGCAAGGAGCATGAGACGGGGGATCCGTTCCGCCAGGGCGCGCTGCCCATCGCCGGGACGTATGTCGTTACCCCGCAGGAGAACATGGTTATTGATAAGGTAAACGGTATGCCTACGGATCTGCTTGGACGCGAATATGAGACCTTCCCCGCACCCGAACCGCTGCAGCAGCACGGTCCGGCGCGGGTCATCGCCATGTGCAACCAGAAGGGCGGCGTCGGCAAGACCACCAGCTCCATCAACATCGCCGGCGCGCTGAGCCAGTACGGCCGGCGCGTGCTCATCGTCGACTTCGACCCGCAGGGCGCGGCCACCGTCGGCCTCGGCATCAACGCGAACACGGTCGACAACACGATCTACACCGCGCTGTTCAACCCGCGCATGGACGTGCACGACGTGATCCAGCACACCGAATTCGAGAACCTCGACATCATCCCGGCGAACATCGACCTGTCGGCCGCCGAGGTGCAGCTCGTCACCGAGGTCGGCCGCGAGCAGATCCTCGCGAGCGTGCTGCGCCCGATCCGCGACGAGTACGACGTGATCATCGTGGACTGCCAGCCTTCGCTCGGCCTGCTCACCGTCAACGCACTGGCGGCCGCCGACGGCGTGATCATCCCCGTGGCCGCCGAGTTCTTCGCGCTGCGCGGTGTGGCGCTGCTCATGCAGTCGATCGACAAGGTGCAGAGCCGCATCAATCCGAGTCTGGAGGTGTACGGGGTGCTGGTGACGATGTACACCAGGACGCTGCACTGCGAGGAGGTGCTGCAGCGCATCTACGAGGCGTTCCAGGACAAGGTGTTCCACACGGTGATCTCCCGATCGATCAAGCTGCCGGACTCCACGGTCGCCGCCGCGCCGATCACGATCTACGCGCCCGGGCACAAGACCAGCAAGGAGTACCGCGAGGTCGCGCGCGAGCTGGTCGCCCGCGGCGTCATCGCCTGACCGTGAGCGGCTTCGATGCCGCGGCGCGGACCGCGGCGCCGGCGCCGTACGAGTCGGACGCGGACGCCGAGTCGCTGGCCGGTTCCGGGTTCCGGGTGAACCTGGACGTGTACGCCGGGCCGTTCGACGTCCTGCTCGGCATGATCGCCAACAAGCGCCTCGAACTGACCGAGGTGTCGCTGTCGGCGATCACCGAGGAGTTCCTCTCCTATGTGCGCGGCATGGACGTCGCGCGCAACATGGACGAGGCGAGCGCGTTCCTCGACGTCGCCTCGATTCTGGTGGAGGCGAAAAGCGCGGCGCTGCTGCCGGGCGGCGAGGAGGACGAGCGCGACGAGCAGAGCATGGAGGCCCTGCGCGAGCGCGATCTGCTGTTCGCGAGACTGCTGCAGTACCGCGCGTTCAAGGAGGCCGCCGGCGATTTCCGCTCCCGCATCGCGGCGAACTCGGGGCGCTTCGCCCACCCGGCCTGTGTGGACGGGGCGGTCGCGGCCATGCTGCCGGAACTGGTGTGGACGCTGACCCCCGACGATCTGGCGCGCCTCGCCGCGCGGGCGTTCGCGAACGCGCCGGCCGACCAGGTGTCGCTGCACCAGCTGCATGTGCCGCTCGTCGACCTGCGCGCGCAGTCGGCGCTGGTGCGCGACCGTCTGCGCGCGCTGGGGGCCGGCGGGTCGATGACCTTCGCCGAACTGACGGCGGATGCCGCATCCCGCATCGAGATCGTGGCCAGATTCCTTGCGGTGCTCGCGTTCTTCAAGCAGGGGGCGCTGCAGTTCAGGCAGGCCGGGCCGTACGAGACCCTGCATCTGCGGTGGGTGCTCGGCGCCGATGACGGGATAGCCGATGTGGAGATCAGCGAAAGGGACTTTGCATGACGCAGGACAACACCACGGGCAACACCGCCACGGACAATACCGCCAGGGGCAGCGCTGCGGGCAACGCCGCGGACGGCATCGGGAACGGCGCCGAGGCCGCGGCGACCCCCGCACCGGCCGGCCCCGGAGTCGCGGGCGTGGCCGTCGAGGACTTTCCCGGCGGGCTGCGTGCCTGCCTCGAGGCGATACTCATGGCCGCCGACCAACCGCAATCCGAGGAGGATCTGGCGCGCGTGCTCGGCGTCAACCCGACGCTGGTCGGCGAGGCCCTGGAGAGGATGCAGTCCGGCTATGACGCGGCGCAACGCGGGTTCGAGCTGCGCCATACGGCCCGTGGATGGCAGTATGCGAGCCGCGCCGCATTCGAGCCGGTCGTGGCGGGCCTCCTGGACGACACGCAAACCGCCCGCCGCGCAAGCGA
>OAXB01000394.1_pt1 | contig 12444 bp, 10 predicted proteins | sample 1501541 | NCBI WGS metagenome assembly OAXB01 (sample SAMEA2580302, study PRJEB22360) | human gut metagenome | biome: human gut; feature: human-associated habitat; material: faeces | place: Denmark | collected 2008/2010
TTGACTTGCAGCGGGTGCGGGAGGCCATTGAGGGGCTGGGCTACCAGCCCAACGTGTGGGGCCGGAGCCTCCGGCGGGGCGAGAGCCGGGTGGTGCTGATCATCGTACCAAACGTAAGCAACCCCTACTACGCCCCCATCATCGCCGGGACCGAGGACCGGCTCCACGAGGACGGCTACAGCGGCATGCTGTGCATCACCAATGCCGAGGCGGAGCGCCGGGCGCTTTACCTGGAATTTTTGAAGGACGGCCGGGCCGACGGCGCCATTCTGATGGAGCCGGCCCGGGACGACCCCCATGTGACCGGCATGGCCCGCCACTACCACCTGGTACAGTGCAGCGAATACTGCGACAACCAGGCGGTGAGCCATGTGTCGGTGGACAATCTGGCCGCCGCCCGGGAGGTGGTGCTCACCCTGGCCGGGCTGGGCCACCGGCGCATCGGCTTTGTCGGCGCGGACAACGACTTCATGTCCACCATCGCCCGCCGGCAGGGCTATCTGGACGGGCTGCGCGTTCTGAACATCCCCCCGCGGGAGGACGACCAGACCTTTGCCGGACGGGATTACAGCTTTTCCTCCGGCGTGGAGGCCGCCCGGCGGCTGCTGGCCCGGCCGGAGCGCCCCACGGCCCTATTCTGCATCTCCGACGTGCTGGCCCTGGGCGCCGTGCAGGCCGCCCGGGAGCTGGGCCTCCGGGTGCCGGAGGACTTGTCGGTGGTGGGGTTTGACGATGTGGAGTACGCCGTGATGGGCCACCCCAGGCTGACCACCGTGCGCCAGCCCTGCTACGAGCTGGGCCGGACGGCGGGTGAGCTTCTGCTCTCCCAGATTCAGGGCGGGCCCCGTGGACGGGCAGTCTATCTCCCCCACACCCTCATTGAGCGGGATTCTACGGCACGGTGTGCCGTTGGATCATAAAGGAAACGGATCTCAATATTTAAGGAGGAAACAAGCATGAAGTTCAAGAAACTGGCTGCGCTCACCCTGGCCGGGGCCATGTCCCTGTCTCTGGCCGCCTGCGGCGGCGGCGGCGGTGACACCGCCTCCCCTGCCCCCAACACCGGATCCCCCTCCGCCGCCACCGACACCCCCGCGCCTGAGGGCGAGGTCTACAAGATCGGCGTCCTGGCCCCCGAGGTGACCCACGGCTGGTCCGCCGGCGTGGCCTACTACGCCGAAAAGCGCTGCGATGAGCTGGAGGCCGAGGGCAAGATTGAGAAGAAGATTTTGATCAGCGGCGACGCCGCCGAGATGACCACCCAGCTCGACGAGCTGAAGACCTGGGGCGCCGACGCCATCGTGGCCTTCCCCCAGTGGGAGGGCATGGAGGTGCCCATCCAGCAGGCCATTGACGAGGGCATCACTGTGGTGAACTTCGACATCGCCATCGAGGCCGACGGCGTGTACCGCGTATCCGGCGACAACGAGGGTATGGGCAAGGACGCCGCCGAGTACATTATTGATAAGGTCGGCACCGAGGGCACCGTGGTTGTCCTGGACGTGCCCACCTCCGGCTCCGTGGCCGAGCTACGCAAGAAGGGCTTTACCGAGACCATGGCGGCTGAGGCCCCCAACATGGTTCTGAAGGAGTACGCCACCGAGTTTACCCGCGAGGCCGGCCTCGCGGACATGGCGGACATCCTGACCGCCAATCCCCAGATCGACGCCGTCTTCTCCATGGACGACGAGACCTCCATCGGTGCCCTGCAGGCCATCCGTGACGCCGGCCGCACCGACATCAAGGTCATCACTGGCGGCGGCGGCTGCCAGGAGTGGTTCAACATGATGCTGGCCGACGAGAACCAGGACATCTGGCTGCAGTCCGATCTGTACTCCCCTGTCATGGTGGAGGACGCCGTGGACATGGCTCTGGACATCCTCAACGGCAACGCCCCCGAGAACCCCGTGAAGATCATCCCCACCGAGCGCGTGGATCGCGAGAACGCCGCCGATTATCTGGACGAGAATTCTCCCTACTAATCAGATTTCCCGCTGATAAAGGGGCTATGGCACCAGCCATAGCCCCTTTCCCGAAAGAACAGAAATGGATGTGATCCCATGACACTGGAGATGCGCGGCATCTGCAAATCCTTCGGTTCCAACGACGTGCTCAAGCACGTGGACTTCTCCATTCAGGGCGGGGAGATCTGCGCCCTGCTGGGCGAGAACGGCGCGGGCAAGTCCACACTGATGAACATACTGGGAGGCGTGCTGCCCGCCGACCGCGGTGAGATCGTCATCGATGGCACCCCCGTCCACTTCCGCACCCCCTCGGACTCCCTCAGCGCGGGAGTCGCCTTTATCCACCAGGAGCTCAGCCTGATCAACGATCTGGCCATCTACGAGAACATGTTTATCGGCCGGGAACTGAAAACCAAATACGGCCTGTTGGACGCCAAAACCATGATTCAAAAGACCCAGGAGGTCTTTGACCGTCTGGAGCTCCACCTGGACCCCCGCACCATGGTGCGGGAGCTGGATGCGTCCTACAAACAGATTGTGGAAATTTCACGCGCCATGATGATGGAGGCCTCCCTGATTATCATGGACGAGCCCACCACCTCCCTGACCGACCCGGAGATTGAGCGCGTGTTTGATATGATGCGTATGCTTCAAAAGCAGAACGTGGCCATCGTCTTCATCTCCCACAAGCTCAAGGAGGTCATGGAGATCTGCAACCGGTACACTGTGCTGCGGGACGGCAACATGGTGGCCGCCGGGCCGGTGGCCGAGGTGACCACCGCCGATCTGGCCCGGTTCATGGTGGGCCACGACGTGCGCACCGAGAACCTGCACCAGGACAAGGAGCTGGGCGGCGAAATCCTCCGTGGGGAGGGGCTGGGCGACGGCGCCCACTTCCGGGATATCTCCTTCACCGTCCACGCCGGCGAGGTGCTGGGCGTCACCGGCCTGCTGGGCGACGGCCGCAGCGAGCTGTTCCAGGCCGTCTTCGGCGACCTGCCCTACACCGGGCAGCTCTTTGTGGAGGGCCGGCCCGTCAAGGTGACCTCCACCCCCCAGGCCATCCGGCTGGGCATCGGCTATGTCCCCCGCAACCGCAAGGAGAACGGCATCATCAAGGACATGGATATCGTGGAGAACGGCTCCATGGTCACCCTCCCCCGGCTGGCCCGCCGGGGCCTCATCGACCAGCGCCGCCGGGACGCGGAGTTTGACCGCCAGGTGGGCGAGCTGCACATCAAGATGGGCAAAAAGACCGACCTCATCACCAGCCTGTCCGGCGGCAACCAGCAGAAGGTGGTGCTGGCCAAATGGCTGTCCGCCCACCCCAAGGTGCTGATTCTGGACAACCCCACCCAGGGCGTGGACGTGGGCGCCAAGGAGGAGATCTACGACATCATCCTGCGTCTGGCCCGGGAGGGCGTGGCCGTGGTGGTGCTGTCCAGCGAGGCCCAGGAGATCATCCGCGTGTGCGACCGCGCCCTGGTTCTGTACCACGGCGCCCTCCAGGGTGAGGTCTCCGGGGCGGACATGAACGAGCAGACCATCATGCACCTGGCCACCGGCGGCGCGGCGCCTTCCGCACAGGCAATTCATACAGAGGAGTAACGGCTATGGGAACGAAAGAACTGGAAAAGAAATCCTCCGGCGGCGGACTGGTCGCCGCCTGGAAGCAGAACCCCCTGGTCAGCACCGGCCTGGTGCTGATCCTGATGATCGTCGTCCAGACCGCCATCATGATCTACAACTTTGGCGAGGGCAGCGTGGGCGAGCTGCTGCTCTCCCTGCTGACCAACTGGCTCAACATTCTGCGCAACAACGCCCCCGTGGGCATCATTGCCCTGGGCATGACCTTCGTCATCATCTCCGGCGGCATTGATCTGTCCGTCGGCTCCACCCTGGTGGCCGTGGGCGCCATGGTCATGATGGTGGTGGACGGCAGCGCCACCGGCCTGCTGGCCGGCATGGGCATCACCGGCGTGCCCGCCTACATCATCGCCATCGCCGTGGGCCTGGTCTTCGGCGCGCTGCTGGGCTGGCTCAACGGCGTGCTCATCGCCCACGGCAAGCTGCCCCCCTTCATCGCCACCCTGGGCACCATGCAGATCTTCCGCTCCGTCACCCAGCACCTGACCCAGCACGCCAACCCCTCCGTGCCCAAGGGCTTCCTCCAGATCGCCAATCTGAAAATCGGCAGCTTCTACATCATGCCCATCCTCTACTGGCTGGCCATCGCCGCCGTCCTCTATGTGGTGTCCAAGCGCACCACCTTCGGCCGCCATGTGTTCGCCGTGGGCTCCAACATCCGCACCGCCCGCCTGTCCGGCATCAACGTCAACAAGGTCAAGCGCCGCATCTACATGCTCACCGGCATGCTGGTGGCCATCGCCGCCATCATCCAGGTCTCCCGCATCGGCTCCATGGACTACGCCAGCGCCGGCAGCGGCTATGAGATGGACGCCATCGCCGCCGTCATCGTGGGCGGCACCAGCATGTCCGGCGGCAAAGGCTCCATCGTGGGCACCGTACTGGGCATGCTCATCATCGGCGTGATGAACAACCTGCTGACCCTCTTCGGCGTGCCCCCCTTCCTGCGGGAGGCCTGCAAGGGCGTCATCGTGATCGTCGCCGTGCTGCTCCAGAAAAAGGAAGCCGACGCGTAAGAGAAAGGAGCCTTCATCTATGTTTAACATCGGCATCATCGGCTGCGGCAAGATTGCCCAGGTGCGCCACATCCCCGAGTACGCCGCCCACCCCGCGGCCCGGCTGGCCGGGTACTATGACTTGAACCAGGAGCGGGCCCAGGCCCTGGCCTCCCAGTGGGGCGGCCGGGCCTACCCCACCTGGGAGGCGCTGCTGGCCGACCCGGCCATCGACGCGGTGAGCATCTGCGCGGCCAACACCGCCCACGCGGAGCTGACCATCGCCGCCCTGAGGGCGGGCAAGCATGTGCTCTGTGAAAAGCCCATGGCCACCACCCTGGCCGACTGCGAGGCCATGGCCGCCGCCGCCCGGGAGAGCGGCAGGTTCCTCATGATCGGCCAGAACCAGCGCCTGACAAAGGCCCACCAGAAGGCCCGGCAGCTGGTGGCGGACGGGGTGCTGGGGGACATTCTCACCTTCCGCACCACCTTCGGCCACGGCGGCCCCGAGACCTGGAGCGTGGATCCGGGCAAGAACACCTGGTTCTTCGACAAGAGCAAGGCCGCCATGGGCGCCATGGCCGACCTGGGCATCCACAAGACCGACCTCATCCAGTACCTGCTGGGCCAGACCGTGGTGGAGGCCACCGCCAAGGTGACCACCCTGGACAAGCGGGGGGCCGACGGGCAGCTCATCGGCGTGGACGACAACGCCATCTGCATCTACCGCATGAGCGGCGGCGCCATCGGCACCATGACCGCCAGCTGGACCTACTACGGCGCAGAGGACAACTCCACCGTGCTCTACGGCACAAAGGGCATCCTGCGCATCTACGACGACCCGGCCTACTCCCTCAAGCTCATCACCGCCGGCGGGGAGAAGGTGCTCTACGAGCTGGAGGCCATCCAGACCAACGACAACCAGACCGCCTCCGGCGTCATCGACTGCTTCATGGACTGCCTGACTGGCAACACGCCCCCCGCCATCTCCGGAGAGTCGGTGCTCACCGCCATGCGGGCCGTGTTTGCCTGTCTGGAGTCCTCCCGGACAGGCAGAGCGGTAGCGGTTGCCCAGGATTAATGAAAGGGGTTTTCACAATATGAAACTTGGTTTTGTCAGCGCCATCCTGGACGGCTGGAGCTTTGAGGAGATGATCGACACCGCCCGCGACCTGGGCTTCTCCTGCGTGGAGGCGGCCTGCTGGCCCTCCGGCAAGGCCGAGCGCCGCTACGCCGGGGTGAGCCACATCGACGTGGACGGCCTCACCGACGAGAAGGCCGCCTATATCCTGGGCTACTGCAAGGAGCGGGGCGTGGAGCTCTCCTCCCTGGCCTTTTACCCCAACACCATGGACGAGGATCTGGAGAAGCGGGCGGCCAACATCGCCCACCTGAAGAAGGTCATCCTGGCCAGCGAGAAGCTGGGCGTGGGCATGGTCACCACCTTCGTGGGCCGGGCCACCCACAAGACCGTGGAGGAAAACCTGGAGCTGTTCCGGGAGATCTGGCCCCCCATCGTCGCCTTTGCCGAGGAACACCACGTCAAGGTGGCCATCGAGAACTGCCCCATGTGGTTCGACGCCACCAACTGGCCCGGCGGCCAGAACCTCTTCACCACCCCCGACATCTGGCGCCGGTGCTTCGAAATCCTCCCCAGCCCCAACTTCGGCATCAACTACGATCCCAGCCACTTCATCTGGCAGCAGATGGACTACATCCGCCCCCTGTACGAGTTCAAGGACCGCATCTTCCACGTCCACTACAAGGACATCAAGCTCTACCCCGAGAAGCTGGCCCGGGTGGGCGTCATGGCCTACCCCCTTCAGTATATGGAGCCCAAGCTGCCCGGCCTGGGCGACGTGAACTGGGCCAAGTACGTCTCCGCCCTCACCGACATCGGCTACAGCGGATACACCTGCATCGAGGTGGAGGACCGGGCCTTCGAGGGCAGCCGGGAGCGCATTCTGGACTCCCTGCGCCTGTCCAAGCGCTATCTGGAGCAGTTCGTCATTTAACGCCAGCGGGGGCCGCCGAAGGCGGCCCCCCTTCTGAAAGGAAGGATATTATGGGACGCATCATCGCGGTCAACTCCAACTGCTACCACGGCTATTCCATTGAGCAGGCCATCGACGGCATCGCCGCCGCCGGCTTCCGCTATATCGAGCTCACCGCCACCAAGGGCTGGACGGAGCATGTGTTCCCCGACCAGAGCTTCGAGCGGCTGTGGCAGGTGAAGGAGCGGCTGGCCGAAAAGGGCCTCACCCCCTTCTCCATGAGCGGCCACTGTAACCTGATGGACACCGCGCGCATCCACGACTTTATCAGCAACATCCGCCTGGCCGCCTTCTTCGGCTGCGGCTATATCGTCTCCTCCATCGGCGAGGCCCATCTCTCGGATCAGGCCGTGGCCTCCAACGAGGTGGTGGCGGAGCACATCCGCGCCCTGGTGCCCGAGCTGGAGAAATACGGCCTCACCCTGGTGCTGGAGACCCACGGCGACCACGGGAGCGGCAAGATCCTGAAGGAGATCGTGGATCGGGTGGGCTCTCCCAGAGTGGGCATCAACTACGACACCGCCAACGCCCTCTTCTACGGCAACGTGGACTTGGGGGCGGATCTGGACGCCAGCATGGACGCCATCCGCTACATGCACCTCAAGGACAAGGGCGGCGAGCGGACGGTATGGGACTTCCCCGCCCTTGGCAAGGGCTGGCTGGACTTCCCCCTGGTCTTCGACAAGCTGGCAAAGGCGGGCAACGACTGCCCCTTCAGCATTGAAATCGAGTTTACCCAGGCCGGAGCGAAGGATCTGGCCGAGATCAACCAGGCCGTGAAGGACTCGGCGGGGTACCTCACGGCCCACGGCTTCGTCCTGTGAGGTGGCGGCCATGATCAACATCGGAATCGTGGGCGCGGGCGGCATGGGCACCGTGCACCACAGCAACTATCGCCACCTGGACGGCTGCGCCGTGGTAGGCGTGGTGGACCCCTCCCCCGCCGGGCGGGAGCGGGCCGCCCAGTGGGGCGTGCCCTGCTATGAGAGCATCACCGACCTGGTGGATGCCGGCGGCGTGGACGTGGTGGACATCTGCACCCCCACCTTCCTCCACCGAGACAACGTGATGGAGAGCCTCTCCCTGGGCAAGACCACCATCGTGGAAAAGCCCTGCGCCCTCACCCGGGCGGATGCCGAGGCCATGTTCGCCTTGGCGGAGGAGAAGGGGGTAAACCTCTATGTGGCCCAGGTGCTCCAGTTCACCCGGGAGGTGGAGGTGCTGCGGAAGCTGGTGCAGGAGGGCACCTACGGCAGGCCCCTGGACGCGGTGTTCCAGCGGCTGTCCGCCCGTCCGGAGTGGGCCCAGGGCGGCTGGCTCTTTGACAAGAGCAAGAGCGGGCTGGTCCCCTTCGATCTGCACATCCACGATCTGGACGTGATCGTCTCCCTCTTCGGCGTCCCCGACCAGGCGGAGTGCCGCCCCTGCGGCGGCCCGGCCATGGACTCCCCGGAGCTGTACCGCTGGGAGTACCGCTGCGGCGGGGTCAACGTCATGGCCGAGGCGGGCTGGCTCAACGCCTCCATCCCCTTCACCGCCGTCTGGCGGGTGTATTTTGAGAACGCCATGGTGATTTATGACGGCAATACCGTCACCGCCTACCCCCACGGCTCGGAGCCGGTGGTCTTCGACACGGAGGAGGCCGTCAAAATCCCCACCGGCATCAACGTCCCCCCCACCGGCTGGTACTACGCCGAGCTGGGCCACTTTCTGTCCTGCATCCGGGCGGGGAAGCCCTCCCCCCTGGTGCCCCGGGAGCGCATCCTGGCGGTGCTGGATCTGCTGGAGACCGCCCTGGAGGCGGACGGATCGAACTGAAAAACGCTCCCCGCGCGACTGGCACGCGGGGAGCGTTCAGCCTGTCGAAAAAGTCTTTTCGACAGGCTTCCGGACTTTTTGACCCTTTAAAAAGGTTCAAAAAGTGATTTGATCCAACGCGAAAGGGAACCCTGACGGTTCCCTTTCACACTATCCCTCCCTCCGAACCATCCGGTAGGGAGTTTTTTCAGTTTCAACGCTCCCCGCGCGGCTGGCGCGCGGGGAGCGTTTTATCTTTTCTTTATTCGTGTTTGCTCCGGGCTCAGCCGATCGCGGCCTTCTGTCCCGGGTGATCGGTTCCCATGGTGGATTTAAGGTTGTAGCGCACATCCTCCATGTGCTCCTCCATGCACTGGCGCGCCCCCTCCGCGTCCCCCTCGATGACCTTGCTGAACAGGGCCTCGTGGGCCACAATGGAGCTGTACGAGATGCCGCTGTTGTTGATGGTGAACTGCCGGGAGATGTCCAGCAGCTCATAGAGATACTCGTAGACGCTGGAGAGCACGGCGTTGTGGGCGGCCCTGACCAGGGCCTGGTGGAAGCCGTGGGAGAGCTTGCGCAGGTTCTGCACCGACTCCTCGGTGCCGTCGTTGACCTTCTTGGCCTCCCGCATGTCCCGGAGCAGCTTCTGGATGGAGGCGATATCCTCGTCGGTGCGCCGCTGGGCGGCGTGATAGGCCGCGAAGGTCTCCAGCACGATACGCAGCTCCAGCAGATCCCGGATGGTGTCCGCCGTGGCGTCGAAGGAAAAATCCATCTTGCTGACCAGGCTCTGCGCGGAGGTGTTCTTCACATAGGTGCCGTCGCCGGGGCTGCTGTCCAGCACCCCCATATACTCCAGGATCTTGAGCGCCTCACGGATGGGGACACGGCTGACGTTGAACTTCTCGGCCAGCTCCCGCTCGGAGGGCAGCTTCTGGCCCGCCTGAAGCTCTCCATCGGCAATCATCTGGCGGATGTTGTCAATCACGTACTCGTAGAAGCGGCCGCTGCCGTCCGCCTGCTTGGTTGGGAGATTCATCGGACTCCTCCTTTTATCCTCAAGTACTTTTTCCTTATTTTATCATAATCTGAGGTCAAATAGAAGGGATCTCTCAAAAAATCCCCCTGCCGGAGTCAAAGGCGGATGATGCCATGCTTGGCCTTGCTCTGGGCGTAGGCCTGCTCCACATACTCCCGCAGCTCTGGACGGAACTTGGGGTGGGCGCAGTTCTCAATCAGGACATGGGCCCGCTCGTAGGCTGTCAGGCCCCGCAGATCCGCCAGGCCCTGCTCGGTGACGATGATCTCGGTGTCGTGCTCCGTGTGATCCACGTGGGCCACGTGGGGCACAATACAGGAGATGGCGCCGTCCTTGGCGGTGGAGGCGGTGGAGAAAATGGCGATACCCGAGTTGCGGGCGTAGTCGCCGGAGCCGCCGATGCCGTTCATGACGGCCCCCTCGCCGATGTGGGTGGAGTTGACGTTGCCTGCCAGATCCACCTCGATGGCGGTGTTCATGGCGATGATGCTCAGGCGGCGGATCACCTCGGGGGCGTTGCTGAGCTCCTGGGGCCGGAGGATGATCTTGCCCTTGTAGTCGTCGATATGGGCATAGAACCGCTCCCGGGCGGAGGGGGAGATGGTGAGGGCCGTGCCGCTGGCGCAGGCCACCTTGCCCGCGTCGATGAGCTCCACCACCGCGTCCTGCATGACCTCGGTATAGACGCTCAGGTGGTCCAGCTCGGAGCGGGCCAGGGCGGAGAGCACCGCGTTGGCCACGCCGCCCACACCGGACTGCATGGGGGGCAGAGGGTTAGGCAGGCGGCCGGCCGCCACCTCGCTCTGTAGGAATTTGACAATATGGCTGGCAATGGCCTCCATATCCGGGGTGGGGGCGGGGAGATCCTGGTTGGTGTCCTCGCAGTTGGTGAGGATGACCGCGGCAACCTTGTCCGGGTCGCAGGCCAGATAGGGGGAGCCCACCCGGTCGTCGGGCTTGAAGATCTCAATGGCCTGGGTGTGGGGCGCCCGCTCCAGGGTCAGGATGTCGTGCATGCCCTCCACCTCCAGGGGGATGGCCTCGTTGACCTCCAGGATGAGCTTGTCGGCATACTTCACCAGGGTATCGTCAATGCCCACCGAGAAGGGGAGCACCAGACTGCCGTCGGCCCGGATGGCGGCCACCTCGATGACGGCCACGTCGATCTTCCCCAGGTAGCCGTTTTTGATCAGGTAGGGGCCGTGGCTCACATGGGTGTCCACATATTGAATCCGGTCGGCGTTGGCCAAGGCGCGGAGATCCCGGTTGCCCTGAAAGCCATACCGGCGCTTCATCACGCCGGAGCGGGCCAGCACTCCGTCCAGTTGGTCGCCCACGTTACCCCCGGTGATTACGGTGATGCCCAGCTCCTCGCCCTCCTCGGCGCGCCGGGCCAGCTCAACCGGAAGCACCTTGGGATAGCCGATGACCGTAAAGCCGCTGAAGCCCACGGTCATGCCGTTTTTGATATGCGCCGCCGCCGCCCTGGGAGTGGTCACCTTGCGCAGCAGCGCCTCGTTGCAAATGCGGTCCATTCGGAATACCGATCCTTTCTTTTTTCTCTAATTGGTATACCATTTTGAGGAAAAAAAGCCCGGCGGAGCCTTGCGGTTCCCCGCCGGGCCTCAAACGAGGGCTCTTGTTCAGTCCGCCAGCTCCAGAAGGGTGGCGCCGCCCTGGCCGCCGCCCATACACAGGGTGGCGATGCCGTACCGGGTGCGGGTGCGCTTCATGCCGTGAACCAGGGTGGTCAGGATGCGCCCGCCGGTGGCGCCCAGGGGGTGCCCCATGGCGATGGCACCGCCGCTGACGTTTACCTTGGCCATATCCAGCCCCAGCTCGCGGATCACCGCCAGGGACTGGGCCGCGAAGGCCTCGTTCAGCTCGATCATGCCGATATCGTCCAGGGTGAGCCCCGCCTTCTCCATCACCTTGCGCACGGCGGGCACCGGGCCCATGCCCATGATGCGGGGATCCACGCCCACGATGGCGTGGGCCACGATGCGGGCCATGGGCTTGACGCCCAGCTCCTTCACCTTCTCGCCGCTCATCAGCAGCAGGGCGGCGCCCGCGTCGCTGCGCCCGCAGGAGTTGCCCGCAGTGACCTTGCCCTTTCCGTCGGTGCGGAACACGGGCTTGAGCTTGGCCAGGCCCTCCATGGTGGTGGCCCTGGGCTGCTCGTCGGTGTCAAACACGATGGGCTCCTTTTTCCGCTGGGGGATCACCACGGGGACGATCTCGTCCTTGAATACGCCGGCGGCCACCGCCTCGGCGGCCTTGCGCTGGCTGTGGAAGGCAAACTCGTCCATATCCTCCCGCGAGATATGGAACTGCTCGGCCACGTTCTCGGCGGTATCACCCATTCCGAACACGCCGTAGGTCTCCTGGGGCTGGGCCCGCTTGGCCCCCTCCACGATGGGATCCACCAGCACGTTGTTGCCGGTGCCGTAGCCGTACCGGGCGTTCCACAGCTCGAAGTGGGTGGCGCTCATGGCCTCCACGCCGCCGGCCACCGCCACGTCTCCGTCGCCGCCGTGGATGTCGTTGGCCGGGCCGTTGACCGACTGGAGGGAGGAGCCGCACTGCATCATCAGCGTATAGGCCGGAATCTCCTCCCGGAAGCCCGCCATCAGGGCGCACACCCGGGCGATGTTGGAGGCCACGGCGTTCTGCTTCACCTGGGCGATGACGACCTCCTCCACCAGCTCGGGGGCCAGGCCGGTGCGCTCCATCAGGGCCTTGCACACCAGCCCCCCCATCTCGTGGGCCTGGGTGTTCTTCAGCGTGCCGCCCATGCGGCCCACGGGAGTGCGGACGGCGTCTACAATATAAACCTCGCGCATAAAAGCGTCCTCCTTTTTATGTTCAGGCGCGTGCAATGCCCTGCTCCCTGGCCTCCTGTGCGACGGCGCGGGCCACGGTGTCGGCCACGGACTTGTCCAGGG
>OAXB01000395.1_pt1 | contig 12420 bp, 9 predicted proteins | sample 1501541 | NCBI WGS metagenome assembly OAXB01 (sample SAMEA2580302, study PRJEB22360) | human gut metagenome | biome: human gut; feature: human-associated habitat; material: faeces | place: Denmark | collected 2008/2010
GAAGCAAGACAATGAGCACCACTATCGAAAAAATCCAACGCCAGATTGCTGAAAACCCGATCCTGCTGTACATGAAAGGTTCACCGAAACTGCCGAGCTGCGGTTTCTCTGCCCAGGCAGTCCAGGCGCTTGCCGCATGTGGCGAACGTTTTGCCTATGTTGATATTCTGCAGAATCCGGACATTCGTGCGGAACTGCCGAAATATGCTAACTGGCCGACCTTCCCGCAACTGTGGGTTGACGGCGAGCTGGTCGGCGGTTGTGATATCGTGATCGAAATGTATCAGCGTGGCGAACTGCAGCAGCTGATCAAAGAAACTGCCGCTAAATACAAGTCTGAAGAGCCGGACGCGGAATAATCCGTCCTGCAATACTGACGGATGCGAACGGGCATCCGTCAGTCCTTTCTCTATCCCCAATCCAGCCCTTGTGGCGAACTTGAAAATCCCGCCTCACGCAGCAGCGTAAACATCGGCGTTTGCCGGACCGGTAGATCATTCACTTCTGTTAGCGTAAAGCGCAGCCGTGGTTCGCGACGCAGTGCGGTAGTCAGCGCGTGGAAAACCTCTGGGGCGAGTAATTCCTCTTTTTCCTGCCAGACCAGCATTTTTTTGCCACCTTGCGCCAGATAGAGTAACAATTTGCCGCCAGAAACGACCACCAGCGCACCCGCCCGACGCGTTGGAACCAGCGTTGCCGGATGTGCAGGCCAGGGCAGAAGATTTCCCCACACATTAGCCGGATCGTTGGCAGAGAGCGCCACTGGTGTATAGTGGCGCGTTTGCGTGGCTTGTGTCGCCAGATCGCGCAATCGGTCAATAGTCAGACGTTCAGCGAATTGCGCGCCACCCAGACCTTCTACAAAACGACCTCGCATAATTCGCCCGGAGTCTTCCATACTTCGACAAAGCGTTTGCATCGATGGAAACCCGCCAGGGATATTTTCGGCTATCACCGCCTGACGACTGATGATGCCGTAGCGGTCGAGCATATTTTCCGCCAGCGCCAGCATCCTTTCGGTATCGTTTAGTGGCTCCACCTGCAATAACGACCAGCGTCCAGCCAGATTTGGTGTGTTGTAAGATACCCGCGGCGAGACGGGTTGCGCATAGACAGGACGTCCACGACGAGCCCGGTGACTGCGGCGAGTTGAGGTGCGTGCGTTGGAACTGCTGCGGGTGAGGGCGCGTAACGGTGCCCAAATGTCGCTGGTGATGACGCCTTGCCAGACCAGCGCCCATAACGCCTCTTGCAGGGCAGAGAGATCAACCGATTCGCCGATTTTGTCGCGTATCCGTTGGCTGATTTGTTGTGCAAACCAGGCTCCTCCGTCAGCCAGAACAGCGACTATCGCTTGTTGCAGCGCCGAACGATTCGCCTGATCCGCTTCGGCGGGAGTGAACGATTCTGCAGCATATTCCTGTAGATGCAGTGCCACCAGGCCGTCATCTTCACCCAGTTTTTTTTGCCCCGACCAGATAACCGCACCGGTTGCCAGTAATTCATCGAGCATTTCTGACGAATAGTCGCGTACGCGGGCAGGCAGGATCTGGCTTTCCCAGAGTGAGGCGGGTAAACCGACTCCGGCAAGCTGTTCGATCACCCGCATCACGCCATCTACGCCCTCATAAACGCCTGGCGATGTTGAGGCAAAGAGCGCCGGGCTACCATCGGTGGCGGGTAATACGCCCTGACGTTCCAGCAGCAATCGCGCATAGGTCGTGGCTGCAACGGGACGCGTCGCTTCTCTGGCGGCTTGCAGCGAGCGCAAACGCAGACGACGAAATACTTCATCGCTCACCCAGATGTCTTGTTGCAGATTCATCACCAGACCCTGTTCACGCAGTTGCTGAAGCTGCTCTTCGACAATGGCAATACCGAGACTAAACTCATGAGCCAGTTGTTCAGCCGTGACCAGAGCATGAGCCCGGAGATAGCGCAGAAAGAGGTCGCGAAGCGGGTAACTGACTCTATGTAAATAAATCTCTGGCAATGACTCTGGTAGTCGTACGCCGAGGGCATCACGCAGCCTGGCGGCATCATCCATACAGGCAAGACGCTCCTGTCCGCTAATCATCGCTGGGAAGATTCGTTTTACTGCAAGAAGATTTTCCAGATACGACGCAACCTCTTCACTGCTGCCTGTATGCCGTTGCGCCAGGTCTTCAACGGTCATTGGCCCCAGTTCGCGCAGCAGGTCGAACAATCCTTCTTCACCTTTCGCTCTTCTGCCAGGAGCCAGTCGTTGCAACTCTTCTTCCACCTGGCGAATGACCTGCGGGTCGAGTAATTCCCCCGGATCGACCTGTCCGAGTAGATTGCGCAGTAACTCGCTGTCCAGCGACAGTACGGATGCCCGGCGCTCTGCCAGCGGGGCGTCGCTCTGGTACATAAATTCCGCGACATAGCCGAACAATAAACTTGTGGCGAAAGGCGAGGGCGTAGTGGTCGTTACATCGGATATTTGAATTTCGCCACCGTTCAGGCGACGCATCAAACGTTCCAGTGCGGGAAGATCATAAACATCTTGCAGACATTCGCGTAGGGTTTCGAGAATGACCGGAAAATCCGGATATCCCTGAGCGATTTCCAGCAACTGACTGGCGCGCAGCCGTTGTTGCCAAAGCGGGGTGCGATGGCCCGGAGTGCGCCCCGGCATTAATAATGCCCGCGCGGCGCATTCGCGAAAACGGGCGGCGAAAAGTGCCGAGCTGCCTACCGCCTCGCGGACAATTTGCAGCAACTTTTCTGGTTCAAACAAAAAAATCGCGGCATCGGGCAATTTACCATCGGTGTCAGGAATACGTGCAACAATGCCGTCATCACTGGCGACCACCGACGCGTCAGCGCCCCATAGCGCATGTATTCGCCCGGCAATCGCCACCGCCCAGGGTTCATGCACCCGTCTTCCATAGGGAGAGTGCAAAATAATACGCCAGTCACCAATTTCATCACGGCACCGTTCGAGGACCAGATGGCGACTCCCCGGAACGATGCCCGTCGCGTTGCGCTGCTCCTCAATCAACCCCTGAATATTGGCGATCGTATTTTCTTCTGCCAGCCACGGGGGAATAGTCCCGGAAAAGAACGCGCCATCCGCCAGCAAATGAAGAAAATCGCCGATCATCTCGCCTAATTCAGCCGGACGTCCGTTACCTTCACCACGCCAGAAGGGGAGCCGGGCAGAACGACCCGGAGCAGGAGTCACAATCACCTGATCGCGGGTGATTTGCTGGATCCGCCATGAGGTAGCGCCGAGAGTGATAATGTCGTTCACCCGCGACTCATATACCATCTCCTCATCCAGTTCACCCACCCGCCGCGAACCGGCCTTTTCTTCACCTTCGGGTAATAACACGCTATACATGCCACGATCCGGAATGGTGCCGCCGCTGGTAACCGCCAACAATTGAGCGCCAGGTCGGGCGGTCAATATCCCGGTCTCCCTGTTCCAGACCAGTTTGGGGCGAAAAGCAGAAAAATCGCCAGAGGGATAGCGCCCGGAAAGCATATCCAGCGTGGCGTCAAAAACACGTCTTGGCAGATCTTTCCACGGTGCGGCACGGCGTACGCGGGAGTACCATTCGTCTACCTGTAATGCATCCATCGCCGCGGCGGCAACGGTTTGCTGCGCAAGGACGTCGAGAGGATTATGCGGTGGTGTCAGGTTTTCCAGCCTGCCTGCGAACATACACTCTACAATGACTGCGGAATCGACTAAATCACGCCGGGTACGGGGGAAAAACAGCCCTTTAGATACACCGCCAACCTGATGTCCGGCGCGACCAATGCGTTGTAACCCACTGGCAACAGAAAGCGGCGTTGCCACCTGAATCACCAGATCCACCGCGCCCATATCAATCCCCAGTTCAAGACTGGAGGTTGCGACCACGCAGCGTAATTCACCCGATTTCAGCGCCTGTTCGGTGATTGCTCGTTGTTCTTTAGAGACGGAGCCGTGGTGTGAGCGGGCAATAAAAACGTCGCTACTTTGTACACGGTTAGAGGTTGCGCCGGAGGTCGACTCGAAATGGGCCGCATCAACGGCGATAGACGGGGAACGCTGTAAGCGTGCGGCGTAAAGCTCATTTAATCGTGCCGTCAGTTTTTCCGCCAGCCCCCGCGAATTAGTAAAGACAATGGTCGAGCGATGGCGCAACACTTCATCAAGGATACCCGTTTCAATATATGGCCAGATGGAGCCTTCCCGGCCGGCATGGCTGTCTTCGCCGGTGCCGCTGGCGACCGATGAGACATCATCCATATTGGCGACCGGTACGACAATTCGTATCTGCGGATGGCGCATTGCGGGCGGGTTGACTACCGTAACCGGGCGATCGCCACCAAGAAATGCTGCCACATCGCTGGCTGAGCGCACAGTGGCAGAAAGGCCAATTCGCTGTGCTGAGGTGTGGAGCAGCGCATCGAGCCGCTCCAGACTTAACGCCAGATGCGCACCACGTTTACTGCCCGCTACCGCGTGGACTTCATCAATAATTACCGTTTCGACGCCGCGTAGCGTTTCGCGCGCGCGGGAGGTCAGCATCAGATAGAGTGATTCGGGTGTGGTGATCAGAATATCCGGCGGATTACGGGTGAGTTTGCTGCGTTCCTGTGCAGGCGTATCGCCAGTACGGATCCCTACGCGAAGATTGACTTCCGTTTCGCCGCGCCGCCGCCGTTCATCGGCAATACCCTTCAACGGGATCTGCAAGTTGCGCTGAACGTCGGTGCCCAGGGCTTTTATCGGTGAAATATAGAGGATGCGTGAGGTTTTACGCTTATGCGCCTCGCGGGTATCTTCGCCGCCTTCGCGGAAGAGCCGATCGAGGGCGTAGAGAAATGCTGCCAGCGTTTTCCCGGAGCCGGTCGGTGCAATCACCAGCGCATGTTCGCTTCGCGCCGCCACATGCCAGGTTTGCGGCTGGACAGCGGTCGGCTGTTTAAAGGCGCGAAGAAACCAGTCGCGGGTCGCCGGTGAAAACACGTCCGGCAGGAGCGATGAAGGGTCTGGATTATCTGCCATTAACGCTATTCCCCGTGAATATCATGCAGGATGCGTGGAATAGCCTCACTATAGATGCCTGAATCATTGCATGTCATCAGGCATCGACTCGATTACACCTCTTCGGCGGCAGATAGCGGCCAGCCTCCCAGACGTTTCCAGCGGTTGACGATTTCACAAAACAGCACAGCAGTGCGTTCGGTGTCGTACAGCGCGGAGTGCGCCTGGGTGCTGTCGAAGTCCATGCCAGCGGTCTGGCAAGCCTTTGACAATACGGTTTGTCCGAGTGCCAGCCCGGCCAGTGCAGCAGTGTCAAAAGTGGCGAAAGGGTGGAACGGGTTACGTTTCAGTGAGGCGCGTTCTGCGGCGGCCATCATAAAGCTGTGATCAAAATTGGCATTGTGCGCCACCATAATGGCGCGGTTACAGCCGCTCGCTTTAATACCTTTACGTACAACTTTAAAAATTTCGTGCAGCGCCTCGTATTCGCTGACCGCGCCGCGATCGGGATCGTTCGGGTCAATGCCGTTGAAGGCGAGGGCTTCTGGTTGCAAATTTGCGCCGACAAATGGTTCGACGTGGAAATGTAATGTGGTGTCCGGCATCAGCCAGCCTTGTTCATCCATTTTCAGGGTGATGGCGGCGATCTCAAGCAGTGCATCGGTTTTGGCGTTAAATCCGGCGGTTTCGACATCGATCACAACAGGATAAAAACCACGAAAACGGTCGCACAGACCGGTAAGTTGAGCGTTATCGGACATCTGATTCTCTTAATACGGAAAAATTGCAGCGTGCATTATGACAAATATTACCCGCTGATGCAGTAAAGATGCGGGCGCGATGAGTTCACGCCCGGCAGGAGATTAGTTGCCCAGACCGCGACCGGCGTCTTTCTCTTCGATTAACTCAATTTTGTAACCGTCCGGATCTTCCACAAACGCGATAACCGTAGTACCGCCTTTTACCGGACCCGCTTCACGGGTCACGTTACCCCCGTTTTGACGGATTTTTTCGCACGCTTCAGCGGCGTTATCTACGCTAAGCGCGATGTGACCATAAGCAGTGCCGAGTTCGTATTTATCCACGCCCCAGTTGTAGGTCAGTTCAATCACCGCTTCTTCGGTTTCCGGGCCGTAGCCAACAAACGCCAGTGAGTATTTGTATTCCGGGTTTTCGCTGGTACGCAGCAGTTTCATGCCCAGCACTTTGGTATAAAAATCGATGGAGCGTTGCAAATCGCCAACGCGCAGCATGGTATGAAGAAGACGCATCTTTTTATCCTCAAAATGGCTAACAGATTCAAAATGTTGTTTTAGTATAGCGGCGGCTTTACGCCGCTCGCAATGTTGGATTACAACGTCGGGTAATCGGTATAGCCTTCCGCGCCGCCACCGTAGAAACTTTCGGCACGCTGTAGGTTAAGCTCAGCTTTGCGCTGCAAGCGGGCGACCAGATCCGGGTTCGCAATCCAGTCACGACCAAATGCCACCGCATCAATTAACCCTTTGCCGATCAGCGTTTCAGCTTTTTCTACTGTGTATGCACCTGCGCCGATAATCGGACCGTGGAAACGGGCGCGTACTTTTTCGCGGAACGCATCAGTATACGGTTCACCCCCCGCCCAATCTGGTTCTGACATATGCAGATAAGCAATGCCGCGTTTACCCAGTTGTTCAATCAGATACAGTGCATCGGCTTCTTCATTCGGGCCGTTATCTGTGTTCTGGAAAGTACCGATTGGTGAAACGCGAATGCCAATGCGATCGGCACCCCATTCTTCAATCCCGGCATCGACCACTTCCAGTACCAAACGTGCGCGATTTTCCACGCTGCCGCCGTACTGATCGGTACGATGGTTTGAAGAAGGAGAAAGGAACTGATGCAGCAAATAACCGTGAGCAGAGTGGAGCTCTACCAGATCAAAACCGGCTTCACGCGCGTTAGCAATGGCCTGACGGAAATCATTGACGATACCTGGAATCTCTTCCAGTTCAAGCGCACGCGGCATGGATGTTTCAACACGGATCGCCTGACCATTTTCATCGCGCAGAGAAGTACGTGTTCCCGCGCTAAGTGCTGAAGGCGCTACCGGTGCCTGACCGCCAGGTTGCAGGCTGGCGTGAGAAATGCGTCCGGTGTGCCACAGCTGCACGGCCATATGACCATTTTCAGCATGAACGCCAGCGGTGATTTTTTTCCATGCGGCAATTTGCTCCGGACTATGGATGCCAGGCGCACCTGCATATCCTTTTGCCTGGGCAGAAATTTGCGTGGCTTCACTAATAATCAAACCGGCACTGGCACGTTGGCGATAGTATTCCGCCATCAACGGGGTAGGAATGTCACCCGGTTCAATACTGCGCAGACGCGTCAGCGGTGCCATAAAAATACGGTTTGCCGCCGTGATCGCGCCCACTTTCAGTGGGGAATACAGTTTTTCAGATGACATAAAGGCTCCCGGTCGTCTGGTGATAAAAAATGCCTGCTAAACGGCAGGCGTCGCAATAATGTTTTTTACATGGGCCAGCGCGTTTTCCAGTGGCTCGAAACTGCGCGAAATTTTGGCCTGCAGATTCGCGCCAAGCCAACAGTGCGTAAAGCACTTGTGCCTGTTGCAGCGGTTCGCCACAAAAGGTTAAACAATGGTTCTCACGGCCATTTTCCAGCGCCTGAGAGAGCAGGGCGATCACGCCGCGAGCACCTTTATCCATCGCGCTGCGCATATCTTCTGACAGATCGCACACTTCGGCAGAGAGTTTTACTGTCAGGCAACCACTGATGGTTCCATGTTGGCAAAACTGGTTCAGTGTTTGCTGGTAATAAGCCAGTATGCGGTCGCGGTAGTTACCTTCGCCGGATTGCAGCAACTCAGTCAGTCGCTGGTGATATGCGGCGTAATGACGCTCAAGCATGGCAACGCCAAACGCTTCTTTAGAGCGAAAGTAGTGATAGAAGGACCCTTTCGGCACTTCAGCGGTTTTTAGTAATTCGCTTAGCCCCATCCCGGTGAATCCACGTTGCAGGCAAAGTTGCTCGCCCGTCGCCAGGAGATGTTCGCGAGTATCATGTTCGGTGTGTTTGTTCATGCGTTGGAGTGTAGTAGACCAGTCGGTCTAGTGCAAGCAAAGTTGCTACTTTGGACATTAACAGCTTCAATAATGGTAATAATCTTATCTGAGGAGGGCGAAGTGGCGGAGCAATTAGAGTTCTTTCCCGTCCAGAGCCCGTGCCGGGGAATTTGCCAGTCTGACGAACGCGGGTTTTGTCGCGGCTGTTTTCGTAGTCGTGATGAGCGTTTTAACTGGAATAAAATGAGCGATGGCGAAAAACAAGAGGTGCTGCGCCTTTGTCGGCAGCGATTAATGCGCAAATTACGCGCAAATAAGCCAGCGTCATCAGACGAACCGGAGCAACCATCACTCTTTTGAACCTAATCTTGCGTATACTCCTCTCATATCTGATAAGAGGAAGCGATTATGGTTCAGCGTATTACTATTGCGCCGCAAGGCCCGGAGTTTTCCCGTTTTGTGATGGGCTACTGGCGATTGATGGACTGGAATATGTCCGCCCGCCAGCTGGTCAGTTTTATTGAAGAGCATCTGGATCTCGGCGTGACCACCGTGGACCATGCTGATATTTATGGTGGCTATCAGTGCGAAGCGGCGTTTGGCGAGGCACTGAAACTGGCACCTCACCTGCGTGAACGGATGGAAATCGTCAGTAAATGCGGTATCGCGACGACCGCGCGTGAAGAAAACGTCATTGGTCATTACATCACTGACCGCGATCACATCATTAAGAGCGCCGAACAGTCGCTAATTAATCTCGCGACCGATCATCTGGATTTGCTGTTAATCCACCGACCAGACCCGTTAATGGATGCCGATGAAGTGGCGGACGCGTTCAAACATCTGCATCAGAGCGGCAAAGTGCGTCATTTTGGCGTATCGAACTTTACGCCTGCGCAATTTGCCCTGTTGCAATCACGTCTGCCGTTTACCCTTGCCACTAATCAGGTGGAAATATCCCCGGTGCATCAGCCGTTACTGCTGGATGGCACGCTCGACCAACTACAACAACTGCGTGTTCGTCCGATGGCGTGGTCCTGCCTTGGTGGTGGTCGTCTGTTTAATGATGATTATTTCCAGCCGCTGCGTGATGAACTGGCTGTGGTGGCAGAGGAGTTAAACGCGGGCTCGATTGAACAGGTGGTTTACGCCTGGGTATTACGTTTACCATCGCAGCCGCTGCCAATTATCGGTTCAGGTAAAATTGAGCGCGTACGGGCAGCTGTCGAAGCAGAAACACTGAAAATGACCCGTCAACAATGGTTTCGTATCCGTAAAGCGGCACTGGGGTACGACGTACCGTAAGCACTTTTAGGAATAGCCGCCGTTCAAAAATGTGTCACTGGTTTACACTTATTCAGGAATGCACAATGAACGGAGGTCCTATGAAACGTTTTAGTCTGGCTATTCTGGCGCTGGTTGTTGCAACCGGCGCACAAGCTGCCAGTGAAAAAGTCGAGATGAACCTCGTCACGTCGCAAGGGGTAGGGCAGTCAATTGGTAGCGTCACCATTACTGAAACCGATAAAGGTCTGGAGTTTTCGCCCGATCTGAAAGCATTACCCCCCGGTGAACATGGCTTCCATATTCATGCCAAAGGAAGCTGCCAGCCAGCCACCAAAGATGGCAAAGCCAGCGCCGCGGAATCCGCAGGCGGGCATCTTGATCCACAAAATACCGGTAAACATGAAGGGCCAGAAGGTGCCGGGCATTTAGGCGATCTGCCTGCACTGGTCGTCAATAATGACGGCAAAGCTACCGATGCCGTCATCGCGCCTCGTCTGAAATCACTGGATGAAATCAAAGACAAAGCGCTGATGGTCCACGTTGGCGGCGATAATATGTCCGATCAACCTAAACCGCTGGGCGGTGGCGGTGAACGCTATGCCTGTGGTGTAATTAAGTAATTAAGAGGCCAGCGTACCTTGCGGTGGTGCTTGCTCAAGTTGCGAAAGCGAGCAGTACAGCCGCCAGACAATTGCCGCCAGCTCACGGGCGGCAGGTTGATGATGACGGGCAAGGCTGTCGCAAATCCGCTGTAATTCTTCAAGTGTGGCCGCCAGTGATTTTTGCTGAACGCCACGCTCACTCATCACTCCCCGCAACAGTGAAATACAGTTATCCCGTACTCGCGATAACGGATCGGAACGCGATTCCCAGTCGCGCAATTGCCAGACAACATGAGAACAGTTCAGCAGCACTACACCCCAGCGTAATAACCAACGGCGAGCCAGCGCATCCTGGCTGTTACTCAACTGACTGACGTGATGATAAGTGAGCGATTCAAATTCGCTTTCACTCAGTGTTGGATGGCGGCTTAGCTGATCGACAAAATCCCGGCGCAGCGCGCGAATATGGCGGCGGCTTTTACGAGCATCCGATCCTGGACGCAGAATGGCGAACGCTAACCACGCCAACGCGACGCCAACGATTTTTGCCAGATTATCGTTAAGAAAATCAGCAAAATCATACACCGGGGGATTAGTGACAGCGATAAAAGAACCCATAAAAACAATCAGTTGCCCCCACAATGCGGCAAATTTTGGCATCTGCAATTTAAGAAGCTGCATTGTCGCCAGCAGTGGAAAGAGAAACAGTAAAAATTGCCACAGATCGCTAATCTGGACCATCAGACCAAATTTGACCACAAAGCTGAATAGCGAAAGTAACACCAGCGTGCGCATCAGAAGTGACAACGACTTAAACGGTGCTGCGACGGCGGAGTAGAGTACGCAGCTAATTGCTGCCAGCGTTAATGCATTGGCACCGGCATCCCATTGCGAAGCAATACTCCATGCGCCAATCATCATCAACGTACAAAATGTACGCAGCCCGCTCCACATAGCTTCGGCGTTATCGGTATGACGAGCCAGGCCGGATGTCCGTGGGAGTCTGGTATGATCATCTACACCGCTTTGCAGACGATGTAATTCCTGACTACTTTGCAGATAAAGGCGGCAAAAATAACGTAGTCGCTGCCAGAAGGCGACGTGCCGATAGTCGGCGACGTTGGTCGGGCGTAGCGGGGCGATAATACGTGCGACGGTGTAAACATCTGTTTGCGAACTGGCGAGCGCCGTCAGCAACTGTTCGAGAATTTCTCGTGTGGCACCTGGCGGTGAGGGCCAGTTGAGCAACATACGTCGCAGGCTGGAGATGACACTGGTCATACGTAATTGCTGGTGGAGCAGCGCATTAAGGCGCGCGTTTTGCTGGCGAAAACGATAGTGGCTCCAGAAAGCCTGGATACGCAGCAAATTCATGGTCAGTATCTGCCCAATCACCCCTTCATGTGCTGCACGAATGGCATCGGTTGTTTCAGGCTGCCAGAGTAAACTGGCATGTTCCAGTAATCGGGCGTGCATGTTTTTCAATGCGGTTAAAAGGGCAGTAGCATCGGAACTGCTCGGCAGGATCATCATCATCATGCCGCCGCACAAAATACCGACTATTACCTCGCAAACGCGCGCCTGAGCGATATCCCACAGCTGGCTGGCCTCAGTAATATTAACCATCGGAAAGGCGATGATGGCAGCCGTGTAGCCCGCCAGTTGAAATGCATACGCGACGTTATTCGTGAAGTGCGCACAGGCCCAGGTACAAAAGCCAAGCCACGCCGACATGCTCAATAGAAAAAACCACGGCTCATTGAGCGTATGCCCGGCAAGAAGCAGTGCCGCAATGGCTCCGAGCAAACTGCCAGCGATGCGTCCGAGGCTTTTGCTGATAACACCGCCAACGGTGGGAAAGCTAACCACTGCAGCCGAGGTCATCGCCCAATAGGGTTCATCCAGATTTAAATAATAGGCAACCGTCAGCGCCAGACACATGGCAATGGTATTGCGTAACGCATAACGCCATTGCGCCAGCGTGGCCCTGAACCAGGGCAAATTGCGCAAGGACCATGACGATGCGTTCATTATTGACCTACGGCAATGCTACAGGTGGTGCCCGACACCAACGTGACATCGCCTGGGACTTTATCCAGCGCAAAGCGGACGGGAACGCGTTGGGCGAGTCGAACCCAGGGGACGTTAGGTTTAACATCCGGAATAAGGCTTGAGTCACTTTCAACGCTCTGATCATAAATCGCCCGACCGATACTGGAAACGTGACCCTGTAACGTTTTGTTATCACTATAGAGGGTAATTTGTGCTGGTGCACCTTCGCGGATATGGCGCAACTTGGTTTCTTCAAAATAACCAATGACGTAAAACGAGTGGCTGTCGACAAGGGCAAACAGCGGTTTCCCGGTATCAGCGTAATCGCCGATGCGGGTAGTAAGGTTAGTCACCCATCCACTCACCGGGGCGCGAATTTCCGTTTGCGCCAGTTGCCATTGTGCCT
>OAXB01000396.1_pt1 | contig 12419 bp, 11 predicted proteins | sample 1501541 | NCBI WGS metagenome assembly OAXB01 (sample SAMEA2580302, study PRJEB22360) | human gut metagenome | biome: human gut; feature: human-associated habitat; material: faeces | place: Denmark | collected 2008/2010
CCCCCTGTTTATACAAACTCGTAGTCGGCGAACTTGTCCTCGCCCTGCTGGTTATCCTTGGTTTCCCCCACGAAGGTGCCCATCACGTGGCACTCCGGGCAGAAGCCGAACTCCTCGTCGGCGCTTCCCTCCAGTTCATAGCGGTATTTCTTGCCGCACTGAGGGCACTCATAGAAAAAGTAATAGGTTCCCCAGGTCATGCTGTTTCTCCTTCCTGTTTCCCGACCGCTGCGGCCTCCAGCTCCGCCCGGCGTGCAGCCCGAGCGGCCAGAGTCTCCTCCAGGGTCTTTTTCGGGCGCGCGTTCATCTCCGTCCGCCACCGGGCCAGCCAGCCCCGCAGCTCCTCCAGCCCCTCCTCACTGAGGGGAAATTCCTTTGTCTCCTCCACTGTGCTGTCCTGATAGCGCCAGGGGCCCTCCCACACCTCGGCGGTGAGCCTGGGGCTCTCCCCTGTATCGGGCACCACCTTGTAGCGCAGGGCCCCGCCGCTGGCTGTCCAGAAGTTGCCGTTTTCAAAGTGGGACAGCACCGGCAGGAACAGTTCCTCGTCCATGTGTTCAGCTCCTTATCCATGTGAAAGCGTGGTATCTCAAATGATACCACGCTTTTGTCCGATTTTCAATTCTTCAATTCTCGCTGTAGCGGGCCAGGAACTGGCGGGTGCGCTCCTCCCGGGGGTGCTCGATGACCTGCCGGGCGTCGCCCTGCTCCACAATCACGCCGCCGTCCATGAATACCACCTGGTCGGCCACGTCCCGGGCGAATGCCATCTCATGGGTGACGATGATCATGGTGGTCTTCTGTTCGGCCAGGGCGCGGATCACCCGCAGCACCTCGCCGGTGAGCTCCGGGTCCAGGGCGGAGGTGGGCTCGTCAAAGCAGAGGATATCGGGGCTGAGGGCCAGGGCCCGGGCGATGGCCACCCGCTGCTGCCGGCCGCCGGGGGGGGGGGGGGGGGGGGTTTGACGCGGGGCTGGCCGCCGGAGAGCTGGTGGGGGTAGTGCCCCGCCCGGTCGGCCAGGCCCATCTGGGCCAGCAGCGTCCGTCCCTTCTCCTCAATCTCAGCGAAGATGCGCTTCTTCTCCCCCTTAAAGTCGGGCCGCTCCCGGGCCAGGAGCTGGCCGGCCAGGGTCACGTTTTCCAGCGCGGTGTACTGGGGAAAGAGGTTGAACGACTGGAACACCAGCCCAAAGTGGAGGCGCTTCTTGCGCACCTCGCTCTCCCGCTGGGTGGCGGGGTCGTCCGCGTCAAAGAGCACCTCTCCCCCCACTGTAATACGGCCCCGGTCGGGCTGCTCCAGGAAGTTGAGGCAGCGCAGGAGGGTGGTCTTGCCGGAGCCGGAGGAGCCGATGATGGCCATGGCCTGCCCCTGCTCCAGGGAAAAGCTGATATCCTCCAGAACCCGCGTCCTGCCGAATCGCTTCTGGATATCCTCTACCTGTAAAATCGCCATGCTGTGCGCTCCTCTCAAACCCGGAAATAGTCCAGCTTCTTCTCGGTGCGGCTCAGGGCCAGGGTCACAATGCCGTTGAACACCAGGAAGAAAGCGCCGGCGTAGAACAGGGGCCAGATCATGCCCTTGTTGCCGAAGTCCTTGGCCAGCTTGATGATCTCCCCCACCATGATGAAGTTGGACAAAGAGGTGTCCTTCACCAGGGTGATGATTTCGTTGCCCATGGGAGGCACGATGCGCTTGACCACCTGGAGCAGGGTGACCTGGAAGAAGATCTGGCTGCGGGTCATGCCCAGCACCTGCCCGGCCTCCCGCTGGCCGGCGGGGACACCCTGGATGCCGCCGCGGAAGATCTCGGAGAAGTAGGCCGCGTAGTTGAGCACAAAGGCCAGGACGGCCGCCCCCATCCGCCCCAGGGAGTGTCCAGGCCCAAAGACGATGCCGGGCAGATAGAACACCACCGCCAGTTGGAGCATCAGTGGGGTGGAGCGCATGATGTAAACATACAGGCGCACCAGAAGGCTCAGGGGCTTGAAGCGGCTCATGGTGCCGAAGGACACCACCAGTCCCAGGGGCAGGGACAACACCAGCGTGACGGCAAAGAGCTCAATATTGAGCAGAAAACCGTCCAGCAGGGTCATGGTTACCGTTTGGAATGACATGTTCTCTCTCCTCTGTCCAACGCGGACAAGGGGCAGGGGGCATATACCCCCTGCCTCTTGTGTCGGAACGTTTTACTGGTTGGCCAGCAGCAGGTCGGCCAGCTCGTACTTGACGGCCAGCTCGTTGAGGGTGCCGTCGTCAATGAGCTCCTGCATGGCCTGGTTTACCGCCGCGGTGAGGTCGGAGCCCTGGCGGAAGCCGATGCCGTACTCCTCCACGGACAGCTCCAGATCGGGAATGACCATCAGGTCGGAGTAGTCGCCGGTGCCGGCCAGCGTGTTGGCCAGCACGAAGTCCATAACCGCCGCGTCCGCCGCTCCGCTCTTGACCTCCAGCAGGGCGTCGGTCTGCTTCACCACAGAGGTATAGCTGGCCTGGCTGAGGAACTCGTCGGCCGCAACCGCCGCCTCACCGGCGGAGCCGGCCTCCGCGTCTAGATTGGCGCCGGCCAGGGACTCGGTGGAGGTGTATTTGTCCGCGTCGGCGGCGCGGATAACCACCACCTGATAGTTCTTGATGTAGGGGGCGGAGATCGAGATGGCCTCCTGGAGCTCCGGTGTGATGGTCATACCGTTCCAGATGCAGTCGATGTTCTTGCTCTCCAGCTCCAGCAGCTTGGCATCCCAGTTGATCTCCACAAACTTGGGCTCCACCCCCAGCTTGGCGCACACGGCAGTGGCAAACTCGGTCTCAAAGCCGGTCAGCTCGCCGTCCTCCCCCAGGTAGTTCATGGGCTCGAACAGGGTATAGCCGATCTTTAGCACTCCGTTGCCCTTGACATAATCCAGGTCGCTCTCTGCCGCAGGCGTCTGAGAGCCGGTCGGCGCCGCGCTGCCGGGCGTCTCGGCCGCACCGGGATTTCCGCCGCAGGCGGTGAGGGTCAGGGTAAGGCCCAGAGCAAGGGCCAGAGCCGTCCAATTTCGTTTCATAGCAGTTCCTCCTCAGTTGGGTCGTTTTCCTCTTCGCTTTCGTATATTACCACACTAAAGCGATATTGTAAAGAGAAAAACGGAAAAATTTTTCCCCGCCCCAAAAAAGCCCCGCTTCCGTATAGAATTCCCGCCGATTCCATATCCTCTGAGACAGAGAATCTCAAAAACGGAGGCATCACACGTTATGAAAAAACTGGCTGCGGCCCTGCTGGCCGCCGCGCTTCTGGTCCTCCCCGCCCAGGCCGTCAGCGGCGCGCCCACGGTGGACGCCGCCGCTGCGGTGCTGATGGAGAAGGAAACCGGCGCCATCCTCTATGAACAGAACGCCCACGACAAGCTGGAGCCCGCCAGCGTCACCAAAGTCATGACGCTGCTGCTGGTGCTGGAGGCCATTGACGACGGCCGTCTGGCTCTGGACGATATGGTTACCGTCTCCGCCCACGCCGCCTCCATGGGCGGCTCCCAGGTCTATTTAAAAGAGGGGGAGCAGATGAGCGTGGACGACATGCTCAAGGCCGTGGCGGTGGTGTCGGGCAATGACGCCGCCGTGGCCCTGGCCGAGCACCTGGCAGGCAGCGAGGAGGGCTTTGTGGAGCAGATGAACCAGCGGGCCGCCGAGCTTGGCATGGCCGACACCTGTTTTGTCAACTGCACCGGCCTGCCCGCGGCGGGCCACCTGACCAGCGCCCATGATATCGCGGTCATGAGCCGCGCCCTGATCCAGCACCCCAAAATCCGGGACTACACCACCATCTGGATGGACTCCATCCGGGGCGGTCAGTTCCAACTGGCCAATACCAACAAGCTGGTGCGTTTCTATGAAGGGGCCACCGGCCTCAAGACCGGCTCCACCGACGCGGCAGGCTACTGCCTGTCCGCCACGGCCGAGCGGGACGGTATGGAGCTCATCGCCGTTGTGCTCAAGGCCAAGACCTCCGAGCAGCGCTTTGAGTCGGCCAAGAGCCTGCTGAACTTCGGCTTTGCCAATTATACCCTCACAGACGTCTACCCCGGACAGGCCCTCCCTCCTGTCGACGTGCTGCTGGGCGAGCAGGACACGGTACAGCCCGTCCTCGCCCAGTCCAGCCGGATTCTGGTGGACAAGGCCCAGCTCAACGACGTGACGAGCGAACTGCGCCTGTGCGAGAATGTGGAGGCCCCGGTGGAGCAGGGGCAAAAGCTGGGCGAGATGGTGATCTCCGTGGGCGGGCAGGAGCAGCAGACCATCCCCATCGTGGCCGACCGGGCCGTGGCACGGCTGACCCTTCCCGGTATTTTCTCCCGGTTCCTCAAAACACTGTTTATGGCGGAATAATCCGATTGAGCAGGGGGGAGCGGCATTGCCGCTCCCCCCTCTGCGCAATCTCTCCAAAACGCCCGTCCGCCCAATATGGGAAATTTTACACTTGCTTTTCCATACATGTCTTGACTATGTCTCCATCACGTTGTATAATTTATACAAATAATTTCCACCTATTCTGGAGTTATTTTATCACCAATGACAAGGATCTCCTGGCTCCCAGCCCTCTTTTTGGGGATTTTTGCCAATAAGGAGTGACACCTATGCCGATATCCAATGACACCGCGCCTCTGGCGCAGTTCCTTGCGGGACAGGCGGTCCGGGCGCAGGAATTCCTGGGCTCCCACCCCACTGTACGCGGCGGACAGTCCGGCTGGCTGTTCCGCGTCTGGGCTCCTCATGCTCAGGCCGTCGCCGTAATGGGCGACTTCAACGGCTGGGATGATGGGGCCAACCCCATGGCCGCCCTGGAGGGCGGCGTGTGGGAGCTCTTCCTCCCCGGCCTGCAGCAGTATGACAACTATAAATACGCCGTGCACACCCGCTCGGGCAAGGTCCTGGCCAAGGCCGACCCCTATGCCTTCCATGCCGAGACCCGCCCCGGCACCGCCTCCAAGCTGTACGATCTGTCCGGTTACCAGTGGGGCGACGGGAGCTGGCTGGATTACCGGAAGAACAACCCGGTCTACCAGAAGCCCATGAACATCTATGAGGTACATCTGGGCTCTTGGCGGCGCACCGGCGACGACCAAATGCTCTCCTACCGGGACATCGGCAGATATCTGGTGCCCTACGTGAAGGAGATGGGCTTCACCCATGTGGAGCTGCTCCCCGTCACGGAGCATCCCCTGGACGCCTCCTGGGGCTATCAGTGCACCGGCTACTTCGCGGCCAACAGCCGCTTCGGCACCCCACACGACTTCATGTGGCTGGTGGATCAGCTCCACCAGGCCGGCATCGGCGTCATCCTGGACTGGGTGCCCGCCCACTTCCCCAAGGACGCCTTCGGCCTGTACGAGTTTGACGGGGAGCCCTGCTACGAGTATGCCGACCCCCGGAAGGGGGAGCACGCCGACTGGGGCACCCGGGTGTTTGACTACGGGCGAAGCGAGGTGCGGTCCTTCCTCTACTCCTCCGCCCTGTTCTGGCTGGAGCAGTACCACATCGACGGCCTTCGGGTGGATGCGGTGGCCTCCATGCTCTACCTGGACTACGGCCGGCAGGACGGCCAGTGGGTGCCCAACGTGTTCGGCGGGCACGAGAATCTGGAGGCCGTTGAATTCCTCCAGCAGCTCAATACCCACATTTTCAGTGCCCACAGCGACGTGATGATGATCGCCGAGGAGTCCACCGCCTGGCCCCGGGTTTCCCATCCGGTGGACAAGGGGGGACTGGAGGGCGGCCTGGGCTTTAACCTGAAGTGGAACATGGGGTGGATGAACGACATTCTCCACTACATTAAAATGGACCCCTACTTCCGCCAGTTCAACCACCACGATATTACCTTCTCGCTGATGTATGCCTTCTCTGAGAATTTTGTGCTCCCCCTGTCCCACGATGAGGTAGTGCACATGAAGGGCTCCCTCATCAACAAGATGCCCGGAACGGACGAGGAGAAATTTGCCGGCGTGCGGGCTTTCTATACCTATATGCTCACCCACCCGGGCAAGAAGCTGCTGATGATGGGCAGCGAGTTCGGCCAGTGGAACGAGTGGCACTATGAGCACTCTCTGGACTGGCACCTGCTGGAGCTGGAGGGGGAGGACGGAGACCGCCACCGGGCCCTTAAGGCGTTCTTCCAGGCGGTCAACGCCTTCTACCTGGCCCACCCGGAGCTGTGGGAGCTGGACTTCTCCTGGGAGGGCTTTGAGTGGATTGAGGCCGACGACAACCAGGCCAATACCATTGCGTTCCTCCGCAAAGACAAGAAGGGCAGCACCCTGGTGACAGTGTGTAACTTCTCTCCTGTGGACCGTACCGGCTATACCATCGGCGTGCCCACGGCGGGTACCTATACCTGCCTGTTCAGCACCGACGACCCCGCCTTCGGCGGACTGGGCCGGGGCGATGCCGGGCCGGTCAAAAGCCAGTATATCGAGTGTCACGGCCGGGAGCAGGCCATCACTCTGTCTCTGCCCCCCATGAGCGCCGCCATCTACAAGTGCACCCGAAAGTTCCCGTCCCGCCGGAAAAAAACCGCCGAAGCCGCGCCCAAGGCTGCAAAGTCTGGCAAGACAGCCAAGGCGGCCCCCAAAAAGACCACCCGCAAGTCCAAGGAATCCTGACGCTTTTTCCAGTTAAACGCTGAGGTGATAAGAAGTGAAAAAGGAATGTGTCGCCATGCTGCTGGCGGGCGGACAGGGCAGCCGTCTCCACGCCCTCACCAGCCACGTGGCAAAACCCGCGGTCCCCTTTGGAGGAAAGTATCGCATCATCGACTTTCCCCTGTCCAACTGCATCAACTCCGGTATCGACACGGTTGGGGTGCTCACCCAGTACCGGCCGCTGGAGCTGAATGCCTACATCGGTAACGGCGAGCCCTGGGACCTGGACCGGTCCTACGGTGGCGTCCACATCCTGCCCCCCTACATGCGGGAGGGAGAAAAGGGCACCTGGTACAAAGGCACGGCCAACGCCATCTACCAGAACATCAACTTCCTGGAGACCTATGATCCGGAATATGTACTCATCCTGTCCGGCGACCACGTCTACAAGATGGACTACACCCAACTGCTCCGCCGCCACAAGGAGGCCGACGCCGCCTGCACCATCGCGGTGCTGGAGGTCCCCATGGAGGAGGCTTCCCGCTTCGGAATTATGAATGTGGACGAGAACGACGACATCTATGAGTTCGAGGAGAAGCCCAAGCACCCCAAGAGCAACCTGGCCTCCATGGGCATCTACATCTTCACCTGGTCCAAGCTGCGGGAGTACCTCATCGCTGACGAGGCCGATGAGAAGAGCTCCAACGACTTCGGCAAGAACATCATCCCCGCCATGCTGAACGCCGGCGAAAAGATGACCGCTTACCGTTTCCAGGGCTACTGGAAGGACGTGGGCACCATCGACTCCCTGTGGGACGCCAATATGGATATGCTTTCCCCCGACAACGGCATCGACCCCTACGACACTGAATGGCCCATCTACGCCCGCACCCCCATCCGCCCCCCCCATTTCATGGGCAAGGACGCCAAGGTGGACCACTCCATGGTCACCAGCGGCTGTGAGGTGTACGGCACAGTGGAGAACTCTGTGCTCTTCCACTCCGTCACCGTAGAGGAGGGCGCGGTGGTGCGCTACTCCATCCTCATGCCCGGCACGGTGGTGAAGAAGGGCGCGGTGGTGGAGTACGCCATCGTGGCCGAGGAATCAGTCATCGGTGAGAACGCCCGGGTGGGCGCCTCTCCCGACGGCAGTGAGGACTGGGGGGTGGCTGTCATCGCCCAGCACCTGAACATCGGCCCCAGCGCCGTGGTTTCCCCTAAAGCTATGATTACCCGTAACGTGAAAGGAGGTGGGGTGAAATGATGAACAAGCTGCACGGCATCATCTTCGCCTACCTTTCCAACCCGGATCTGCGGGAGCTGACCCAGCACCGCAACACCTGCTCCATCCCCTATGGCGGCCGGTACCGGGTGATTGACTTCATGCTCTCCAACATGGTCAACGCCGGTGTCTCCGATGTGGGCCTGATCGTCCACGCCAACTACCAGTCCCTGCTGGATCACGTCGGCTCCGGCAAGGACTGGGACCTCAGCCGCAAGCACGGCGGCCTGCGCATCCTCCCCCCCTTCGGCTACTCGGGCCGGCGGGAGGGCATCTACCGGGGCCGCATGGACGCCCTGGCGGGCGTTCGCTCCTATTTGCAGTACATCCGGCAGGACTACGTGGTGCTGGCTGGAGGTGATCTGGCGGTAAACCTGCCCCTCAATGACATCTTTGAGGCCCATATCCGCAATGACGCGGACATTACCGCCGTGTGCACCAGCCGCCCCATGGGCTCGCCCAAGGACTGCGACTACTTCACCATCGGCGCCGGAGGGCGGATCACCGACGTACTGGTGCACCCCCCCATTGCCCAGGGCTGCGAATCCCTGGAGGTCTACATTCTCTCCAAGCAGCTCCTGCTCTCCCTGGTGGACCACTGTGCGGCCCACAATATTCCCTCCTTCAGCACCGGCGTGCTCCAGGCCATGGCCGGCCAGCTCAAGATTTGCCCATACGTCTTTGACGGCTATGCCGCCCGCCTCCAGTCCGTGGCTGGTTACTTCGCCCGCAGCATGGAGCTGCTTAACCCCGAGGTGCGGACCGACCTCTTTGCCCCCGGCCGCCCTGTCCGCACCAAGGATCGCTCCGACCCGTCCACCTACTACGGCCCAGGCTCCAGGGCGGTCAACTCCCTGGTGGCTGACGGCTGCATCATTGAGGGCGAGGTGGAGAACTCCATCCTCTTCCGCGGCGTCCGTGTGGAGAAGGGGGCCAAGGTCTGCGGATGCGTGCTGATGCAGGGCACCGCTGTTCAGGCCGGCGCGGTGCTCAAGTACGCCATCACCGACAAGAACGTGCGGGTCAACCCCGGCCGGATGCTGATGGGCCATAACACCTATCCGCTGTCCATTGCGAAGAACGAAATTGTATGACGACTCCAGGGGGGACGCTGTCCCCCCCTAGATACGCGGTCACCGTGCCGCCCTCTGGGCGGCACAATGGCCGCGATACCCCTCACCCGCGCTCGCGCGGGTGGTTGCCCCTGCCGCTCAATTTCGACATAAGGAGAGCCTATGAACATCTTATTTGCCACCTCTGAGTGTGCGCCCTTCATCAAGACCGGCGGACTGGCCGACGTGGCCGGCGCTCTGCCCAAGGCACTGGCCGGAAACGGCCATGACGTGCGGGTGATCCTCCCCCTCTACGAAGGCATCGGCGAGGAATGGCGCAGTCAGATGACCTACCTCCAGTGCTTCCACATCACCCTGGCCTGGCGCAGCCCCTACTGCGGCATCTTTGAGCTGAAGCGGGACGGCGTCACCTACTGGTTTGTGGACAACGAATACTACTTCAAGCGTTCCAACATTTACGGCCACTACGACGATGGCGAGCGCTTCGCCTACTTCTCCCGGGCTGTGGTGGAGAGCATGGGCTGGCTGAACTGGCATCCAGACGTGCTCCACTGCAACGACTGGCAGACCGCCCTGGTGCCCATCTATCTGCTGGAGGAGCGCCACCGCATCCCCCAGCTCTGCGACACCAAGAGCGTGTTCACCATCCACAACATCGAGTACCAGGGCCGATACGGCAGCCAGACTTTGAAGGATGTGTTCGGGCTCAACGACGGGTACTTCAACGAGCACATGCTGGCCTACCACGGAGACGTGAATCTGATGAAAGGGGCTATCTATGCCGCCGACTACGTGACCACCGTCTCCCCCACCTACGCCGACGAGCTCCAGTACTCCTTCTATGCCCACGGCCTGGAGGGGGTTATCGCCGACAACCGCCACAAGCTGCGCGGCATCCTCAACGGCATCGACACCGAGGTGTATGACCCCTGGCGGGACAAGGGCCTGACCAAGTTCTTCTCGGCGCGGCAGATGGCGGGCAAGAAGAACTGCAAAGCCGCCCTGCAGCAGATGTCCGGCCTGCGGGAGAACCCGGACGCCCCCATCATCGCCTGCGTGTCCCGCCTGGTGCGGCACAAGGGCTTCGATCTGGTCACCGCCGCCATCCACGAGATTATGGGTATGGACGTACAGATGATCGTCCTGGGCACCGGCGACTGGAACTATGAGGAGGCCTTCCGCCAGGCTCAGAACCAGTACCCCGGCCGCTTCGCCGCCCACATGATGTACTCCCCCAACCTGTCCACCGCCATCTATGGCGGCGCCGACCTGTTCCTCATGCCCTCCATCTCCGAGCCCTGCGGCCTGAGCCAGATGATCGCCATGCGCTACGGCACCATCCCCGTGGTGCGGGAAACCGGCGGCCTGCGGGACTCCGTGGTGCCCTACAACAAGTTCACCGGCGAGGGCACCGGCTTCTCCTTTGCCAACATCAATGTGCAGGAGATGACCGGCGTACTGAGCGAGGCGGTGAACCTCTACCACAGCGAGCCCAAGGCGTGGAAGGCCCTCCAGAAGAACGCCATGACCGCCGACTTCTCCTGGGAAAAGTCGGCCAAGGCTTATGAGGAGATTTACGGCTGGGTGACCGGGAAATAGGGCCGCTTTTTACGCTTGACAGTACCATATTCCCATGATAGAATGAGCGCTCCGTGGCGGGTGTGTCCTTCCGCGGAGCGTTCCTATGTTGATCTCAACAGAAACAGGAGATGTCTGCATTGCACAAATATACCAAAAAAGAGCTGATGACCCTCATCACGGGCAAACTGCGCCGCAACTTCGGCCGTGACGTGGAGGAGGCCACCAGCCTGCACATGTTCAAGGCCTGCGCCCTGGTGCTGCGGGACATCATGTCCGAGCGGCAAATGAAGACCGCCGACCGGGTGGCCGTGGAGCACCTGCGCCAGGTTCACTACCTGTCCCTGGAGTTTCTGATGGGCCGGTCCCTGATGAAGAACGCCTACAACCTGGGCGTGGCGGAGCCGCTGAAGCAGGCCATCGAGGGCCTTGGGTTTTCCGCGCCCGACCTGTTTGAGGCCGAGCCCGACGCCGGCCTGGGCAACGGCGGCCTGGGCCGCCTGGCCGCCTGCTACCTGGACTCCATGACCACCCTGGAGATCCCCGCCACAGGCTACTCCATCTGCTACGAGCTGGGCATCTTCAAGCAGAAGATCGTGGACGGCCAGCAGGTGGAGCTGCCCGACAACTGGCTGGGGCTGGGTGACGCCTGGCTCATCCCCAAGATGGACGAGACCGAGGAGGTCCGCTTCGGCGGCAAGGTGGAGGACGAGTGGGACGCGCTGGGCCGCCACCGGGTAAAGCACACCGGGTATGATGTGGTGCTGGCCGTGCCCAAGGACATGGAGATCGCCGGCTACGGCACCGAGCACGGCAACCTGCTCCGCCTGTGGGACGCCAACAGCCCCACGCCGGTGGACATGAACCTGTTCTCCTCCGGCCAGTATCTGAAAGCCGTGGAGCAGCGGGCCATGGCCGAGTCCATCTCCAAGGTGCTCTACCCCGAGGACAACCACTACGAGGGCAAGTCCCTGCGCCTCAAGCAGCAGTATTTCTTCGTCTCCGCCACCATCCAGTCCATCGTGCGCAAGCACCGGGCCGAGTACGGCACCCTGCGCAACTTCCACCTCAAGCATGTCATCCAGATCAACGACACCCACCCCACCCTGGCCATCCCGGAGCTGATGCGTATCCTGCTGGACGAGGAGGGATACGGCTGGGACGAGGCGTGGTACATCGTCACCCACACCATCGCCTACACCAACCACACCGTCCTGGCGGAGGCGCTGGAGCGCTGGCCCCAGCAGCTCATTGAGAAGTGGCTGCCCCGCATCTGGCAGATCCTCATCGAGATCTCCAACCGCTACCAGCGGGCGCTGACCGACTACTTCCACGGCGATCTGTCCAAGGTGGCCCCCATGGCTATCATCTGGGGCGGCGAGGTGCGCATGGCCAACCTGTGCGTGTGCGCCTGCTTTAAGATCAACGGCGTGTCCGCCCTCCACTCCGACATTCTGAAGCGGGACGTCTTCCACGACGCCTATGCCCGCACCCCCGACAAGTTCACCAACGTCACCAACGGCATTGACCACCGCCGCTGGCTCAGCGAGTGCAACCCGGAGCTGGACGCCCTGATCCGCGACTGCTGCGGCAAGGACAAATACCTGCTCCAGCCCGACGCCCTCAAGGAGCTGGAGCAGTACCGGGACGACGCGGGCGTGCTCTCCCGCCTGGGGCAGATCAAGGCGGACAATAAGAAGGCCTTCGCCGCCTGGGTGGCCCGGGAGAGCGGCGTCATCCTCAACACCGACGCCCTCTTTGACGTGCAGGTGAAGCGGCTGCATGAGTACAAGCGGCAGCTGCTCAACGTACTGCACATCATCTACCTCTACCAGCGCATGAAGGCCGACCCCCACTTCGACTTCACCCCCCGC
>OAXB01000397.1_pt1 | contig 12406 bp, 14 predicted proteins | sample 1501541 | NCBI WGS metagenome assembly OAXB01 (sample SAMEA2580302, study PRJEB22360) | human gut metagenome | biome: human gut; feature: human-associated habitat; material: faeces | place: Denmark | collected 2008/2010
TGGCTGTACGCCGCCCCTTCCGTGTATGCGCTCCGCCCGCCGGAGAGGACCGCGACCCGCTGGTCGGCGATGCTCACCGTGACGCTCAGGTCGTCCAGCGTCGACAGATCGGGCTGCGTGCCGCCCGACGGCGAGCGCCAGTCGACGGCCGCGGCCTGCGCGTTCTGTCCGCCGTTTCCGGGATCCGCGGAGCCCTGGCCGCCAGCATCCCCCGAACCGTCCTGTGCGGCCTTCTTATCCGCCGCCTGCCGATCCGAGTCGTCCGAGGCGCGCCGCGACGGGGATGCCCCGCCGGTCCCGTCGGCCCCGCCGGACCGGCTCGTCCGCGAAGCGGGGAACGATGCGCTCGACGCGGACTGCGACCCCTCGCCGGAACGCCCCTGCAGCCTGGCGATGGCGTCCAGCGCCGTCACGGTCTGCACGCACAGCATCGTCACGCTGAGCACGACGGCGACGATCGCCGCCACCAGCACCGTGATGCGGCGGCGCCGGTACACCAGCTGCATATCCGATCCGCTATGGCCTTCCGTCGACATTGCCGGCACCCACTCCCCGCTTCGTCCGCTTCCTTACTTCAGCGAGTCTACAAGACCCGAGACGAAGTCCGAGACGGTGTGGGCGAAATCCGAAGCACGGTCGGTCAGTTCCGATACGGTTCCGGGATCCGCCTGCTGCTCCAGCCGGTCGAAGGCCTGCGCCAGCAGCATGTTGCCGGGCATGGTGGTCAGCAGGAACACCAGTATGGCCGCGATGACCGAGGCCACCAGCCCCTTGATGACCCGCATGACGATCTTGAACGCCGCCCATGCCAGAAGGACGCCGACGGCCACCGTCAGCGCCATCTGCGCGGCCGACGGCAGCCCGCCGTACCACAGCACGATCTGATCGACGGCCCGCTGTATGGATTCCATGACTGTCCCCTTCGGTCGCTGCGCCGGCGAGATGCCGGCGCCGATATGTGATACAGGATAGGCGGAAACCATACGGATGCGCCGCATCCGCCCATATAACTTTGCAAAATCACCGCGAGGCGGCGCGGCGCCGATGCCCCCAACGTCCAGCTTGCCTCTAGACTTAGAGGCATGTCTCTAACTATCGGAATCGTCGGTTTGCCCAACGTCGGCAAATCCACCATGTTCAATGCGCTGACCCGCAACAACGTGCTGGCGGAGAACTACCCGTTCGCCACCATCGAGCCGAACACGGGCATCGTCCCGCTGCCCGACCACCGCCTGCCGGTGCTCGCCGAGCTCGTGCACACCAAGAAGATCGTGCCCGCGACCGTCACCTTCGTCGACATCGCCGGCATCGTCAAGGGCGCCTCCGAGGGCGAGGGCCTGGGCAACAAGTTCCTGGCGAACATCCGCGAGGCCGACGCGATCTGCGAGGTCGTGCGCGCGTTCGAGGACGACGACATCGTCCACGTCAACGGCAAGGTCGATCCGGCCGACGACATCGACACCATCAACACCGAGCTGGTCCTCGCCGACATGCAGACCATCGAGAACGCGCTGCCGAAGCTCGAGAAGGACCTGCGCGGGCGCAAGATCGAGCCGGCGTACCTGGACGCGGTCAAGAAAGCCCAGAAGATCCTCGAGGCCGGCGAGACCATCGACCACGCCGCCGCGGCCGGCAAGATCGATAAGGCCGACATCTACGACCTGCACCTGATGACCGCCAAGCCGTTCATCTACGTGTTCAACGTGGACGACAACGAGCTGGCCAACAAGGAGCTGCAGGCCAAGCTCGCCGCCTCCGTGGCGCCGGCCCCGGCCGTGTTCCTCAACGCCCAGTTCGAGGCCGACCTGACCGATCTCGACGAGGCCGACGCCCGCGAGATGCTCGAGGACTCCGGCCTGAGCGAGTCCGGCCTGGACCAGCTGGCCCGCGTCGGCTTCGACATCCTCGGCCTGCAGACCTTCCTGACCGCCGGCGTCAAGGAGGTGCGCGCCTGGCAGATCCACAAGGGCTGGACCGCCCCGCAGGCCGCCGGCGTGATCCACACCGATTTCGAGAAGGGCTTCATCAAGGCCGACATCGTCTCCTACGACGATTTCGTCGCTGCCGAGGGCTCCATGGTCAAGATCAAGGAGGAAGGCAAGCTGCGCCAGGAAGGCCGCGACTACGTCATGCAGGACGGCGATATCGTGGAGTTTAAATTTAACGTCTCCAAATAGGGGGTAGGACCCCTGCAAAACGGCGGAATTCCAGCGTTTCCGGTCTCCGGACACGCGCGGATTCCGCCGTTTTTCGATTACTGGGAAATGGCCGTTTCTGCCACGTATCTGGCCGTTTGTGGCCCGGATAGAGTGCCAATAGAGTGCCTTTTTTGAAGGGCGCTCGCGGGTCTGCTCCGAGGGTGCTCCCGACACGGGAGGAACATCATGGCAACGACAGGTAGACGACGTACGAAGGGGTCTGGCAGCATCATCCACCGCGCGGACGGGACGTGGGAGTTCCGCCGCGAGATCGAACCCGACCCGGCCACAGGCAAACGTCGGTACGTCACGGCCAAGGGCCGCACGAAGGCCGACGCGCGCGAACGGTTCGACGCGAAGGTCGCCCAGATGGAGCGCACCGGCCTGTTGCCCGGCTCGAAGAGTCCCTACCTCAAGGACTATGCGGAACGCTGGCTCGAGGAATACCGCGTGAACGTCAAGCCGACCACGTACCGCACCCGCGCCGGCCGCATCAGGGCGTGCATGCAGGTCATCGGCCATGTACGCCTGACGGACCTGACCGCCGACCACATCCGCAAATGCATGCGCGTGCTGTCCAAACGACTCGCCCCCTCCACGCTCAAGGACCACTTCGTGAGTCTGAAGATGATGCTCGACCAGGCCGAGCTCGACGGGCTCATCCCCATAGACCCGTGCCGCCGCGTCAGGCCGCCGCGCGTGGAACCCACCGAGGTGCGCATCCTCTCCCCCAACGAGCCGAAACGACTGATCGACGCCGTGCCCCACCGGGGCGCCGTCCGGCGCGGGCCGCAGCCCACCGCCGACACCGACGAGTCATGGATGCTGCTGTTCGAGCTCGCGTTCGCCGCCGGACTGCGCGAGGGCGAACGCTACGCGCTCATGCCGTTCGAGCTGGAACGCCGCGACGGCGTGCCCGGCATCGACGTGCGACAGCAGATCCAGCAGTACGGCCGCCCCGGCGAGGTGGAGATACCAGGATGGCTCAAGGCCGAACACCTGTACGGCATCCTGTGGCTCACCACACCCAAGACCCACGCAGCCCGCCGGTTCGTGCCCATCTCCGAAAGCCTGTGGGAGCGCCTCTGGACACGCATACGACGGCTCGGAATCAAACCCCACGAACTCGTGTTCACCAACTCGCGCGGCAACCCTATACGCAACTCCACCGAACGCTACAACTGGAACAAGGCGCTCGCCGCCGCCGGCCTGCCCAAGGTCAACGTGCACAGCGCGCGCCACTGGACCGCGTCGATGACGGCCCGCGCGAACATGCCCGACGACGCGCGCACCGCGATCATGGGTCACACCAGCATCAGCATGACCAACCACTACACCCACAGGGACGCGGCCAGCCTCGCCGCGCTCCTCGGACGGGCCATCCCCGACCTGCACGACGACACGGACGTCATCGACGCCCAGATCATCGAAGAAGCAGCCTGAACACAGGACGGCCCCGGCCGCTCGCAGTGAGCGGTCGGGGGGCCGACGGCTTTACCGTGATCGTCCGGATCACTCGCAGTGCGGCGTATGCGCGATATCGTCGCGGTAGCGCGCATACGTGTTCAGGGACGTGGCGACTGGCCGTTCACTCCAGATTGCCTTCGTCTCCATTCGATGCGCTTTCGACCTGCCCCTGTATGGTCTCGGTCGATTCGATGATTGCCCGAAGCCGTTCCATTGCCGGAACATCGTCCGCCAATTTCTCGCGCTGTCTGTCCGCCTCGCGCTTCAGCATTTCGTAGCGTCGAGCCTTGTCATAGCCCTGCTGGATGAACATGGCGCTCAATGCCTCGATGTTCTGGAGGATGACCAGATCCCGTACGGAGGCATAGTCGCGCATATTGCCCTTCCACCCCTCGTGGGTACTTTTCCATTCGCTGGCCTTTTGCCCGAATACCGCCAAGTTGATGACGTCAGCCTCGCTGGCATAGGCCAGGCGTTCCCGCCATTTCGGCAGATCCCGGCTTTGCAGCGTGTCCTTCACGGCATCGGTATGCAAACGGTAGTTCGTCTTGGCGAGTTCGCGTCTTGCCTGCCACTCGATGCCGGAACGCTGCTGTTCCGCCGCCTTGAGCCGCTGGTAGTCCTTGATTATGAACAGATGGAATTCGGGGCTGATCCACGAGGCGAATGCGAATGCGATATCCTTGTGCGCGTATGTGCCTCCCGATCGTCCCCGTTCCGCGCGTATGCCGATGGCGTGTGTCTGGTCGACCCATTCGGCGGATGACAAGCTGAACACGTTACGTCCGGATTTGGCTTGGATGGCGGCCGCGGCGTGCTCGTCGAAGTCGGGATTGGAGATATGTTCCCATGCGGTCAGGAACTGTATGGTGTCTGAGTTGCGGAGCCATCGGCGAATGACTTCCGCAGGACGGCTGCTTTCGTGACGTGCCATGTCGGTGAGACTGATATAGTCTTCGCCGCCGACTGCTCGTATGGTTATGTCCACGTCTTGCGCGTGGATTCTTGAAATGTTATCCACCGTGATTCCCTTTCAAAATCAACGTTTGTTGGTTGTCCGCATCTAAAAGTGACCGAATTCGGCTCTTTTTAGCAATCAGAAAAAGGTGTATAATGAAAGTTTCCCTATTTCGTGATGTTGTTGTTCGAGTAGTATTCATATGCGGAGTCGAACGATTCGGTGAAGAGACGTCGCATCATCTCCACCGCGTCGACGAACGCCTTTCTCGATGACGTGCGCGCGGTGCTCCAGAACAGAGACCGGTACAAGGGGGCTCGGCGTTGCTCGAAATCGCGTTTATCGGCCACATATTCATCGCTGAAGTATTTCGCATAGGCGACCTGGTCGGCTTCGCTGGTGTTGAATGCAGCCAGCTTCGCGGATAGGTCGCAGACCTGCTGGACACGGGTAAGCGCGTCGGTTCCTGCGAAGTATCCGGGATCGTGAAGAGCCAGCCCGAAGAGCAGTTTGAGCATTCGCTTCGATGCGCGGACTCTGGTGATTGGCACAGACAGGCTGGCAATGGATATGATGCCCGAGTTCAGATCCTCTATACTGGAGATCTCGTCGGTGTTCAGAGTGCGCAGTCCCTCCACGAAGGAGATCAGGGCCCGGTCCGCGGCGTTCATCTGGAGTTTCTCGAACCATGCTCCGAGTACGGAGTAGTAGACCTTTTCCAGTTCGGCTCGTTTGAAGCCGCTGCAGTTGACCTTGTCCAAAAATGCCTGTGCGGGGATTCGGTCGAAGTACTGGCTCATGGGATTATCGGGCAAGGCGTTGATGATCTCACCCGCGCGTAGTTTCTCCTGGTTCTGGAGCACTTTGAAATAGTTGCGTATCTGGGTGGGGTCGGCGGCCTGCATGGTGTACACCGGAATGTTATACGTGTTGAAGTTCATGCGGATGCTTTCGGGGAGATCCTTGAACGACAGCCTCTTCGCCCGGTGCATACGGGCGAGTCCGTCGGGGTCTGAGTCTCCCACAATACGGTCGATGATGTCCTTTGCCTGGTCGGAGTTCTTTTTGCTGAGTTGGTACCAGTCATCGTAATTGTCGATCCAATGTCCAACGTTGCCGCATTCCATGAACCGGAAGATGGTGGTGAGGCGTTGTTTGCCGTCGACGAGTTCCTGCCTTGCGTTCTTGTCGTTCGCGTGGTCGAGGTTATTGATGACGATGTTGCCGATCGGGTAGTTGAGGATAATGCTCAGTACGAGCTGATCCTTGTAATCATTAGACCAGATGTATCCGCGCTGGTAGTCGGGTGAGATGTCGAGGCCATTGGCTCGTATGTTCTTGATCGATGCCATCAGCGAGATGATCGGTAGTTGTGATGGGGTGATGTTCAAACGCTGAAAAATCATCATGTACTCCTTAGAATATACGCAAATATCATATTTCTAGTTAAGAAGAGTAGCATATACCTTAGAATATAAGTAACCAAAGCCCTTAGAATCTAAAAACTTCAAGACCGGCGACATGAAACTCAGCGAGTTCGCCGCCGCAGCCCTTGCCCTCAACCGCAAACCCAGCGAACTCCTCGCCGCCGCCGAACAGAACCGCCCCGGCGCTCGCAAAGAGCGACCGGGGCGGTTCGCGTATGGACGAAGCTACGCGGCGAGTTCCACGGGAGCCCGCTCTTCCAATTTGGAGTAGGGGATGACGGTCACGCCGTAGTTGCGGAACGCGGTAAGCGCGCCGCGCTGCAACGGCGTCTGCCGATCGTCGCCGATGACTATCAGTTCGGACTCCTTGCGCTTGGGATCCTTCTTCGTGTCATCCCATCCGAACATGATGTCCTTCACGGCGTCCTTGTCGAATCGATTCGGAGCCTGGCAGAACCGGGTCGGATGGTTGGCGCTGCGCTGGAACAGGAAGTCGAAGCTGTGCTCGTAGCTGGATACGCCGCGAATGCCCACGTTCGGAGTGTAGAACACCTGGCATGCATCGAGCTTCAGCGCCACATCGTCGGCGAAATAGGACAGCACCCTCTTCTGCGAGGTCTCCAGCATGGAGCCGATGTCGGTCAACGCCTGCACGAAACGGTTCATCGCGTCCGGCCGGCTTCCCTCGGTCTCCAAGGTGATCTGCCCGTCGTCGCCGACCACGGCGCCGAAACGCAGGGCGAGGCGATTGATGCGCTCGCGTCTCGATTCGGTGATGGTGACGCCGTTGAGGTCGAAGGACGCCATCGTGTACCCGTCGTCGGTGAACGAGGTGACTCCGTCGGTGGTGCGGACGTAGAAGCACAGGTCGTCGTTGGAGCGGTCGAGGAACGGCAGGGTGACCTCGCGCCATTCGCCGACGTTGCGCACGGACGATTCGCGTTTGAGCCATTCGCCGTATTCCGCGATGAGCTCGTCGGTGGACGTGGTGGCGTTCATATCAGTTTCTCCTGGAAGTCCGGTCTGCGGATGACGTTGAATCTGTCCAACAGCCTTATTGTATCGTTCACGAAGTCCGGCGATTCGATGTCCGCGGCCTGGGCGTTCCAGTCGTCCTCGCCTTCCTTGTAGATGTGCCAGTGGGTTCCGCTGATTCTTGTGCCGTCGGGGTTCGTGTGGGTCGAGCCGTTCACGCACAGCCGCAGCAGGGGCACGCCGAGCCGTGTGATTCGAGCGGACATGGAGTGGCGGTCGGCGTTGATCGCGCCCTTGAACACGGCTATGGTGAATTTCTCCCCGTCGTCGCCGAGCACGTGGAATTCGGCGTTGCGTTCTCCGGCCACGGGCATGACAAACAGCTTCTCTATTGAGTTCTTCACCTCGGCGATAAGACGTTCCGCCTCGTCCTGCGAAAGCGTATAGATCGGCTTGCGGTTCTTTCTTGACATTTTCCCTTCTCCTATCTGAACGCGGCCGAATGAATCACTTGACGTTTACCTTGTTCTCGGCCTTGATACGGTTTGCCCATGCGTCGATGTCGATGTCCTCGTGGTTGGCTTCCGGCGATTGTTCATCGTCAACAGGGCGCTCGCCGGCGAGCGCAGGCTTCGGCTTAGTTAGGCGTTCGTCACCTTCGACAAATACAAGAGTTGCTGCCGGCACGAATGACTCTGGCGAGTTGTTTTGAACTCTTTTGGCTATCGATTCTCCGTCTTTAACGAGATCTGCTGCATTTTCGTCCAGCGCTTCGCAAAACGCCTCAAAAGATTCGAGATCAATGGTTCTCTCGGCTCTTAGTATCTTCGATAGCTGCGATTGGCTGAGCTGAATTGCCGCAGCCATTTCCGCTTGCGTCACACCATGAAATGCCATGCGACCTTTCATGACCTGCGCCATTGCTTTACCGAAAGTCGAAATATTCTTCATGAACTAGATTATTCCACCGACACGCCAAATAGTCCAAAAATTGACACGAGTAGTTTCCTTGAACTATAAATAGTTCACATGAACTACTTAAGTCTCAACAAACTTGTAGTGTTGAATATTCGTGCACTGCTCGGCTCTCGCCGCGAAAGCATCGAAGCGCTCGCGTGCGCGACAAAGATTCCACTGTCCACGCTCAAGCGCCGTCTGCTGAACAAATCCCCCTTCACCTTGGAAGAGATAGAACTAATCGCTAAGCATTTTGCTGTAGCCGCGAGCGACCTCATATCTCCCAGCATCGCCATTCCTGCGCTCGCTGCTGAGAACACTATTCCAGCGCTCGCCGAAGGAGGCGCGCAATGAAGCAGATGAACAAGTCCGAGCTGGCTTCCATGGCTATGCGCCGAGGGTGCGCATTTTCTGCTCTAGCTCGTCGACGCGCCGAGCCATTGCCCGAAGAACTTCGTTCTGCGCTTCAAGCGCTAAACACAGCTGTTCGACTGTACGTGAGTCAACATCGCACGTTCTCGCATCAGGAATCTCAGACATGGCTTGCTCTGCTTGCTTTCGAAGACTCACTGCTCGTCCTTTCCCTCGCCGATGAGACAAGCCCAATCATACAGTCCATGTCTCCGGCCACCGAAAGCGAAATGGAATGATGGGCGGCCAGACGATAAGTAATGGAGCCCTGAAGGATTCCAGTCGCGTGCCGTTGGGCGAGCGTCTGGCGTGGACGCCGGCGCAGGCGGCTCAGGTGTACTCGCTGGATTACAAGGGCGTGCTGTGGGCCATCAACAACGGTGACCTGGACACGTTCCGTCCTCCCTACCGGGACGGCAAACCCGGGAAACGCAAGGTCACGCGAGCGGCGATGGACCGCTGGACCAAGTCAATGGAGGAATGACGAATGAACATACGAACGGAGGCAACGCTATGAGTCTGGAATCGTCTCTGACGTCGAATCTTGCGACATTGCTGGACGGGCTGCGGAAAGGTGACATGTACCGCCTGGACAATGCGATGCTCGATCCACGGGTCCTCTCCGCCGTTCTCGACACAGAGGGGTTCGGCCGGCTGGAGCGGGACATGAACCGTGAGGCCCTACTGCTCCAGCTCGATGCCGTGTCACGCTTCTGCCTAGAGGTCCTTGATTCGGCCTTCATCGGTCAGAGCGAGAACAGTCTCTTGTGCTCCATATCCGATGAAGTGCAACGTCTCCAAGTAGGGGGTAGCACCCCTGCAAAACGGCGGAATTCCAGCGTTTCCGGTCTCCGGGAGCGTGCGGATTCCGCCGTTTTTCGATTATTGGGAAATGGCCGTTCATACTCGGCGCTCGCGGTGAAGCGACCGGGGCACCGGCTCTCTCACGGAGACAGGCGGCCTGCAAAACGCCTGACGCGTTGAGGTAGGACCGGTGCCGACGACTTTGCCATGGTTACCCGGCCCACTCCCAGTGCAGCGGGTGCGCGATGCCGTCGCGGTATCGCGCACCCGTGTTCAGGAACGCGTCGACCTCCCGTGAATACAAGTTGTTGCCGTCGATCCTGTCCACCAGGTACATGAGTGCCAGCAATGCCTGTCCCACTGATTTTTGCTCGTATGCGAACGTGGGATATTCCCCTCTCATGTCGTGCGTCACGGGCGGGACGATGACCATTTCCCGATGCCACAGGCGAGAGTGGTGCGAGCACAGGTTGCGCAGATACACCATCGCGTGGATGATTTCCGAGGAGGTGCGCAGGTTCGTCCGCACTCCCAGAGAACGGTACAGTTCACGCAGAGCCTTGGTATCGTTATGCAGGCTCAGCATGCGGGATACGGTGTCGAAGGCATGGTCTCCATCGCCGCCCAAATCGGAACCGGTTCCCCGCTCTTCCGGTAGTGGCGGATGCACACTTCCTTGGACATGTCCATCCATTTGCTCATGTTACCGAGCAGGAATACGCGTAGCTCGTCGCCTTTACGGTTCTTAACCGGCTGGTATGAGTCGAGATCTTTATAGGAGTATGCGCCGCCGTTCTGGGCCACTAGATACGCGAACCGCGATCTGACCACGAGTTCGACCTTCGCGGTTCCTCGCAACACCACAGATCGCAGGCCGGAGTCCGATAGGTACGGTTCGATGAAGTCGTTGTCCGTGGTGCCGGCCTTGAACGTATTGTCGCCGTCGGCGGGGTCATTCTGGAAGACTTGAAAGTATCCGGAAAGCCGGTAGTAATTGTCGTTGTACAGCATGCGGCGCAAACGGTCCTCGTCCGTGATGATGAGACCGCGCGAGTGCATGATGCGGATCATCTCGTCGATGTTCTTGGCTGGTTTCATCGTTCACCACCGATATGAAAAGAGCCTCCCGGGTTGCGCACTGTTAGTAGGCGTGGAAGGCTGCTGTTGTTTATCATGCTAGCATCTGCTTGCATTGTCATCGTTCTCTTGCATGTCGGGAAACATTCCACCGGATATGCGGAATAGTTGAGAGCCGGGAAATCACTCGGCGTCTACTCTGTCTTCGGCTTTGATCCGATCGGGCGCTCATTTTCAGCGTGTCCATCCGGCTATCGCGGAAACGAATCCCGTGGAGAGGCGATTCTGCTTTCCTATTGCTCCTTGACGTCATGCGATGAACAGGCCCTGCCTCGGCTGCGTCTCCGACGCCCAAGCGAATTGGGCGACGGAAACGCAGGGAATTCGACGACGGCCATGATCGGGTGCTATCATGGCGAGCCATGTGTTCTTATTGCTGCATGCTGGCGCCGATGAACGGCGCCATGACGCTGAGGCCTGCCATCTAACGGGTGGGCGCGGCCCGCTGCCGGGCCGGCGCAAGCATATGCACGCACAAGCCACCGCGCGCGGAGCGGCTCAATGGAGCGATCCGCGGTAACACAGGAATGCCAGAACACCTATATGTCTGTTAATACCGAATCAAACACGCCCGATACAACCAACAACACAACCAACACATTGGCTTATGCAGCGGCCGACGCGGCGGACGACCCCGACCGCGGGTGGATGCGCCGCGTGGCGCTGCTGCTCACCGGCCAGGCCTTCTCATTGCTGGGCTCCAGCATCGTGCAGTACGCCATCTGGTGGTGGATCGTGATGCAGACGAACAGCGGCATGGGCATGCTGCTGGCCACCCTGTTCGGTGTGATGCCGCAGGCCATCGTCTCGATTTTCGGCGGCTCCTGGGCCGACCGGCACAACCGCAAGCTGCTCATCATGCTGCCCGACATGGTGATCGCCGCGGTCACCATCGCACTGTCGCTGAGCTTCGCGATGGGCTGGACGAGTCTCGCCATGATCTTCGTGGTGCTGCTCATCCGCTCGGCCGGCGGCGGCATCCAGACGCCCGCCGTCCAGTCGTTCATTCCCGACATCGTCCCTTCCGGCAAACTGCTGCGCGTCAACTCGATATACGGCGTGATCAACTCGGCGAACATGATCGTGGCGCCGGCCGTGGCCGCCGTGCTCATCAACGTGGTGCCGCTGTGGTCGATCCTGCTGATCGACGTGACCACGGCGATCATCGGCGTCGGCTTTGTGGCGATGATCAAGGCGCCGAAGAAGCGCACACCGGCCGCGGCCGTTCCCGGTCAGGCCTCGCTGCAACCAGCCGACGACAATGCCGACCGCTCGCCGTTCGCCGGCATCCGCCGCGTCCTCGCCGATCTCAAAGCGGGGCTCGTCTACACGTGGAACCGTCCGAACCTGCGCAATGTGGTGCTCGGCGACGCGCTGACCTGCTTCATCGCCGTCGCCCCGTTGAACCTGACGCTGCTGCTTATGACCCGCGAATACGAGGGCATCGATCTGAATCTCGGCTTCGTCAACCTGACCACCGCGTCAGACAAGCTCGCCGCCAACGAACTGGGGCTGAGCATCGGCATGCTGCTTGGCGGCGCGTTCATGTCCACCATCGGCGCCAAGGTCATCCGCAACCACATGTTCATGGTCGCGCTCGGCATCACCTTGGTGGGGGTCACCACGGTGGGGCTGGGCATCGCGCCGAACCTGCTGGTATACCTGCTCATAGATATGGCGTGCGGCGTTTCCTCGGCCATCTGCGTGGGCCCGATGCGCACCATCATGCAGACGGATTCCGACGAGAGGATGGTCGGCCGCGTCTTCGGCCTCGACACCACGCTGAGCACGCTCGGCATGCCGCTGGGCATGCTGATCTTCGCCCCGCTGGCCGATGTGATCCCGATCTCACTGGTGTTCGTCATCGGCGGCGTGCTCACCCTGCCCATCGGCATCTACCTGTTCGGCCAGGCCCGCGCGGCGGCACGCCAATCGGCGGCGCACACGGCATAGTACGTTCCCGGTTGCGGGAGATGCCGGCCGCAGAACAGTGACCAAATACTTGATGTTGCAGGGTTTTCGACCACCCCCAGTCGGCTGCGCCGACAGCCCCCCGCCAGCGGGGGCATACA
>OAXB01000401.1_pt1 | contig 12151 bp, 9 predicted proteins | sample 1501541 | NCBI WGS metagenome assembly OAXB01 (sample SAMEA2580302, study PRJEB22360) | human gut metagenome | biome: human gut; feature: human-associated habitat; material: faeces | place: Denmark | collected 2008/2010
CCGATTCATCGAAACGAGGGCCTGAACATGGGAATTATTGCCTGGATTATTTTTGACCTGATAGCCGGCATTATCGCCAAGCTAATCATGCCGGGGCGTGATGGTGGTGGATTTTTCCTGACCTGTATTCTCGGGATAGTCGGTGCGGTGGTCGGCGGCTGGCTGGCGACCATGTTTGGCATTGGCGGCTCCATCAGTGGTTTTAATCTGCACAGCTTCCTGGTGGCGGTGGTGGGAGCTATTCTCGTTCTGGGCATATTCCGCCTCCTGCGAAGAGAATAAGATTTTCATAAGGCGGATAGCGATACAGATGCCGCTATCCGCTTTCACATCAGAACGTATACTCGACACCTGCTTTACGGGTGAAAAAAATCAATATAGCACTTCGATATCCGATAAAGTCGGTTCCCGGTAACAACAACAGAATCCTTTTTTAATTATTGTTTCGTTGTTTTTGGTGTGATTCAGAAAATAAATATTTTAGACAGTAGCCAGTCAGGCGTTAAAAATGGGGCGGATAGTGAGGCGGTTTTGGCTGCGCTTATTGAACATTTAGAATTGATCAATCCTTCTGGCAGATTAAGCCAAAATACCCGTTCGGCAATGCTTCAGTTACGCGAAGAGGAATGGTCTGAATTCTTTTTTTGGTTGCTAAATTCTCTGGAGTGTCTGGATTATGTGATTATTAATTTAACTCCAGAAAGCAAAAAAACGTTGATGAGTGAACACCGTAACAATATTCAGGTAGCAATTGATGCTTTATATAGCCAACGTCGGCGTAAATCGCCGGATGATGAAAGTGAAACACTTACCCGTAGAAATGACGCTATCTTCGGCAACCACGTATGGCAAACATTTGCGCAATACTTCCCGCCAGGACTTGAAAAACCGTCTGTGTAGAAAAAACCATAGCTATGGTGTTATCTGCCGACAACGCCATCCGGAGAAGCCGAATGACGTTGTCGGAGTAAGCGCTGGTTAAGGTGTGGGTTGTGCCTCTTTGGTTGAGGGTTGCGTCGTTGCTGACTTAACGGTCGGACGCGTCGCCGGAACATTGTCACACGGTTGCTCTTTCGGGCAGATCAAATCCAGCATTTTCAGCGTCACGCCATTGGTCCAGCCAAAGCCATCCTGTAATGGATATTCGCCACCGCCGCCCCCCGTTCCGGTGGTGCTGACATCATATTTTTCCACCAGCTTTTTCTCCCGGTCATAGGTGTGCTGAACATTGGTCAGGAAGTGCCAGCTAATGTCCATCGCCACCTCTTTTTGCCCGTAGTTTTGTAATCCTTCTGTCGCGACCCACTGTAACGGTGCCCAGCCATTTGGCGCATCCCATTGTTGCCCACTTTTCACCGACGTGGTGTTCAGGCCGCCGGGTTGCAGCAGATGTGTTTTCGTCGCCGTCGCCATTTTGTTGGCGCGATCTTTCGCTGCCGCATTGACGTACAGCGGGAACAGGGCGGCCGCGGTTAACTGATTGCGCACTTTATGACTTTTCAGGTCGTAATCGGCATACCAGCCTTGTTGATCGTTCCACAGGTATTTTTCGATCCCTTTTTGACGGGCATTTGCCAGCGTTTCGTACTGGTTTGCCATCGCGTTATCTCCGGCAGCTTTGCTGGCGCGGGCGAGGATTTTTTCCATTTTAAACATCAGGCTGTTCAGATCGACCGGTACGATGCTGGTGGTGCGTAAGGTATTTAACTGCTGCGGGTTGTCCATCCAGCGCGAGCTGAAATCCCAGCCAGACGCAGCGGCAGAGCGCAGGTCGCGGTAAATTTCAGTGGCAGGTCGATTCGGATTGCTTTTGGCGGTGGCAATATCTTCCACCCATGACTCTGGTCGTGGCGTATCGCGATCGTCCCAGTAGCGGTTGAGAAGGGTACCATCCTGAAGTTTGACAACGCGTTTTTCCTGTTGTCCGGCTTGCAGGTTTTCAACACCGTCCATCCAGTAAGCATATTCTTTTTGCATTTGCGGCAGGTATTGCTTCAACGCGGCATCGCCTTCATGCTGCGCCAGTAACTCTACCATCAGGGCAAAGAAGGGCGGTTGCGAGCGGCTTAAATAGTAACTGCGGTTGCCGTTGGGAATATGACCGTAAGTGTCTATTTCATGAGCAAAATTGGCCACCATATCCGCGACTTTATCCCAGTGACCGCTTTCGGCAAGTCCTAACATGGTGAAGTAACTGTCCCAGTAATATACCTCGCGAAAGCGTCCGCCCGGCACGACATAAGGTTCCGGCAGCGGTAACAGAGAATCCCATTTTTCGGTGTTTTCGGTAGAACGCGTTAATACCGGCCAAAGTCCGTCAATATGTTCGCGCAGTGACTGCCCCTCTGGCGGAACATATTTCTCGCCTTCTTTCGGCAGGGTGAAATTGACGTTAACGAAATGGCGCAGATCAAATCCGCTCTGGTTTTGCTGCATCCGATAATCAGCAAGGATCATCAGCGGATCGCTGTTCGGCACGGCATCGGCAAAGGTTTTTTGGTCCGGAAAAAGTTTGGCGTTTTACACATCATTAAACAGCGGCCCTAATAAAATATCAGGCGGCTGTGGTGTTACCGGTGTTTCTTCTGCCTGCACCGATAGCGCAGCGAAACACAAAAAGATACAGGCTGGAATTAACGCCATTTTTTGCGGGCGAGAAGGTGCGGGGGATTTCATCAATCATTCTCCTTTGGCGAAACCGAATAAAACGGTATTCAAGTATCAGAAAACCTTAGTTCAGGATCGCACTAGCTGCATGATCGAAATCTCATTCTGCGAACTGTCAGGCATTTTAGAAAAGGGAATTAAAGGGATAAATAACGGCGAAATAGAGTGATCAAATAACGTCTGTTTATTAGCCAGCCAGCGGCGTTGGGTTCGTGATTAGCGAAGAAAAATCATCATAAATTGGTGAAAAATATAACAGGTAGTTAAAAACCATTAGTGCTGAGTAAATTGCCGGATGACATCAGAACGATGCCATCCGAACAGTGGCTTAACCCTGACGGTTGAAACGTTGCGTTTTAACGTCCAGCGTTAGCGTTTCTTCTGGTTGTATCGCATACAGTTTCTCACCCTGCTGGCAAATCCAGCCAATCCCCAGTTCACGGGCGATTAGGGCGCTGTGGGATACCGGACTTCCGGCGCTAAGGCAGATACCTTTTACAACCGCCGGATCCAGTTGCAGTACTGTGGAAGGATAAATGTTCTCCGCCAGTAGAATAGTTGGCGAGTTAAACTGCGGGAGTTCTTCTTTCGTTTGGGTCAGGTGGACTAGGGTGCGATGCAGAAGATCGTCCACATCAATATAGCGAGCTTGTAGATATTCATCATCCAGTTGCTGGTATTGCTGGCTAAGTTCTTTAAGAACTTGCTGCCAGGCATATTCTGCCGTGCAATGTTCATGCTGAAGGAGTTCGCTTGCCGCCGCCAGCAGTTCCGGATCATCTAACAGTGTATGGTGACCAGAAAAGATTGCGGCAATATCGTCAAGCCCGCTGGCTTCTGCTTTCGCTGTTAACGTCATCAGATCTAATAACGTGAAGTCAATAGCCTGGCGTAATCGATCTTGTTCTTCTTCCACGGTCAGGGTTGATTTTGCCTGTACCGTACATAAAACTGGTTGATAATAAAAGGCTTTACCCGAAACAGGCGGAACGGGACGCAGAGTAGGTGGAGCGACTTCCTCCGTTTCACCAAAGTTATCTTCAGCCAGCTGACGGAAAGCGATCAGTGCCTCTTCAGCTTCTGGCCCTTTCGCAATCAGGCGCAGCGTATCGTTATAGCGAACTTGTAGTAACGCAATCTGGTTAATACTCTCTGGTGTGACGCATTTGCCGTTTTTTTCCAGCAACATATCGGCATTAAATGTCGATAAGGTATAAACCAGCCGGGAGGCCGGACGTACATGCAGGCCGTTACGGTTTTTTATGACCACCGCCAGAGAACGGGCTTCTTCATCGTACGCAGGACATGTGTCAGAGATTTCAGTGTCGGAGGACGGTAAACCCAGTTGTTCACGTTTGGCTTCCAGCGCATGCATGGCGTCAAAGATAACTTTGTCGATATCCGCCCCCGAGGCCGCGCTGACCGTTGCTGCCAGTGTACCTTCGACCAACGGCGCAGCACACAAACGTACTTTTGCGGCGATCTCGGGAGCCAGCAATTCCAGCGCAGTTTCAGCACTCAATAATGCGCTACCCATATCCATCATGACCAGCACATGGTCGGCATCAGCAACAGATTCGATGGCCTCCATCACTTTGACGGCATCGGTACCAATGGGATTTTGTGGATCGTCAATTCCCGCGGCAATGGCGATTTTACAACTATCACTCATTAACATCTGACGGGCTAATTCACCGACACCTTCTCCCAGTCGGCTGCTATGTGAAACTATGACCAGGTTTACCATCACCAATTCCTTACTCTTTTGCGGCTAACGCCAACATTTGCATCATAAACATCACCGAGGTCGCGCCGGGATCCTGGTGACCAATACTGCGTTCACCGAGATAACTGGCGCGGCCTTTGCGGGCTTGCATCGTAATCGTACTTTGTGCAGCGGATTCGGCGATGCTACTGGCAGCTTCGAGCGCCACCGGAACAGAGAGATTTTGCTCGCTGGACTGACGTAACGATTCCACCACCGGCACCCACACATCACACATGGTTTTATCGCCAGGTTCGGCTTTCCCGCGACTGATTACGCCGTCCGCGCCATCGCGGAACATCTGATAAAGCTCTTCCAGTGTCAGGCTTTGCCGTGCCTGGGTCGCCTGTGCGGCGCGGATAAAGAAGGTACCGAACAGCGGACCACTGGCACCACCGACGCTGGAAAGCAGCGTCATACCGGTATTCTTGAGAATGAAACCGATATCTTTATCTGCGATAGCAGGGAGTTTTTCCACCACTTTGCTAAAGCCTCGGTTCATATTTAGCCCGTGGTCAGCATCGCCAATTTCGCGATCCAGTCCGGTAAGATACTCGCTCTCGGTGCTGAAAATATCGCCACAACGAGTGAGCCAGTTAACAATTTGAGTTCTGCTCAGTGACATTGCTTTCTCCTTATTTACCCCAGTTAAGGGCCGGGGTGTGGACCGGGGCGTCCCAGAGTGCCAGCGTTTCGTCATCAACTTTCAGTAAGGTGATTGAGAAACCGGTCATATCCAGTGAGGTGCAGTACGCGCCAATTAAATTACGTTCGATAGTCAATCCCGCTTGCTGGCAACGTGTGGTCAGGCGGTTATAGACGCCGTACAGCTCAGAAAGCGGAGTTGCGCCAAGATTGTTAACCAGCGCAATCACCCGATCGCCAGACTGGAGCGGTTGTTTGGTTTGTTGTTCTTCCTGCCAACTGCCTTGTTGATAATCCCAGAAACGCAAAGTGCGATGGTATGAGCCATTTACCAGCAGGGTGTCGAACATTTCATCGACGGTTTGATCAAGGGAAGAGAAGGGGCGGCGGTCAATACCCGGCTCACCATGAATGCCGACGCCAAACTCCATCTCATTATCCGCCAGGGTAAAAGAAGGTTTGCCCGCGGCAGGAACGGTACAGGCACCGAGAGCGATACCTATTGAGTGGCCTTGATTATTCAGCTTACGCCCCAGTTCCGCACAGGCGTCCAGTGAGTCGCCACGCTCCGCCGCTGCGCCTACGAGTTTTTCAATTAATACGGTGTTGGCAACGCCGCGTCGCCCGGCAGTATAAAGACTGTCTTTTACCGCAACGTCGTCATCAATGACCACAGTGGTCACTTTTACGCCGCTATCGTGCAGTAACTCGGTCGCTGTTTCAAAGTTAAGAATATCGCCGGTGTAATTTTTGATAATCAACAGTACACCTTCGCCGCCATCAACTTGCATGGCGCATTCAAAGATTTTATCGGGCGTCGGTGAGGTGAAAATTTCGCCCGGACAGGCCCCCGAAAGCATCCCCTGACCGATATAACCACAGTGCATCGGCTCGTGTCCGCTGCCGCCACCCGACAGCAGGGCGACTTTTCCTGCAACAGGGGCATCAGCTCGGGTGACATACACCGGATCCTGATGCAGTGTCAGCGATGGATGCGCTTTCGCCAGTCCTGCCAGTTGTTCGTCCAGTACGTCTTGCACATCATTGATCAATTTTTTCATTATTTTGCTCCAGCAATTACGGTAGGGCATGGATGATGTTCAACGACACGGCGACCACTGACTGCCGATGAATCCATTGTGCATCAGGCAAGGGAAAAGAAAATTAGCCCAAATTATGTTTCATAGTGAAACATATGCTTTAATGAATGTTCCATATTGAAACTTTTACGTGTATTAATACTTAAAATTGCGAGCCGGAACACCTTTTGTCATAAGGGATGCGGGATATGAGTGGCGCTTTTAACAACGATGGTCGGGGCATATCTCCCTTAATTGCAACCTCCTGGGAGCGATGCAATAAGCTGATGAAACGGGAGACATGGAACGTACCACATCAGGCCCAGGGCGTGACATTTGCTTCTATTTATCGGCGTAAGAAAGCGATGCTGACGCTCGGGCAGGCTGCGCTGGAAGATGCCTGGGAATATATGGCACCGCGAGAGTGTGCGCTGTTTATCCTCGATGAAACCGCCTGCATTCTCAGCCGTAATGGCGATCCGCAAACCTTGCAGCAGCTAAGTGCACTGGGATTCAATGACGGCACGTATTGCGCCGAGGGAATTATTGGTACTTGTGCGCTATCGTTAGCGGCTATCTCTGGTCAGGCCGTGAAAACGATGGCCGATCAACATTTCAAACAGGTACTCTGGAACTGGGCCTTTTGTGCAACGCCGTTGTTTGACAGCAAGGGCCGATTGACGGGAACAATAGCGCTGGCGTGTCCGGTTGAGCAAACTACCGCAGCTGATTTGCCGTTGACGTTGGCAATCGCCCGCGAGGTCGGAAATTTACTGCTGACGGACAGTTTGCTCGCTGAAACTAACCGTCATTTAAATCAACTTAATGCCCTGTTAGAAAGTATGGATGATGGCGTGATTAGCTGGGACGAGCAGGGTAATTTGCAATTTATTAATGCCCAGGCGGCGCGGGTCTTGCGCCTTGACGCGACGGCAAGTCAGGGACGGGCAATCACTGAACTCTTAACGTTACCCGCCGTATTGCAACAAGCAATAAAACAGGCACATCCGCTCAAACACGTAGAAGCAACCTTTGAAAGCCAGCACCAGTTTATTGATGCGGTGATAACCCTTAAACCGATAATAGAAACGCAGGGAACCAGCTTTATTTTGTTGCTCCATCCTGTGGAACAGATGCGGCAGTTGATGACCAGTCAATTAGGAAAAGTCAGCCATACCTTCGCTCATATGCCACAGGACGATCCGCAAACCCGCCGCTTGATTCATTTTGGTCGCCAGGCGGCGCGCAGTAGCTTTCCTGTCCTGCTTTGTGGAGAAGAGGGCGTGGGCAAGGCACTGCTAAGTCAGGCAATTCATAATGAAAGCGAGCGTGCTGCAGGTCCTTATATCGCCGTCAATTGTGAGTTATATGGTGATGCTGCGCTGGCGGAAGAATTTATTGGTGGCGATCGCACGGACAATGAAAATGGCCGTCTGAGTCGGCTGGAACTGGCACACGGCGGCACGCTGTTTCTTGAAAAGATTGAATATCTGGCGGTGGAGTTACAGTCTGCTTTGCTTCAGGTTATCAAGCAGGGGGTTATCACGCGACTGGATGCGCGGCGTTTAATACCAATTGATGTCAAAGTGATTGCAACAACGACCGCGGACCTCGCAATGCTGGTGGAACAAAATCGTTTTAGTCGCCAGCTGTATTACGCGCTGCATGCATTTGAAATTACCATCCCGCCTCTGCGTATGCGGCGTGGCAGCATTCCGGCGCTGGTGAATAACAAATTACGCAGTCTTGAAAAACGCTTCTCTACGCGGCTGAAAATTGATGACGATGCCCTCGCTCGCCTGGTTTCTTGTGCATGGCCAGGCAACGATTTTGAACTTTACAGCGTCATCGAGAATCTTGCTCTGAGTAGTGATAACGGGCGCATTCGCGTCAGTGATTTGCCGGAACATCTGTTTACCGAGCAGGCGACAGATGATGTCAGCGCCACCCGCCTTTCCACCAGTCTGTCATTTGCGGAAGTTGAAAAAGAGGCAATTATTAACGCAGCCCAGGTCACAGGCGGTCGCATTCAGGAAATGTCGGCTTTACTTGGGATCGGCCGCACTACGCTGTGGCGGAAAATGAAGCAACATGGCATTGATGCAGGGCAGTTTAAGCGCCGGGTATGAAAGACAGAAACGATTTCTGATACATCAGAGTGATCTGTATTTCATTCCGGCGCACGCTAACAATTTTCAGCATCGTTTAAGGGCTTGTCTATCCCGCACTTAAAAGCTGAAGCGATATCCTCCGTTGACTTGCTTCTGATCAAAGAGGTTACCCTGCGTGTAATCCGCTTCGAGATAGAATGTGTGCTGTTTGTTATACTGTGCACTGACTCCCACGCCGTTATTCCAGCCATTACCTTTGAAACTGTACTTCTCCCGGGAGTTGTTCAACAGATATTCGGTATCCCCTGAAAACTCGCGGATAGCGCCAGTCTTCACATAGACATTCAGCTGGCTGTTGCCTGCGGTGATGTCATACCCCAGTATCATGCTGGCACGCCCCAGCAGCGATTCGTAGTGATTCAGATGTATATTGAGGCCATTACTCGCCTTCATAGTCATCTCATTCTGGTGGCTGTATGTAAGCTGGGTTTGCGGCTCTATATAGAACCCATAACCAGTAGGGGACAGGTTGAACCTCTGCCCGGCTTCCAGGGAGATGCTCATTCCATTCGCAGTGCCGTTGGCGTTAACGCCGTTGTTCTGACTGTCCAGTACGTGGAAACTATTTTTCTGGCGCGATGCTTTTATAACGAGATCGCTGTAAAAACCGTTTTGTGCCATGTAACTGGCGTACATTCCCATGTAGTCTGAACGTGCGGTACCGTCGCCTCCGCTATAGTCCGGCGATGCATGTGTTGAGCCAATATACAGACCGACATACAACGGCATTACATCAGAGAGACGTTTATCCCCACCAAACTGGATACCGCTGTAACCCATGTCAAAGCCGCTCAGTTTGCCACTGGCAAAGGAGTCCAGGCTTCCCCCATAACTGCGCAACCAGATATTACCGTCTTTACTCTGATTTCGCAGGTCACCCATCCGTTGCATCAGCGTACGGTTTTCAACATAGTTCAATAAGTAACCGACATTGAGATAATTGCCGCCAGCATCTGCGGTCGTGGTGGGTTTAGGCGTGGGAGCGGGTTCAGGCGTAGGATCGGGGTTGACTATGGGAGGCTGAGCGGGAGCTGGTGTGGGTTCAGGATTAGGAGTCGGTTCCGGAACTGTCCCGGAAGCGTAAAGCTCCCAGTTAGTGCCATTTTTACGCACATCGTACAGATATCCCCCCAACTCAACCTGAGAAGACGCGCTGAACGAGGCCGCGCCGTCAGTGGTTTTTACCACTGTCAGAACTTCATTTCCCGTTGTGGCCTCGCTGCCCTGGTTGCGGATAGCCAATACGTGATTACCAGCACTACTCCCGCTGATATTCAATAAATCCCCTTTATTATTAACGCCATTACCCTCGCCAACAACATCAGCACGCATAATAAAGGTACTGTTACCGCTCAGGTTCTCTACGTTTAATGTGGCAAATGTGCCGGCAGTTGACCCGTGGCTGGCAAAATCGACAGTTGAATGGCTCAGCGCCAGCGTGTCGAGATTAGAATTACTTGTTACGTTCCAGACGCTGTTATTCATTGCAACGTCCAGTTTTCCGCCATTGACATTATCGCTGAGGGAGGAACCTGTCCAAACCGACCCAGGGTGCATATCCAGATTGATTAGCCCACCTTTGGAAAGAACGCTACCGTTGATAAGCATACGACCCGAGGCGTTGATGCGGCTGGCGGCATAACCATCGTCATGTTGCGTTGCGATGGCCATCTGGTCGGGTGTACTCATATCAATGACCAGATCGCTCGTGAGGTCGATCTGGCTGTTGGTCATGGCATAAATTCCCCTGGCTCCTGCCGCGCCGGTGATAGCCAAACTGTCTCCGGTTATTCTACCGCCGCTGAGAGCCCACAAACCCAGCGCCAGACTGCCATTACGATCAACTGTAATATCGGTATTTTGCATGTTGACAACAGCCGTTGCCGTCTGGGCCGAGGCACCATAAGAACCGCCGGAAAAGATGCTGTTTCGTTGCGCTGCCGTGCCAGTAAAATTGATTATCGCGTCTGAACCACTGGTGACGAGGCCACCGCCCTGCGCGGAAGAAATATGGCTATCTGCACCGATAGTGGTTGTACCACCACGAACTTCGACGCCATTGGCCGCGGCTCCAGTTACATCAACAGTGAGTGCATTCGCGCTAACCTGGCCAAAGCTCCAGAGGCCGTGAGCATTATCGCCATTGGTTTTAATGGTACTGTTTGTTCCGAGATCGACAACAGAGTTTTTCTGTACGTTTATCCCCATGGCGCTGTAGCCCTGAACATCGATTGTCAGGTCTGTAGCCGTAAAACGCGCAGCACCATTGGCGTTATTGCCGTTGAGACCACCGATATAAACACCTGTACTTCCATCGGTCGTGATTTTACTTCCGCTTCCAAGATCGACACTGGTGCCATAGTCATTGATGGTTAGGCCTATACCGTTCGAGTTTTCAATGGTGAATTGAGTGGCTGTTAGTGTTGAGCTATGCCCAATAATGATGCCGTCATCGTTACTCTTAATGGTGCTGCCTGTGCCTAAGTCAGCATGGGTATAGTCACCAATTAAGTTAATGCCGATGGCAGAGGTTTGACCAACAACATCTACTGTGAGTCGGTTAGCTGTCAGGGAGCTGTTTTTGCCCTGAATAATGATTCCTTTTGCATATCCAGAGGCGTCGTTGACATTGACGGTGACATCATTACCCAGGTTGATATTGCCAGGCGTGTTTCCTGCTGGGGTCATTACACCATAGAGGTTTCCTGATGGATCGGCGGTATCTCCTGTAATTCTGTCACCATCATTAATAGTAATATTGGTGCCATATTGACTTCCTGTATCAGCAGCTATCAGCAGGGGGGAAAAGATAATTGCATTCAAACCAATAGCGCCAAATTTTATCAGTTGAATTGAGGGCGAACGGATTTTTAATTCAGCGAGACGATCTGCTTTGGTATTCCCATTGTGTTGTTTGATGCCCATACCACTCCTATATAGTACCCAGACTATGGGTCTATGGATTTTGTCATTTTGTTTAAATCAATGAATAATATCCTCTTATCATCATGATATTTGTATGGTGCAATCATGATGAGCTTCTCAGAGAATAATTCTCTATTACCGGGCAAAATCAGGAACACAGGAATTAATATATATTTAACATCCCCCTTACAAAGGTGAGTTTATATCGAGTTATTCCCTAAGTTGTCGTTACTTATTCCAATTCGTTACTATAAATATGGCAAAAATATTACAACAAACAGCGGTTAAAAAATTTGGTGAAGATTTTTTGTAATAATCCTAATTAGTTATGGGAATTTCGCTTGATGTATCTGCATAACAAAAACAATATGCGCCATTTTTGCATTACTAATAAGAAAAAGCAAAAAACATCGATATTCATTTTTGGTCAATGGGTTTTCTGGCCTATCGTTGTTATTGTGCTACTGGTTATCATTTTCATCTTGCCAGCATATTGGAGCGTGATCAATTTTGATCAGCTGTGAAGGGGGCTGATGTGTAGTGATACAAAAACTTACGTTATATCACTGCTAATGAGATATCCGTCATCTGAACACTTATGTCTTTAATTATTCTCGTGGTTCACTATAGGCAATAAGCACAAAAGTGTAGGATGTTACAAGAATGATTAGGACTCGGTGAAATGAAAAATCCACGCAATTGCGTGGATTTTATATACTTTTGCGCTCTTCATGAGATTTAGCGAAACCTCATGAGACAATAAATTAATTAGACGTTGAAAAGGAAGTTCATCACATCGCCATCTTTCACGATGTAATCTTTACCTTCTGCACGCATTTTGCCTGCTTCTTTCGCGCCTTGTTCACCTTTGTAAGTGATGAAATCTTCAAACGAGATGG
>OAXB01000403.1_pt1 | contig 12110 bp, 12 predicted proteins | sample 1501541 | NCBI WGS metagenome assembly OAXB01 (sample SAMEA2580302, study PRJEB22360) | human gut metagenome | biome: human gut; feature: human-associated habitat; material: faeces | place: Denmark | collected 2008/2010
TTTTGGCCTGCCCACCGCGCGTGGGGCCCGCGGGGCCGCCTGCCGGTCTCAGCGTGCCGGGCGTTGCCCGCGCCGTTGTTGGTCAGCAGGAAGCCATTAAATGGGATAAAGCGCCATGCCGTTTTTGCGGTACTGGTTGTGGCGTTCTGGTCGGAACGCAACAGGGGCGTGTGGTGGCCTGTCAGGGCGACCCGGACGCACCGGTTAACCGTGGTCTGAACTGCATTAAGGGCTATTTCCTGCCCAAAATTATGTACGGTAAAGACCGTTTGACGCAGCCGCTTCTGCGTATGAAAAACGGTAAATATGACAAAGAAGGCGAGTTCACCCCAATCACCTGGGATCAAGCCTTTGATGTGATGGAAGAGAAATTCAAAACCGCCCTGAAAGAAAAAGGGCCGGAGTCGATCGGTATGTTCGGTTCTGGTCAGTGGACTATCTGGGAAGGTTATGCCGCGTCCAAGTTGTTCAAAGCGGGCTTCCGTTCTAACAACATCGACCCGAACGCACGCCACTGTATGGCGTCGGCGGTCGTTGGCTTTATGCGTACCTTTGGTATGGATGAGCCGATGGGCTGCTATGACGATATCGAGCAGGCTGACGCGTTTGTGCTGTGGGGCGCAAACATGGCGGAGATGCACCCGATCCTCTGGTCGCGTATCACTAACCGTCGTCTCTCTAACCAGAACGTTACCGTGGCGGTGCTTTCTACTTACCAGCATCGTAGCTTTGAACTGGCGGATAACGGCATCATCTTTACGCCGCAGTCTGACCTGGTGATCCTGAACTATATCGCCAACTATATCATTCAAAACAATGCGATAAATCAGGACTTCTTCAGCAAACACGTCAACCTGCGTAAAGGGGCGACGGACATCGGCTACGGTTTACGTCCAACCCATCCGCTGGAAAAAGCGGCGAAAAATCCGGGTTCCGATGCTTCCGAGCCGATGAGCTTTGAAGATTACAAAGCCTTTGTTGCCGAATATACGCTGGAAAAAACCGCTGAAATGACCGGCGTGCCAAAAGATCAGTTGGAACAACTGGCGCAACTGTATGCCGATCCGAACAAGAAAGTCATCTCCTACTGGACGATGGGCTTCAACCAGCATACCCGCGGCGTGTGGGCCAACAACCTGGTCTACAACCTGCATCTGCTGACCGGCAAAATTTCCCAGCCGGGTTGCGGTCCGTTCTCCCTCACGGGTCAGCCTTCCGCGTGTGGTACTGCGCGTGAAGTGGGCACCTTTGCTCACCGTCTGCCAGCGGACATGGTGGTGACCAACGAGAAACACCGTGATATCTGCGAGAAGAAGTGGAATATCCCGAGCGGCACCATTCCGGCAAAAATCGGTCTGCACGCGGTAGCACAAGACCGTGCGCTGAAAGACGGCACGCTGAATGTTTACTGGACCATGTGTACCAATAACATGCAGGCCGGGCCGAACATTAATGAAGAGCGTATGCCGGGCTGGCGCGATCCGCGCAACTTTATCATCGTTTCCGATCCATATCCGACAGTCAGTGCGCTGGCCGCGGACTTGATTCTGCCGACAGCAATGTGGGTAGAGAAAGAGGGGGCTTACGGTAACGCAGAACGCCGTACTCAGTTCTGGCGTCAACAGGTACAGGCACCGGGCGAAGCAAAATCGGATCTCTGGCAGTTAGTCCAGTTCTCCCGCCGCTTCAAAACTGAAGAAGTGTGGCCGGAAGAGCTGCTGGCGAAGAAACCGGAGCTGCGTGGCAAAACGCTGTACGAGGTACTGTATGCCACCCCGGAAGTGAGCAAATTCCCGGTATCCGAACTGGCAGAAGATCAACTTAATGATGAATCCCGCGAGCTGGGCTTCTATCTGCAAAAAGGGCTGTTCGAAGAGTACGCATGGTTTGGCCGCGGTCACGGTCACGATCTGGCACCGTTCGATGACTACCACAAAGCACGCGGCCTGCGCTGGCCGGTAGTTAACGGTAAAGAAACGCAGTGGCGTTACAGTGAAGGCAACGACCCGTATGTGAAAGCGGGCGAAGGCTACAAGTTCTACGGTAAACCGGATGGCAAAGCGGTGATCTTCGCACTGCCGTTTGAACCGGCGGCGGAAGCGCCGGATGAAGAATACGATCTGTGGCTCTCTACCGGGCGCGTACTGGAGCACTGGCATACCGGCAGTATGACTCGCCGTGTACCAGAACTGCACCGTGCCTTCCCGGAAGCGGTCCTGTTTATTCACCCGCTGGATGCGAAAGCGCGTGACCTGCGTCGTGGTGACAAAGTGAAAGTGGTTTCTCGTCGTGGCGAAGTGATCTCGATTGTCGAAACGCGCGGTCGTAACCGTCCGCCGCAGGGCCTGGTGTATATGCCGTTTTTCGACGCCGCACAGTTGGTTAACAAACTGACGCTGGACGCGACCGATCCGCTCTCGAAAGAGACGGACTTTAAGAAGTGCGCGGTCAAACTGGAGAAGGTGTAAGCCATTATGTCCCGGTCAGCGAAACCTCAAAATGGTCGCCGCCGCTTTCTGCGCGATGTCGTTCGCACAGCAGGCGGGCTGGCTGCCGTGGGTGTGGCGCTGGGGTTACAACAGCAAACCGCACGCGCATCTGGCGTGCGGTTGCGCCCGCCCGGAGCCATAAACGAGAACGCCTTTGCCAGTGCCTGTGTGCGTTGCGGGCAGTGTGTTCAGGCTTGCCCTTACGACACCTTAAAGCTGGCGACGTTGGCCTCTGGCCTGTCGGCGGGCACGCCGTACTTTGTGGCGCGCGATATTCCTTGCGAAATGTGTGAGGACGTACCGTGTGCCAAAGTGTGCCCGAGTGGTGCGCTGGATCGTGAAATCGAATCGATCGACGACGCGCGGATGGGACTGGCAGTGCTGGTGGATCAGGAGAACTGCCTCAACTTTCAGGGGCTGCGCTGCGATGTCTGTTATCGCGAATGCCCGAAAATTGATGAGGCGATTACCCTGGAACTGGAGCGCAACACGCGTACCGGTAAACACGCCCGTTTTCTGCCAACGGTTCACAGCGATGCCTGCACCGGCTGCGGTAAGTGCGAAAAAGTGTGCGTACTGGAGCAACCGGCAATCAAGGTGTTACCGCTGTCACTGGCGAAAGGGGAGTTAGGTCACCATTACCGCTTCGGCTGGCTGGAGGGGAACGATGGCAAATCGTAAACGTGACGCCGGGCGCGAGGCGCTGGCGAAAAAAGGCTGGTGGCGTAGTCACCGTTGGCTGGTGTTGCGTCGCCTTTGTCAGTTCTTCGTACTGGGAATGTTTTTGAGCGGCCCGTGGTTTGGTGTGTGGATCTTGCACGGCAACTATAGCAGTAGCTTGTTACTCGACACCATTCCGCTGACCGATCCGCTGATGACGCTGCAAAGCCTTGCCAGCGGTCATCTACCTGCCACAGTGGCGTTGACCGGCGCAGTGATTATCACTGTGCTCTACGCCCTGGCAGGAAAGCGATTATTTTGCAGTTGGGTCTGTCCGCTGAACCCGATTACCGATTTAGCAAACTGGTTACGCAGGCGATTTGACCTCAATCAGTCTGCGACGATCCCGCGGCACATTCGCTACGTGCTGCTGGTCGTCATACTGGTGGGATCGGCCTTAACCGGCACACTCATCTGGGAATGGATTAACCCTGTTTCCCTGATGGGGCGCAGCCTGGTAATGGGATTCGGCAGCGGCGCGCTGCTTATTCTCGCGCTGTTTTTATTTGATCTACTGGTCGTTGAACACGGCTGGTGCGGTCACATTTGCCCGGTCGGTGCGCTGTATGGCGTGTTGGGTAGCAAAGGTATTGTTACCGTTGCGGCTACCGATCGGCAGAAATGTAACCGCTGTATGGATTGTTTTCATGTTTGCCCGGAACCGCATGTACTACGTGCCCCGGTGCTGGATGAACAAAGCCCGGTGCAGGTCACCAGCCGCGATTGCATGACGTGCGGTCGCTGCGTGGATGTCTGTTCTGAGGATGTATTTACAATAACTACACGATGGAGTTCGGGAGCGAAATCATGAAAAGCCATGACCTGAAGAAAGCGCTGTGTCAATGGACGGCGATGCTGGCCCTGGTGGTGAGCGGCGCGGTTTGGGCGGCTAATGGCGTCGATTTTAGCCAGTCGCCGGAAGTATCCGGGACGCAGGAAGGGGCCATTCGGATGCCAAAAGAGCAGGATCGGATGCCGCTGAACTATGTGAATCAGCCGCCGATGATCCCGCATAGCGTTGAAGGTTATCAGGTAACGACCAATACCAACCGCTGCTTACAGTGCCACGGTGTCGAGAGCTATCGCACCACTGGCGCGCCGCGCATCAGTCCAACTCACTTTATGGACAGCGATGGCAAGGTAGGTGCGGAAGTGGCTCCGCGTCGTTACTTCTGTCTGCAATGTCACGTGCCGCAGGCCGATACCGCGCCAATCGTGGGGAATACCTTCACCCCATCAAAAGGTTACGGGAAATAAGAGGTTATTATGGGAAATTCTGACCGTAAGCCTGGCCTGATTAAGCGCCTGTGGAAATGGTGGCGTACTCCCAGTCGTCTGGCGCTGGGTACGCTGCTGTTGATCGGTTTTGTTGGCGGTATTGTCTTCTGGGGCGGCTTTAACACCGGAATGGAAAAAGCCAATACCGAAGAGTTCTGCATTAGCTGCCACGAAATGCGCAATACGGTGTATCAGGAATACATGGATTCCGTGCATTACAACAACCGTAGTGGCGTGCGTGCGACCTGTCCGGATTGTCACGTTCCGCACGAGTTTGTGCCGAAAATGATACGCAAGCTCAAAGCAAGTAAAGAGCTGTATGGTAAAATTTTTGGCGTTATTGACACGCCGCAAAAGTTTGAAGCTCATCGCCTGACTATGGCACAGAATGAGTGGCGGCGGATGAAGGACAATAACTCGCAGGAGTGTCGTAACTGTCACAACTTCGAGTATATGGATACAACCGCCCAGAAAGGTGTTGCCGCGAAGATGCACGCTCAGGCGGTGAAAGACGGGCAAACCTGTATTGACTGCCATAAAGGGATAGCGCACAAGCTGCCTGATATGCGTGAAGTCGAACCAGGTTTTTAACAGGGTTATTGCGTGGGTATGCTTGAAGCCAGAGAATTACTCTGCGAGCGGGATGAACGCACTTTATTTAGTGGTTTGTCATTTACGCTGAATGCAGGAGAGTGGGTACAAATCACCGGCAGCAACGGCGCGGGGAAGACAACGCTTCTCCGTTTGCTGACGGGGTTGTCTCGCCCTGATGCGGGTGAAGTTCTCTGGCAAGGGCAGCCCTTGCATCAGGTACGCGATAGCTACCATCAAAACCTGTTATGGATAGGCCATCAGCCGGGGATCAAAACCCGGCTGACGGCGTTAGAAAATCTGCACTTTTATCATCGCGATGGTGATACCGCACACTGTCTGGACGCTCTGGCGCAGGCCGGGCTTGCCGGATTCGAAGATATTCCCGTGAATCAACTCTCTGCCGGGCAACAACGCCGCGTTGCGCTGGCGCGTCTGTGGCTGGCCCGTGCCACCTTGTGGATCCTCGACGAACCGTTTACCGCGATTGACGTTAACGGCGTCGATCGTCTGACCCAGCGTATGGCACAGCATACGGAGCAGGGGGGGATTGTGATTCTTACTACTCACCAACCGCTCAACGTTGCCGAAAGTAAAATCCGCCGCATATCTCTGACGAAAACGAGGGGCGTATGATGTTCTGGCGCATTTTCCGTCTTGAGCTGCGCGTAGCGTTTCGCCATAGCGCCGAAATCGCCAACCCGCTGTGGTTTTTCCTGATTGTTATTACCCTTTTTCCGCTCAGTATCGGTCCGGAGCCGCAACTGCTGGCACGTATTGCACCGGGCATTATTTGGGTGGCAGCGCTGCTTTCTTCCTTACTGGCGCTGGAGCGACTGTTCCGTGACGATTTGCAGGACGGCAGTCTTGAACAACTGATGTTGTTGCCGTTACCCTTGCCCGCCGTTGTGCTGGCGAAGGTGATGGCGCACTGGATGGTAACCGGTTTACCGTTACTTATCCTCTCGCCACTGGTGGCATTGCTACTGGGAATGGACGTTTATGGCTGGCAAGTGATGGCGCTGACGCTGCTGTTGGGAACTCCAACGCTGGGATTTCTCGGTGCTCCGGGCGTGGCGCTGACAGTGGGACTTAAACGCGGTGGCGTGCTGCTCAGCATACTGGTGTTACCGCTGACCATCCCATTACTCATCTTTGCTACCGCCGCGATGGACGCGGCTTCGATGCATTTGCCCGTTGACGGGTATCTGGCAATTTTAGGCGCGTTGCTGGCAGGCACCGCGACATTAAGTCCTTTTGCGACGGCGGCAGCGTTACGAATCAGCATTCAATAACGCTGGATTACTGATTTTTGTTCGAGTCTGGTATCGAAACTATGTGGAAAACACTGCATCAACTGGCGATCCCACCACGGCTGTACCAAATCTGTGGCTGGTTTATACCGTGGCTGGCAATCGCCAGTGTGGTCGTGCTTACCGTTGGCTGGATCTGGGGATTCGGCTTCGCTCCGGCTGATTATCAGCAGGGAAATAGCTACCGCATTATCTATCTACATGTGCCTGCGGCGATCTGGTCGATGGGCATTTATGCCTCAATGGCGGTGGCGGCGTTTATCGGCCTTGTCTGGCAGATGAAAATGGCCAATCTGGCGGTGGCGGCGATGGCTCCCATTGGTGCCGTGTTTACCTTTATTGCCCTGGTTACCGGTTCCGCATGGGGAAAACCGATGTGGGGGACCTGGTGGGTATGGGACGCACGTCTGACCTCTGAACTGGTGTTGCTGTTTCTGTATGTTGGTGTGATTGCGCTGTGGCACGCTTTCGACGACCGCCGTCTGGCGGGGCGTGCGGCGGGGATCCTGGTGCTGATTGGTGTAGTAAACCTGCCGATTATTCATTACTCCGTGGAGTGGTGGAACACCCTGCATCAGGGATCAACGCGGATGCAGCAAAGTATCGATCCGGCGATGCGTTCGCCGCTGCGCTGGTCGATTTTTGGTTTCCTGCTGCTGTCTGCCACGCTGACGCTAATGCGGATGCGTAATTTGATTTTGCTGATGGAAAAACGCCGTCCGTGGGTGAGTGAACTGATACTGAAAAGAGGCCGTAAATGACCCCTGCATTTGCTTCCTGGAATGAATTTTTCGCAATGGGCGGTTACGCCTTTTTTGTCTGGCTGGCGGTAGTGATGACTGTTATTCCGCTGGTGGTGTTGGTCGTGCACTCGGTGATGCAGCATCGCGCAATTCTGCGTGGCGTGGCGCAACAACGGGCGCGTGAGGCGCGTTTACGTGCTGCGCAACAGCAGGAGGCTGCATGAATATTCGCCGTAAAAACCGCTTGTGGATTGCCTGTGCCGTGCTGGCGGGGCTGGCGCTGACTATCGGTCTGGTGCTGTATGCGCTGCGCTCGAATATCGATCTTTTCTATACGCCGGGGGAAATTCTCTACGGCAAGCGTGAAACCCAGCAGATGCCGGAAGTCGGTCAGCGTCTGCGCGTCGGCGGGATGGTGATGCCGGGTAGCGTGCAGCGCGATCCTGACTCGCTGAAAGTGACCTTCACCATTTACGATGCTGAAGGCTCAGTGGATGTCTCTTACGAAGGCATTCTGCCGGACTTGTTCCGTGAAGGGCAGGGCGTTGTGGTGCAGGGCGAACTGGAAAAAGGCAATCATATCCTCGCGAAAGAAGTACTGGCGAAACACGATGAAAACTACACACCGCCAGAAGTCGAGAAAGCGATGGAAGCTAATCACCGTCGCCCGGCCAGTGTTTATAAGGATCCAGCATCATGATGCCGGAAATTGGTAACGGACTGCTGTGCCTGGCATTAGGGATTGCGCTGCTGCTGTCCGTCTATCCTTTGTGGGGCGTGGCGCGTGGAGATGCGCGCATGATGGCCTCTTCTCGCTTGTTTGCCTGGTTGCTGTTTATGTCTGTGGCTGGCGCATTTCTGGTGCTGATCAATGCGTTCGTGGTGAACGACTTCACCGTCACCTACGTGGCCAGCAACTCTAATACCCAGCTTCCGGTGTGGTATCGCGTGGCGGCCACCTGGGGCGCGCATGAAGGCTCGCTGCTGCTGTGGGTGCTGCTGATGAGCGGCTGGACCTTTGCGGTAGCGATTTTTAGCCAGCGTATTCCGCTGGATATCGTTGCCCGCGTACTGGCGATAATGGGAATGGTCTGCGTCGGCTTTTTGCTGTTCATTCTCTTTACCTCTAACCCGTTCTCCCGCACGCTGCCGAACTTCCCGATTGAAGGGCGTGATCTTAACCCGCTGTTGCAGGATCCAGGGCTGATCTTCCATCCGCCTCTGCTCTATATGGGTTACGTCGGTTTCTCGGTGGCGTTTGCTTTTGCCATTGCATCTTTATTGAGCGGACGTCTGGACAGCACCTACGCACGTTTTACCCGTCCCTGGACGCTGGCGGCGTGGATCTTCCTGACGCTTGGCATCGTACTTGGTTCTGCGTGGGCTTATTACGAACTTGGTTGGGGCGGCTGGTGGTTCTGGGATCCAGTAGAAAACGCCTCGTTTATGCCGTGGCTGGTGGGTACTGCGCTGATGCACTCGCTGGCGGTGACTGAACAACGTGCCAGCTTCAAAGCGTGGACATTATTGCTGGCAATCAGTGCCTTCTCGTTGTGTCTGCTGGGAACTTTCCTTGTGCGCTCCGGCGTGCTGGTATCGGTACATGCATTTGCGTCTGACCCGGCGCGCGGCATGTTTATCCTCGCCTTTATGGTGCTGGTGATTGGCGGTTCGCTGCTGCTGTTTGCCGCGCGTGGACACAAAGTTCGCTCACGCGTAAACAATGCGCTGTGGTCGCGGGAATCTCTGTTGTTAGCGAACAACGTTTTGCTGGTCGCCGCGATGCTGGTGGTACTGCTGGGGACGCTGCTGCCGCTGGTGCATAAGCAACTCGGGCTGGGCAGCATTTCGATTGGCGAACCGTTCTTCAACACCATGTTTACCTGGCTGATGGTGCCGTTTGCGTTGTTGCTTGGCGTTGGCCCGCTGGTGCGCTGGGGGCGCGATCGTCCGCGTAAAATCCGCAATTTGTTGATTATCGCCTTTATTAGCACGCTGGCGTTGTCGTTGCTGTTGCCGTGGCTGTTCGAAAGCAAAGTCGTGGCGATGACGGTACTCGGTCTGGCAATGGCCTGCTGGATTGGTGTGCTGGCGATTGCCGAAGCGGCGCTGCGTATTTCGCGTGGCACCAAAACTACCTTCAGCTACTGGGGAATGGTGGCGGCCCACCTGGGGCTTGCAGTGACAATTGTTGGTATCGCCTTCAGTCAGAACTATAGCGTTGAGCGTGACGTACGCATGAAGTCTGGCGATAGCGTCGATATTCATGAGTATCGTTTCACATTCCGCGACGTAAAAGACGTTAGCGGTCCGAACTGGCGTGGCGGCGTGGCGACAATCGGCGTGACGCGTGACGGCAAACCGGAAACGGTGTTGTATGCAGAAAAACGTTATTACAACACCGCTGGTTCGATGATGACCGAAGCGGCAATTGATGGCGGCATCACCCGTGACCTGTACGCGGCGCTCGGTGAAGAGCTGGAAAACGGTGCGTGGGCTGTACGTCTTTACTACAAACCGTTTGTTCGCTGGATCTGGGCGGGCGGACTGATGATGGCGTTGGGGGGGCTACTGTGCCTGTTTGATCCTCGTTATCGCAAGCGCGTGAACCCGCAAAAAACTGCGCCGGAGGCTGTATGAAGCGCAAAGTATTGTTAATTCCTTTGATTATCTTCCTGGCGATTGCTGCAGCGTTGCTGTGGCAATTGGCACGTAATGCTGAAGGAGATGATCCGACCAATCTGGAATCGGCGCTTATTGGCAAGCCAGTGCCGAAGTTTCGCCTTGAATCACTGGATAATCCAGGTCAGTTTTATCAGGCGGACGTGCTGACTCAGGGCAAGCCGGTGCTGCTGAACGTCTGGGCGACCTGGTGCCCGACCTGCCGTGCGGAACATCAATACCTGAATCAGCTTTCTGCGCAGGGTATCCGCGTGGTCGGTATGAACTATAAAGACGACAGGCAGAAAGCGATTAGCTGGCTGAAAGAGTTGGGTAATCCTTACGCGTTAAGTCTGTTTGACGGCGACGGCATGTTAGGGCTGGATCTCGGTGTCTATGGCGCGCCAGAAACGTTCCTCATCGACGGCAACGGCATCATTCGCTATCGCCATGCGGGCGATCTCAATCCCCGCATCTGGCAAGAAGAGATCAAGCCGCTATGGGAGAAATACAGTAAGGAGGCCGCACAATGAGGTTTTTATTGGGCGTGCTGATGCTGATGATCTCCAGCTCGGCACTGGCGACCATCGACGTGTTGCAGTTTAAGGATGAAGCTCAGGAACAACAGTTCCGTCAGCTCACTGAAGAACTGCGCTGCCCGAAATGCCAGAACAACAGCATTGCCGATTCCAACTCGATGATTGCCACCGACCTGCGACAGAAAGTGTACGAACTGATGCAGGAAGGCAAGAGTAAGAAAGAGATTGTTGATTATATGGTGGCGCGTTACGGCAACTTCGTTACTTACGATCCGCCGTTAACGCCGCTGACCGTGCTGCTGTGGGTGCTACCGGTGGTGGCTATTGGCATTGGCGGTTGGGTGATTTACTCCCGTTCGCGGCGTCGGGTGCATGTGGCGCAGGAGGAGTTTCCCGAACAAAGCATGCCGGAAGGTAAGCGTGCCGGATATGTTGTTTATCTGCCGGGTATTGTGGTGGCGTTAGTTGTGGCTGGCGTCAGTTACTACCAGACCGGCAATTATCAGCAGGTAAAAGCCTGGCAGCAGGCCATGGTGCAGGCTCCGGCACTGCTGGACAGGGCGCTGGATCCGAAAGCTGAACCGTTGAATGAAGAAGAGATGTCGCGCCTCGCGCTGGGGATGCGTACTCAACTGCAAAAAAATCCGGGAGATATTGAAGGCTGGATTATGCTGGGTCGCATTGGGATGGCGCTGGGTAATGCCAGTATTGCGACCGATGCGTATGCTAACGCGTATCGCCTCGACCCGAAAAATAGTGATGCGGCGCTGGGTTATGCTGAAGCACTGACGCGTTCTTCTGATCCCAACGACAACCGCCTGGGTGGAGAGTTGTTACGCCAACTGGTGAGAAGCGACCACAGCAATATTCGTGTGTTAAGCATGTATGCGTTTAACGCCTTTGAACAGCAGCGATTTGGCGAAGCCGTTGCTGCGTGGGAGATGATGTTGAAGCTCTTACCCGCCAACGATACCCGTCGAGCGGTGATTGAACGCAGTATCGCGCAGGCGATGCAGCATTTGTCGCCGCAGCAAAGTAAATAAGAAGAGGCCCGATGGTGACGCCATCGGGCTTTTTTTACTGTGCCCCGCGTTGTTGCAGGAACAAAATAGTTGCTGCCACGCGTGAGCGGACATTGAGTTTACGCAGCAGATTGCGAATGTGTACTTTCACTGTTTGCTCGGAAATATTCAACACTGAGGCAATCTGCTTATTGGACAGCCCCTGCGCCAGTTCGTGCAGAACATCCAGTTCACGCTCCGTCAACACACTGAAGGGATCTTCCTCTGCGCCAAACATTTCACGTTCGCGTAAGTACTGATTGACGCGTTCGCTAAAGACTTTGCTGCCTTTTGCCCCGGCGCGAATCGCTTCCAGCAGTACTTCCGGGTCGCTATCTTTCAACAGATAACCGTCAGCGCCTGCGTCTATCAACGCAAACACATCACTGGAGGCATCTGAAACGGTCAGAATAATAATTTGCGCGGTAACGCCATCCCTGCGCAAGGCATTGAGGGTATCCAGGCCACTCATACCTTTCATATTCAGATCCAACAAGATCACGTCGATATCCAGTCGATTCGCCAGATCGATAGCACTTGCGCCGTCGCCCGCTTCAGCGACCACTTCAAAGCCAGGATCAAGTTCCAGTAACTGACGAACACCGCGTCGCATAAGTGGATGATCATCCACAATCAGCACCTGAAAAGGCGTTGCTTCAGGCATAGTAGTCTCCTGAGGTTTTATTAGAATCATTATGTTTGAGCGTAGCGTTGG